>JAAUYG010071491.1_pt1 | contig 13754 bp, 10 predicted proteins | sample 7278091 | NCBI WGS metagenome assembly JAAUYG01 (sample SAMN14350201, study PRJNA611818) | marine sediment metagenome | isolation source: surface marine sediment (0.6m) | place: French Polynesia: Moorea | collected 2018-08
ATGCTGGTTTCATCTGACAAATGGTCAAGCAGAGCGTCAAGGCCCCTGGGCCTCTTGTCCACTGTCTTTTACAATAACAAAAAATTGCATGATTGCGTAATACAGTAGTCCCCCTCAGCCCTCTAATAAGGACACCCCTTCTGCCAGGAAATTTTGTCCTTATTAGAGAGGTGTCCTTTGGTGAGAGCACAGCTGAGAGGGAGCATCACATGCATTCCCAGTACTTGCTGTCAGAAATTTGTGACCTTTCTAGAGGAGTGTCCTCTTTTATTAGTGTCCTTTAAGAGACAGACCACTGCATTGGTCCATCACAAAAATGTTGAAATTTTGTTGTTTTCGGTCTTGTTTGAGAGTGGCTTAGACTTTTGTCAGACTTTTTAAACTCATTTCCATCTCAGTACCGGTAGCTGAGTTCTGAACAAATATTTTTAATTAACGTTGGAAACAAAAAACCCTGAATAAATATTTCACTTACTTCTGGCCTCGTTCCTGACCCTTTCGTATCTTCTCTTAATGCTTTGCTGAGTAGGGTTATACTCCACATCTGCTTCCCATCGGACGATGTCAAAGCCATCGTAATTGTTGAATATGCCCCGGATTCCCTTCCCTACTTCTCCATAATCGGGACCTTTTTCTGATATCAGAGCGACTCGGCTCCACCCTGCAGCCCGACATACAATGATGATACCCTCACCTGGAATACAAAAGACTGTTCATTAAACATGTTAAAGTTACGAACAAAAAAAGACAGTTTCGATACACTATTAGGTGTCACCTCATGTGATTAAAACTTTTAAAAAGGCAACTGTTCATGAATTGACAATTGGTAGTCTTAGTTCAATGTTGATCGATTGAACACTTTCTAATACATTCGTAGAACATTCATCATGCATTATCGTTATACAATCTGTATGTACATGTACATGATGCAGTGGTAATAATCAGATGACCACCGGAAATTGTTGCTCTGTTGCTACTGGGATTATGAAACTTTAACACAGTGACACACTATCAACATACTGCAGAGAAGAGGTACGCTGTATTTTTAATTTAATTTGGTGATTTTTCTTTACGATGTGGAATCATCTAATACATCATTGTAATACCGGTAAATAGTAAATACTGTTACTAGTGTACAGTAGTCCCTGTTTAATAAGGCCACCCTATTTGCCAAGGACTTATGGCCACATTTAGAGAGGTGGCCTATGGCGAGAGTGGACTAAGAGAAGGACTACTGTACTTAAATCTTACCTATAGTGGTTAGGGGCCAGAGGAACCGCACCAATGTGGTGTAAACTGTTTTGTCCGATAGGATGGGATCGCTACTAATCCAGCCAAAGGCAGGAATGTTTCTGTATGATGCAAGCATGCCAACAGGGGCCATGGCTGTAAGGAATGAAGTACAGTCTCGCGAATGTAAATTAGCTATACAAATAAAATTTGCATGTGCATGTATTACATTGTAAAGCTTGTGCCTACTCTAAGGCCTCGGCATTAACAATGTAAATTGTTAATTGAAACACTTACTGGTTAGTGCATCTTCATGACGTCCGATACCGCGGGTAATCATACTTTAATAATTAGCATGCTTATATTGCATTAATTATCAAAATCAGTCAGGAATTCTTACTTTCTGAAAATTCAGTTAATTTTTTAAACAATGTCACTTATACTATATGTCATTGCTGTAACCAAGAATCGCAAATAAATTTAATATCTGAAGTTTTATCATCTTAATATTAAATTTTGCTTGTACAAGCAGATACACTGTAAGTGTGACAGTGTAATTAGCATATATTTGCAGTTGTATGTACAGTAGAAAACAAAACTGTGTAGCTGCATTAGTTTTCTCAATGCCATTCACTCTCACTCACTGAGTATAGGGGCCACCATCTTGTCGCAGAGTCTAAATTATTTTTGGTCCCCCCCCGGAGGAAAACAAACGGGAAGGTACTCCTGGTAGTCCTGGCCATGAATTATAATAAACTGTCTGGATGTGCATGCGTAAATCAACTGCGGCTTGCCCACACTACCAAATTAAATTACATGTAAATCAAGTTTGGGAATACTCAGCACCAGGAAAGTAAACAGGCAAGTATATTATTATCGGAGATAATGCCGCCTAGCGGCGATAGCAGATTATGCCACTTGTTTCGGCCCTGCCTCTTTGCACGGTTATTCGTTGACTAGAGATACCAGGCAGTGACCTAGCTCTCAGCAGTCGTTTAAACTGAAAATATCACACGGGGGGTTACTACCATCATTTACACGTTGCGTGTGGGGTACCTATCTGAATGTTGGGAAATAAGGATTGTATACTTTTCATTGGACTCTGGTTGAGTTAGAACAGTCTAGCCTAGGTTGTTTTAGATTATGCATACAGTTCAGATCACCGCATACACACTTTGATAGAATCTAGGGACATTCTTTAGGGCCCACAGCAGGCAAAACTCGTTAATATTTAACAATTAACACACACACACACACACATATATGGAGTTGGAACCCCAGAATTTAAGTGTGGTCGATGATGTGATTTAATTCTCTGATATCTGATTGGCTGAAGACACACTCTGGCCCTCGGGTGACATCAGACCGTTTCAAGCACATTGGGCAAGCTAGGCGTCTTCCGAATTAGTCACGATGTTTCGGCAAGCATTGTCAGGAACCCGGGCCAGGAATCAGCATGATCACTGATGATGGGATCCGTCGTGTTATCCGCCTTTGCTAACATTCAGGAAGTCTTTAGTTAGTGCCTAAAATTGGACGACATTTGAAATTCAACAATGCCTCCAAGTCAGACCGGCAACTTTGTCCTTCTCCGGCACCAGTGAGGCTTATTCCAGTTCTTGTGTCAGTCCCAGTCGTGACAGCTAGTCTTCAGCCATTTTCATCAGCAATATAAAACACAAACTGTAATAACGGTATAATAATTTCTTGAAAATTGTGTACGTATGTCCTGTCTCCTGACATGTGTAAATTGACATCAAACAAGAAAAAAAAAATCTGCCGCCCGCCTCAATTTTTTAAAGCCGCGAAAAATAAAAAAAAAGGTCCCGCCCGCCCCAGTCTGAAAAAAAAAAATGTCTGAGAACCAGAATATTAATTTTATTTGGCCTGAGTTATGTACACTGGTTCACGTACCACTGGAACAGACTGGCCCAAGGAAGAGATCTGGATATGTGTCTGGATCCTCTAACAGCTCAAATGCTGATCCTATAGCCATTTTGCTGTTACATCCTGAGTCTCGGTATGTCACACTACAAGGAAACAACAGGTACATCTACTTAGTACTAGCAATATAAGCAAGAGAATGAAGAGATCTGTTAATATTGCCATATAGTATTTCATGTAACTGTTAACTGTTACTGCACCATATAATTACCTTACGATAGTTCTATTCCAAACATTAAAGCTGACAGATTTTTATTTTGTTGCTTTGATGAAGTATCAATTAATAATTACAACACAGCTGAACATACGACTACATGTACACATCGAATCTGAGCTTGACAGACCTTAACTTTTGACCCCTAACTAGCTATATATAGTACATACATGCAGTGGCAGGTATAAACCACATAGAGTAAATGGATATTTCTTCAGATAGCCCTTCGGAACATACGATTGCCCTAATTTCATGAATTTAAGAAAACAGATTAACCTCGAAAACAGTCACTGGCTGAGGTTAATCTGTAACAGATTAACCTCAGCCAGTTCAACAATATTACTACATGTAACTGAACTATTTTCTCCTTTTTCAAGCACTTTCAGGACTTGAAATTCACTTAAACAACTGTCTCAAAAAACTGTCCCAGACTATAATATATGTACCGTGACTACCGTCGTCCCAATACTGTACCGGTAATCAAAACATTAAGTTGTCCCAAAATGGTAGTATCATATGTATAAAAGATAACTGTTGTTTTATGGTGACATTGGAGCATCCCGATTAATGTCTTGTTGCCAATGAATTTCAGTCCCCTTTGAGTTAAATTTCTACTGCAGTCACAGGGATGGTGCTAATTTTGATCCCTGAATTTGTTTGGCGGGAATTAAAAGCCATTTGAATTTGTTTGGTGTGAATTAATTTTAGCAGGCTAAGAAAGTTAGCTGGCTAAGTTGCTTTTTGAAATGTCCACCTGCAACATTAATACTTTCCAGTATACATCTTCCACAATATTTGCACTTATTCGAATGGAAAATCATGTTGAATGTTGTTATACAGCATGTAGCAGTACTTTAGTGGTTATGTCGATCTATTCTTTTATGAATGATACGTAAATATAACATGTATAATCTACCTGAAGTTATATCCTGGAAGAAGTGAAGTGTCATTCTCTACCTCCTCTATGGCATAGGCGAGAGCACCAAAGCTGTTGGTATTCTTGAAAAACCAGACTTGCTGTTCCATCGCAAGAAATGCAACATTAATTTCCTCTGCGGCTGCATATTCCAATTGGAAGCTCCCGCAGGCCGCAAGGGTGATTAGAAGGTACATAAAACGGTGAATGTTAACTCTCCCCAGGTTTTCGACTTCTCTATTGTTCTCCATGATGGTTTTGTTTGATGCAAACAATTAAGAGTGCTGACTAGTATTCTTGATCAGCTAGGCAGATATATTTTCCTTTCCTCTATTGAAAAGGCATTCCAAATGCTTGTCATGACCACCAACTACATGAAGGTTCTGGTCTGAAATACAAAAGAAAACAATAATTAATTTTATTAAATATGTCTGTCACTGTAGTAATGTGAACCGTACTGTTTAAAGTCAATTAAAGTGTCTTAACTAAATAAGTGTGAACTTTTAATCAAAATACAAGTTTTTTTAGCTATAAAACTAGTAGGCCCACTGTACTGACTGTAGTCTGATCATCATGTAACCATGCATTCATAGGCGTGGACCATACTAGGAATGCCGGTTAATACCTGACAGGTTATTCTGAAATGACCCACCCAAAACTTTCATGGGTGGGTTATCTACGGAATATGAAATTACATTTATGGCACGATAAAATGTTTCAGGTCCCTTTATCTTAGTTGCCGGGACCCCTTGTGCCCATGTCCGATGTCATTCACAAGTGAATTTAATTTTGAAGTGAAAATGCGTCAGGCCTGAGTCTTGGTCTCTCTTGGATGATTACAGACTTCATATGTGCTACTGGTTTCTAGATATTTTTCGTATTTTACTAATGTAACAGTTGATTTTAGCCTGTAACACATTGCTGTTTTGCTTATTTTTTTGGCATATAGACCGGAGGTTCCAATTCTCGATATAATAATAATAATTTATTGATTTGTATAGCGCAATTATACAGCATATTTCTATGCGCTGAAATGATATGATGAAGCTTTATTTAGTTAACTATTTAGAAAAGTCTGAGGTAAATAAAATTTTTTGTTTCACGTAATACATTAACATATAATTAATAATTATTAGGTATTAACAATATTACGTCCAACATTTATCATCATGCACAGTTTCTTGAATGTAAACATTCATAGGGAGGAAGTGGCTTTCTTCAGGGAGTGGACCCTTATTTTCGATATTTTATGTGCATGGGTAGACATTTTTAAAAATTATGAATATTATTATCATTATGAGGAAAAGTATATTAAGGAAAAAACCCAACAGCAATAAAAGCTGCCACATGAAAAAATCCTGTTTAATTCACAAATGTTTGGTACCTACCATACTTTCTGAAAATAGAACAAAATTTGATAGGCCTATTGAACGATTATGAAGAGCTCACCACTGGCAGATGATTTTTAGAGCAATACTTTCAAGGAAATAATGTTTGTGTTTGTTTTTTAAATGGAAATTTGCACTTTTGCACGCATATTACTGGGAAAAGTAGGCACATATCGAGAACAGGGGTAATATCGAGAATAGGGACCTTATCAGCTTATGCATAAAATGTTTATGGAACAAGGCCTATTTATACAAATTTGCCTAGATCTTCGACACCTATATAGAATAAAATACTTCTCAGGCTCAGGGCTACAATATATAGCCAGCTACCAGAAAGACTCTTCAAGCTAGCTATCCATGGCATGTATCACAACATGCACAAAAGCAACATGTCCAATATACAGACAGCAACATCCTGCTGCATACATTTAATTTAATAATAATAATAAAATTGGGAGCGACATTTGTGCCTGAACTCGACACCTAAGCTTAGGCTAAAATTAAATGTTTGTTTGTTTAGGTCTGATATCTTAAACTTGCTTGCATGCTTGGGTCGTTCACGGCGCATTCCAATTTCCAGCACATGAGCATTTGTGAGCAGAACATGAGAAGGACACATCCATACATGTGGACAGACGCGCCGTCCATGCGTCCGCACGCGTCCGCCATGCATGCAGTGCCATGCACATGTGCAAAGCGTGTGTGCATGCACGGCCTGGGTCTCATTTTATTACTATTTTCACTTTACAAAATGTATACAGTGGACACCAGTAAAAAGAACACATGTTTTCACACAATGATGCAGCAATATTTACCTTTTTTTTCAAGCAATTGTTCAAACCATCTTGCCTTGGTTATTTCAAAACACAACCGTTTGGAAACAATGACGTAAATCCATTGTTCTTACTTAGTTACGGCAGACGAATGTTTAGGGTCATAGTTCATTACCAGTCTATTTCGTACATTTTCATTTAGTACCGATCCTATGGGAACCCGGCATGGGTACGTACGTCGCACTAGGTTTTCTACATATATATATAAGTGAATGAGTGAGTGTTATCAAAGTTTAACGGCACATCAACACCAAAAGGGTCATACCGTGCCAAAACAGGTGATAACGATTACAACGTCGCTACAGTCTAAGAACTGCACTGTGTGAGAGCATTAGCTATCAGGCCAAGTCTGAACAAAATGTCTGACAAGACCTGATACCCAGGGTGTGCTACGGGGAGGCTGCTCTCTGCACCCCCTGAAAGTCATAAAGAGAATGCAAATGTCAATGCTTACACGTCTCTGAAAATGGCATCAATACCAAAAGGAGTATAGCATCTGGATGTTCAGTTTCCAGGACTTTCATAGTTTTCAAGGCTTCTTTCTGAAAGGCATAAAGTGAGTGCGAATGTCAATGCTTACACGTCTCTGAAAATGGCATCAATACCAAAGGAGTATAGCATCTGGATGTTCAGTTTCCAGGACTTTCATAGTTTTCAAGGCTTCTTTCTGAAAGTCATAAAGTGAGTGCAAATGTCAATGCTTACACGTCTCTGAAAATGGCATCAATACTGAAGGAGTATAGCATCTGGATGTTCAGTTTCCAGGACTTTCATAGTTTTCAAGGCTTCTGAAAGTCATAAAGTGAGTGCAAATGTCAGTGCTTGCATGTCCCTGAAAATGGCATCAATAATGAAGGAGTATTAGTAGCTGGATGTTCAATATCTGTCCTTTTCAATTCACTAAAACATGGAACAGTAAAATGATAGGAATAATCACGTGTTTGTCTACCCCTCTATAACAGATAAATTATGACATATCATTGCAGGGGCATCCCATCCTCAGATGGGATCCTTGTTGTATAGGTGTTATATGTATTCTAGGCTTCGATTCAGTTACACCTTGAACAATCCTACGGTACGTTAGAGCTATTGGACTTTTTTCAAGACGTCAAACATCTTGCCTTGGACTTTGCACTCATTTGACCATAACATTCTTTTCTAGTTGACTCTGTTTAGACTCATAGGGTAGTTTACACCTGTTTTGGCACTGTATGACCCTTTTGGTGTTGATGTGCGTTACACTTTGATATCACCCACTATATGTATTCTAGAGTAAGTAAAAGCTAAAGCGGAAATTTTTAAGTAGACTACTAAGTAAGATTCAAGAACTGGCATATGTTATAGTGTAGATCAGTAGGTTAGACTGTACTGGGTACTAGGCTAGCCCACCATAGCATTCCTTCCCGCTTACGATACGACTCCATCCCACAAGTACAACCTAGTGCAGTCCCATATTTAATAAGACGTAGGAAATTAATAGGACTAAAGATCCCCTATTTAATAAGACGTAGTGGTGACCTAGCAACCCTGGATTAGCGTAGGAGTTAGTATATAAGCCAGCAATAGTAGCTCGGTAGAAGGAGCCCAGGAGATGCACAAGCCAGAACATAGGCACCTGTCATTATATCAATGCAACAATGTAACAGGCAATGGAATAAATTGAGATCAAGAATACTAGAATCTGAAATTCAGACTTATATTGAGAAAACCTACACCACACCTCTATGGGATTGCAGACTTTTTTCGCTCTGCCACATTTCTGGTGTTTCAGTAGCCCTTCTGTAGTGAAGCACACATTCGTATTCAGCTGATGCATGTGAGCCCCTATAATAATATGCACTTCTTCTGCAGCGCCTTTTCTTTGCAGAAGCTAGAGTAAAGCCCTTTACATAATGTTACCCTTGGTAGACCTGTTCCATCCATCCATCACCTGGTCAACTTCTTGGGGAGTGTAGTCAATTACAATTGCCATCTCTATCACCAGGTTCGGCTGACTGAACCGAGGCATCAATGTCATCACCTATAGCCCCTACAGCCTACACGAGACAGGTATAGGACACCACCCCAAGCATTATCCCCCCTGTATATACCCCCCAACCAAATGACAAAGTACTTACGGATGGTTATGAAGAACAAACCGGGTATTAGTATGCCCCAACCCAATGGAGCAACGGGCGCCAAAAGTGCTAGCGTGGGATTGGGCAGAAATGTTGGATTTGGTGCGTTATATGCAGCATGGATCCCTTTTCGTGTAATTTCATGTAAATCGGTGAACGGGTTGTGTGGTGTTTATGTATTTTTGAGTGAGGCGCCACCGGTGCAGTAATAAGCGCCGGCCATTGTCTACCTAGACCTTCGGCGCCCGTTGCCAGGTACCATTGCTAGAGCAACGGTGCTGCTACTACGTCATTTTGTATTCATACACTTTTTGGGTGATTTCATGCATGGAGGTCGGTGGTCGTCCGACCGGAGCTCTTGCCTACAATGTAGACCAAAACCTGTCTGCATTTGGTATGCATTCTTGCATATATATTGAGATCTTCTACATTACAGAATTGTCTGCTGCCAGGAATTACACTGCCATCACTAAAAACTGTTTCACAATGGACATTTTGCATGTACAAGTTCATTGTAAATTATGGGGGGGGGGGCCCAATTATGCAGTACCTAGTTTATCACAAACTGTGTCTGTAGCACTCACAGGATCATTTCATATACAGGTATAACGTATTCACTAAAGTTGCCACTCACACCTTAATATATCTGCAAAAGTCAAAAGTAACATTATACATGTAACCTTTTCCTTTGATGAAATGTGCTTTACTATTTCTGCTCACCATATCTACGCTCACACTCTTACCTATTATATAATCCATTTCCCACCAAAGGTGGCCTATTATATAATCCTTTTTTCCACCAAAGGTGGCAGAAGATAGCTTTTCTTCGCATTTGATTGGTATCTGAAAAGAAAACTGATTCCTTAGAGAAAAATTGGTTTAAAATACGTAACACTATCATGGACTATGGTCAATCTCAAGTTGCAACCATTTGCACTTCAGAGATCAATGATTAATCCATGCTTAGTTAAACCATGGAACACTATTTACATCATAGAATGTGGCAATTTTTCAGAGACGCCCATGTTAATATTATATTTTGGATTCGATGCCCCTGCAAAATCCCTGTCAAGAATACTTAAAAAGAGTACTTTATGATTGATTGCCGGATAATTCAATCCGGCAACCAAATGACTGTGGCCATTGTTTTCCTTTTTCAATAAATGGTAGTGTTGTAGAAATTCCTCTTCCACCATGGGATCTTCAGTATCCGTACAAGAGGGATGACAAATCGTTCATTTTTTTCTTATGAATATATTAAAGTACACTGCCGGTGATCACATGAATAAGTGTATGACAGTATCTTTAATTAAGAGTGTAGCATCTTCCCCAAAACAGAGTGATATTTCTTATAGCAAATACATAGCCAAGAAAAAAAAAACACTTGTCTTCCTCAGAAAATTCTTTTTTTTTTTTTTGTAAACAGAACGAAGTAACTTTTGCATTGTTTCAGAAAATATCAGTTGTTGAAACGGCCCTTATATTAGAAATGTCTTTATATTCTGGTTCAGGTACAACCAGGGCATAGTAGTAGTAGTAGTAGTAGTAGTAGTAGTAGTAGTAGTAGTAGTAGTAGTAGTAGTAGTAGTAGTAGTAGGAGCAGCAGCAGCAGCAGCAGCAACAACAACAACAACAACAACAACAGCAGCAGCAACACTAGTAGTAGTGATGGAGGCGGTGGTTGTAGCGATCGTGGTGGTGGTTGCTTGGTGGTGGTGGGAATAGTATCTCCGGCAACATTAGTGGTATTATTTATTGTGGTTGTGCCGTTGCTACTGCTGCCATTGCTGTTGTTGTTGTTGCCGTTGCTGTGTTATCTTTGAAGGTTTTTTTGAAGTTGTTATTCTTGCTGTTTTTGTTGTTGCTATTGTTGTTTTTGTCGACATAGTTATTCTTGTTTTTGTTGTTGCTATTGTTGTTTTTGTCAACATAGTTATTCTTGTTTTGTTATTGCTATTGTTGTTTTTGTCAACATAGTTATTCTTGATGTTTTGTTGTTGCAATTTTGGTTTTGTCAACATAGTTATTCTTGCTGTTTTTGTTGTTGCTATTGTTGTTTTTGTTAACATATAAATATAAGTGATGCCATAGACAGCATAAAAACAAAAAAGCTTCTTAATGAAGCAATGGATAACAAGTAACTACATGTGTTATCGTGGTGGAGATATTGAGTCTTAACACTATACCTATACTACAGGCCCATATTAACTTAACTATAATACAATTAATGCAGACAGTGATTCGAGTAAATCAAGTTATGTTAAGTCAAGTAAAGTCACTTTTTATCATTTATTTTGGCCTCCAGTTATTAAATATTTACTTCACGTACCATGCATTTGAAGTAAAGATTCCCACTCCGCAAGAGACGCCAGCTCTACAAGATATGCTCCGGCGCTGATACAAATGACCCTTGATTCATTCCAGCCTCTGTCGCTGTCGTGGAATTTGTAACAAGAGCCCAATTCGGGGTCGGCCATGAAACTGTCAGGGCACCTTCCGATTCCCCTGTCTGGAAGCAATGTAACCATGGTAACCTATATTACGTTAGAAAAGAAGAACGTTGGCACTAGCTCTGTGACTAGCATTTCCACTCCTGAACCATTTACACCGTAGCAGGGGTCTGTGTAAGCCACCGTAATTAAGGGGTATTTTAAACCCCTTGGCGAGCAAAAATGAAGATTGAAAATTTGTACGTGGATATACATGATTGGTTAAAACTGCAGCTCAAAAAAAGAGATGATAGGCTAACGCCGCTTGGAAAGGGGCATGCATGCTATAAGACCGATATACCGTTCCCAAGAGCCCTTGCGCGATTCTATGAAGTTAAAAAAAATCATCACCAGGCAACTTAGAAATGTCATGCCCAGTTTTGTTCTAGGTTATATTCCTGTGACAGGTAATAATGTGGCAAAGCGAAGAGACATAGATGAATAAGACTCACACGGACCTTGACACTCTGCTTGACCTTTTGTGAGATATTAGGTTTACATGCATCATGTGCATGGCTAATGACAAAGCAGCTGAGGTGGCTTATCTTCAAAGTTCTGTAATATTTTAAATTTGTCAGATCGCGAAAACCAAAACGTAATAGCCTGTATTCCCCCTGATTACTATACTATGATAAAGTTTGGTTGAAATTAGAGGAGGGGCCCTTTGAAAATCTTAACATCAGAAATTCTGCAAAAGTGCACTGCACTGAATGACCCCAGGATGAGCTAGCATTTAGACTTTTAGCCCAATACGGTCCTGTACGTGTTAACAAAAATTTCAAAGTGCCATAAAATTTTTAAATTTGACAGATCGCCAAACTATGTAAGACCTTTGTTCTCGCGTGATTACTGTTGTACTGTCATAAAGTTTGGTTGAAATTGGATAAAAACCGTGGGAAGCAGCCGTTTGAAAATTCTAACATTGGAAATATACAAAATGCACCGTATGACCCCAAACTGAACTCAAAGAACCCGATATGAAGGGTATCCTAAAAATGGAGTTCCTATGACCGTGAGTCATAACTTTTCATGCTTCTACTATGGTTTTCATGGTTCTTTCGTTCTACGACCAACCGTTTTCAAGATGTTGCGATTTTCCCACTGACTCCCATGTTAAAATTTGAAAGTTCCACAAAAGTTTTAATTGTTGGAAGATCGCCTAATGTTTTTAAATTTATACTCCTTTATCACCGCTTATTTATCATAAAGGGTTGACTCAGATCAGATAGAACAACTGTAGAAGCAGCAGCGTCTCGAAGGTTTTGATACTATGGTTCCCCATGTTAACAAAAACGAAAAAATATCGTACAGATTTTAAAACTGAAAATTTTGAATAAAGAAAAAAAATCTTCAGATATGGTCGATAGGGAGCTGTCCATAAAATTTAGTTTGGATCTGTGCACCAGTTTCCGAGAATCCTGAGTAAACGGACGACGGACGGACGACGGACGCCTGCGGCACGACAGTTGCTCTGCTGATAAAGTCAAGCAGAGCTAAAAACGCAATGTCAGCAGTATGCTAAGTAACCGTTTTATAAATGATAACGGTATCCCTACTGATGGAAATTTAAAAGATAGTATGAAAGGTAGCTCTTGCGGTAAGGGTAAACAAGTATAGAAATTCTAGGTCAAAAAATTCCCTTTGAGTCAGGATATAGTATTTTAACGCAGTATTTTCAATATTTTGTACTATGCTAATTTATGGTGGCTGATTTGTGCCACCATACTAATTAGACCCACAGTTTACCTGTACGATAGCCTGTGATCCAGGACGTTTCTGGCTCTGTGTACAGACTTCCATCCGGCACATTATACAGAAGGCACTGACTGGGATGAGCAAACTGACTGCTGAAAGCCGAACACTGAGAATTTTGTGTGCACAGCGCCGCACACTCCAGATGACCTCGTGTGTCATTGGACAGCAGTAGAACGTCCATAACAGGCTTTGTGGCCGGTGTTAACTTGAACGTCTGTGTCGTTAAAGAGGATGACCTTTCCACGACCACAACGAATATTATGCAACAAGCATGCAGAAATAAATTCATCTTTGCCGCTGTGCAAGATTATATAAAAACAAAAGTTCTTGCAGCCTTACAACTTCTGTCAGTCTCAGTAACATACGGTGGGAAGTGTTCCCTCTGCTGTTAGTGTCTTCGATCGTAACTGTCACAGGAGCCCTATAAATTATAGACGTAACTATGTACATCCTTGTCATTGTCCGCGGCTTTATTTGCTACCTTGGCTTGCGCATGTTAGTATTGACACTATGCTTTCCCATATGGTACCAATCACTGTTCCGGTAGACAACGAGCCTTATCAGCCCATTATACACGGTGCGAGCAAACCAAGGATCAGTATAGATTCCTTGAGTAAACCCTTAAAAAACGTTGGAGTATCCATCAGTGTTCTTTTGCAGGATAAGGGCTACCAAATTACGTCATTCGACAGATTTTCATTGGTTTCTGAGCTGGCCCATTTCCTAATAAATATGCCCAGATATGTCCTTTTCATATCCAAACAAGAAAGACCGCTGGGACAGCGGAAAACCCCGCCGCCAACAAATACCCCCATATCACATCCAAATTGTATGCAATAGTAACCGTGCATACATTTACAGTCCACAA
>JAAUYG010175841.1_pt1 | contig 13753 bp, 9 predicted proteins | sample 7278091 | NCBI WGS metagenome assembly JAAUYG01 (sample SAMN14350201, study PRJNA611818) | marine sediment metagenome | isolation source: surface marine sediment (0.6m) | place: French Polynesia: Moorea | collected 2018-08
AAGCAAGATGAGTGTCTTAAAAGAGGTACATCCTGATACTTTGTTAGATCGGGTGCACGGGTACTTGTAGGAGTTCACTGGTCAAACTGTGATGATAAGCTCCAGGCTTCCTTTTTAAATCCTGTCAAACATTAATGTAAACAATAACGCCATTCCAATCCGGCCCATGGACCTGAGACTGTAGATAAAATTCCGGACAGGTGATCCCCACCTCACAAGCTTTAATGCAGACAAATATTACGCCTTAATATATATGTACGTCCCTTTCAGCATCGTCCATTGCTTCCACGAATGTTGGGTATGGAGGATATACAGAATTGCTCCACTAAACTTCCTTCCGTCCCGGACTACATGAACAGTAAGTATCGGTTTCAGGAACTTGTCTGATCAATCTGCCAATGACGTATGAGGTACATGTACATGACCTTTTTTGTATAATCGAGGTACCGATAGACGTACATGTACCATTTTGCTGCCATTAGATGTGGTGAAGAAATTAAGGATGAATGGACAACGGACGATCATGCGATATATACTATATATGTTGCGCTCTGGGACAGAATTAGAAGATCAAAAATCGCAGAGAGATAAAGAATTAAACACATACATGTACCCTATATACAGACGGCTGTATAAAAAAGACATTCAATTTGTCACTTCAATTTCAAATCCTCTAGATTTTTCTGAAAATGAATGCAAACTATATAACTATTTAGGGCAAAATAAGGAAAGGTAGTTCAAAATTAAAGTTTTGCCTACATCTTATACTCCCAGTTAGCGAAGGATCCGTTTATACATGTATTTTCAATACTCTTGGGAATGACTCAATACGTACTGTGTGGAGTACACGATACTAAGATCTGTACCGATGTGCTGCATGGACGTCTAGATACGTCTCTGACCACAGTAGTCGCCGTAACACATTCGCGGATTAGTCTTCGGAAAGTAGGATAGAATAGGATAGGATGTTTATTTTTACCTTAATGTAAAGACATAACAAAAATTGTACAAATTAAATGCATAATGTCAACAAGGTGACGGTCATCCAGACAGCATTGCTGCTAACTAAGCTGGACGCCTTAAAAGGGTTCCACATGGGTAAAAATATATAATATTGCCTATGTTCATGATGTTGTACATGTATATCCTATATAATCTTCGTTCCAGGCCTTCACCGCGGTTACATTGTAGCGTTCAGTATTGTGGCGGCGTTCACACTGACTGTGATCATCCTCTATGTGGAGACTGTCGTGTTTTTCTTCATCAATCTCTACAACTGGAAACCGAAGGACAAGGCGAAATGGGTCCTCGCCATTTACCCGGTATGGCATTTTTTTCTATTTTATTTATTATTTTTTGTTATGATGGTATTACTGTCTGGACGGATGGCCTGGAAGCGTTCACCCGTCCATCATATACAGTGATTTGACGACGACCGTATACCTGTGCAGTATGTGCTGAATGTGTCCATATAGTCATTGTAGGTTTTCCCCTTAGTACAGACAGAGATATGTTTTACCCTATTCCTAAAATGTCCACTAGTTCAATTCACAAGACCTTCAATATATCTTAAGCCTTTTAACTACATCACCACTATCCGCACTCCCTGTTTTCGAGGAATCTCATGCAAAGATATCCCATCCATAATAAAAGTATCCATACATGTAAGTCTATACATGTATGTTATAGCGGCCGGGCTAGAGTTTTGCCAGTGCATATTACTAAATAGTTTTAACATTATTATTATAAAAATAGCTCTTTCAGTAACCCATTACTCTGCTCCATTTGGTTAACCTACATGCATAACAGTGTACTTATTCAAAAGACTTGAAGGAACAAGGTATCTGTACACAGCAGTAGTTTATACGGCACGTCAGAGTAGTATTTTACTATATTTTGAACTGTGGTTGGGTACAGGGAGATAAAAAGGATGTTTCAGTTTAAGTACATCTCCAATGAGACTGTCCGAACCAACATTTCCCAGCTCACCCTACTTCCTTTTCCCCTCTGTCTGCAGATATTCTGTGTGACGTCATTCGTCAGCCTCATCGTGCCGCGTGCATCAAATGTCAATCAACTCATAGCATCAGTGTAAGTCGAATAGCTTGGGTGGAAGTTACTTAGAGCTAAATTAATAAATGGCTACGATTTGTAGATTCCATGGGTTGAACCTTTATTACATGTATATCTGGCGGAACTGAAAAATGAGCTGAGCATTCTGAAACATACGTACAAATTTAGAATTATAAAAGTCTTATATCGGTAATAATTATTACACGCAGTCGAGTTGGCTGTGATAAATGTGGACCATTAATGCAGACACTTTGTTTCTTCCATAAACATGTCCCATAATTTTGAAGCATGTGAGTCTATCCCTCCTTTGTCTTTTACTATTGTGTTTATTTCTATCTGTACCCCTCTTTTCCGTCCAGATACCAGTCTCTGTGCATGTACCAGTTTGTGACCATGCTGGTAGGTCACTATGGCGGGGCCTCCCGTATGAAGCATCGCCTGGCCAGTCTCAAGATCCACCTGGACACCCCGCCCTGCTGCTGCTGCTGCCGTTGTCTCAGCCCTCTTAGGGTCACACGGTAAACTGAGATAACTATTAGGGCCTCTTATGGTAGTTTTCAAGTCGTTTATAGTTATGACACGCTCGATATCATTCACGTCACTTATTATACACTCGATATCATCCACGTCATAGACTGGGTGTATACAAACACCTCCTCCTAGACGGTGGGTCCTTTGAGCTGCAAAGCCTAAAGGGCCGGTGATAATTTTCTCATCTATTCTGAACATAACTTCTTACATTAATAACCCTGTAAGCAATATACCAATGGTCTCCGGCTTGATCTTGCGTCCAAATGTGCTTAACAATTACACACATGTACATGTAGCTCTCTAGAAAAGGTGCCATAAACATACATGTACTGGGGTAAAATCGTAAGGTCCAGACTCAGACAACCTTATATACCATGAACTATATTTCACAATATAAAAATTCTTGTTGAAATCGTTTCTTTTTATCCAGGAGCAACATTCACCTGTTGCAGAGCCTCGTTCTGCAGTTTGCCCTGTTTAACCCCTTCCTGTCCTATGTGAGCGCTGTGATCTGGGCCAATGAGCACTACTACGAGAACCCGGTAAGCTTCGGCAAATCAGTTTAAAGATCGATGCGAGGCAAAAGGCGATCCATGGATCTAACGATTTCATATAATTTTTACGGACGCCGTGCTCGTGATGTTTAAAACTTATTCTTCAACTAGTCTTATCCCCTTCCTCTTCTTTCATTCTTTCACTCCTTACTTTTCTTTCATTCTTACTTTTTTCATAAGGCGTGGAATAATTGTGCAGAAGTAAACTTCTGGCATCTGCGTTACGGAAAGAGTTTGTTTGGGGCTATTATATGGTATATGTACATTTGTATAGGGGATATGGCGTGGGGACATATACAAGTACCAATTATAGTTAGAGTTTATAGTTATAGTTAGAGGAATTTTAATACACTTTTTAAATTATAAATTAATGGTATTCAAAATGTTATTGGCTATAATATCAGCTATTTAGCTACTACATATCGGATATGAATGTACATGTACATGTATGTAACGCTGTATACCTTTTTTAACATTCCATTTTTGGTGATATCCAAAGGCAGGATGCCCCATTAATTAATCCCCGGTTGGATTAACGAACTGTCCATCCTTGCAGCTGAGGAACCCGTCAACCTACTTACAGATCTTGGTCACCATCTCCACACTAGTGGCCATGTGGGGGTTGACTATGACGTATCATCTGACGTCACCCTTACTGAGACACACGGACATCAAGGCCAAGTTCGTCTGCCTCCAGCTGGTCAACGTCTGCCAGAATTTACAGAGCTTCCTCTTCAACGTCCTGGTCATGGCGGGAGTGATCAGATGCGACAATCGCAGCAACTTGAGTGTAGAAGCAGTGGCGCAAAGTAAGATTGAATACCACTACACTAACATCGAATGTGATTAGTACAACATTATAGATGATTCAAGCTGCCCCTTCTCTCCAGTTCTACAGTTGACTTCTTATGGTCACTCTCCAAACAGGTGACCAAATTGCAGTTCTAACGTACATACAGGTAGAGCACGGTTTTGTGATTTGTACCCATACGGGTCAATTTATTTTCAGTTAGGTCTAGTTCTTGTTGCACAGAATTCTTTTTGTAGTCAAAATGATGACTGCGAAGTAGTAAGATCAACTTAAGAAGACGCAGATGTAAACTCGAAGATGTACATGTACATACATATAAGTTATTCAGTCATGTGGTGCGTATAGTATGCTTATGACCTCCAGAGGGACACAAAAAAATCCCAGTGACACAATCTACATGTACGTACTTAACGTAACTGTTGCATTATAATGTTAAGCGGGTAACCCCTCCCTTCATCATATTCCTGGATATAGTTCGATCTCTCAGCATGATCAGTGTAAAGCTATGTTTCTGTTGTGTCTTTCCCAGGATACCAGAACCTGGTCCTGATCAGCGAGATGTTCCTAATATCGCTCTGGGCCAGACGATACTACCGCCGTCACTTACGTCATATCCCGCCAGAAGAGCAGGTTGAAACGGAGAAACATAACATGGCAACCACCATTTCCGCTTCCCTCGCTCGGGATGGATCACTGCCCATGATGTCCCAAACAATGACGGCCCGTAGTGGGCCTCTCATGGTGTGGCCCACCTCTGCCAAGGAAATACTGGAGCATGATATGTACGAAGACGCGTTGACGCGTTTAAACGCTGGTTCCCATGCCAACAGGTTTTCGGGCCCTCCCTTTTCCGGCTCGGAAGGCAAAAACGTCGACTCTAAGAAGAAAAGGAGCACGGTGAATGGATCAGTACCGGTATCTAAAGTCCACAACAACCCCCTGGCGCTGTATGATAAATATTTGTACCACAGGCATGTGGATGACGTCACGTACGAATTAGCGGAAGATGATGGCACTAGATCATACACCAGCCAAAACGACCTGACTTCCGATTTCCCCAATGACCTTATCAAGGAGCCGAGACATTCGGCCATCAAGGCAGAGAATGTGAAACTTGAATTCCTTGACCCTGGCTTTGCTAGAGATTAACTTGTAGAACAGTGCCGATACATGGCACCAACTATTTTGTAACATGTGTCTACTTATTTGATCTTGTTAATGTAACATTTTCTTTTTATATATGCATGATATGTATCTGTTATCAAGAAAATATTTGAATCTCTATCCCAACCAGTATCTGACGCGTGTTGTTTCATGCCCCATTATGTTTCGTTTATCATTCTGTAGATTTTGTGGACATACGCAGTTTTGAATAAACATCCTTTGGATTAATATCAAATCAAATTCATATCGTTCCTATACGGACAGTCACCCAAGACTTCAATACCACCGATCAATCCTTCCCTTCCTTTCAGATTCCCTCGTTCGTTTCGCCAAGTACGCCAAAAAAGTGGCGACTTTAACTGCAACTGCAATGTCAAAGTTATGCACATCGCAATCATAACTGGCACATATGTCCGTGACAGTCACTATTAATTTTTGGCGGCAACAGCGATGTGACGAAAGTCATTAAGAACGTCCGTTGGATTTCATTAGGCATGCTATTGGCAAAAGTGTATGCTTGTTATAGATGTATATTTTAACCGGTCGCAGCCTGGAACAATTTCGAAAGGCTCAAAAATTTAAAAAACGTATGCAATCGATGTAAGCCTTGTCGGAGATGCAATCCGTATACAGAACTCTTATAGAGAACTCCGATAGTACAAAAGACGCAGATTTGTTAACTGTGTTCCGCAATATATCTACAATGCATTTCGCTGTTCCTTCCACGCAAGGCTTTGTAACTAATTATACACAACAAGATGGGACAGAAGCGCAACGAAGCGCTCTAGCCACTGTAGTTTATCTTTGCAATGCTTTAAACACTGTTAAACAGTATAAAAGTAGCTTGACAAGTGCGTGCAATCTTCTACAATATGTCTACAATATCACTTTTTTGTTTTCAAGATCACACAGCTAGTGCTCTTCTGAAACTTTAAAAAAAGATAAGGCTAAATGAGCGTGCATGTACTGTACATTTAGTCTTATCTTTTTTTTTAAAGATATTCGTACATAGCTTTACATAATCACGATAAATTATGGCCAGGCAGCGTGCATTCTTTGTTACTTAGATCACGTAGAGAACACGTACTTTCTCGATGCTGGAACATCGGTCCATTGGATATTTATCCAGGAGCGGCAATAGATGTCCATGCATCCCAAACCAGTCATGGGTAATTTAGTCCCTTTGAAGGAAATTTAGCATGTTTAGAGTAGAAGCAGAAACTACTGACAAGAAAGGAAAGTATATTTGTGTAGTTTAAGTCAACACCGCAAATACGAACACAAAAGCCGCCGTTGATATTAGTAGTGTAGACATTAAGTACCATGTTTGCTGCACACACTTCAACTCACCAAAGTCCGTTTCCTGTATGCCCTGGGCCTAGATGTACATGTATCTATAATCATCATAATGACTAAGCAGTTTATAAGTCTTTTATAGGCGCAGTTCGTAGCTGATACACGGTACATGTGGCGGTGGCTGAGGATTGGGGTGCTGTAGCGGAAGCTGTGTCGTTATATAAGTCCATGAACATGATGAAGTCATAAAGTGCCAAAGCTGGCTGTGGAAGTATGTGTTCCGGCTGGGGCTGAAGCGGGCACCTTGGTTATACCATTTTCCTCTACGTTTGTGTAACGCATAGATTTAATCTGTGTAAGGAGGTGGGACTGAGTTTTGTAAAGTCATGCGTCATTGTAAAAAACGTTGAAAACAGATGGAAGCAATACTAACACAATGACATATAGATACAATGCATAGGCAGCTCAGCCTTCTGGCTATGCATGCTCTCCTCCCTTCCCCATACACTGCATGGATAGATGTACCACGCATCACAAATACAACTTTGCCCTTAATACCATATTATGGATAGTGATGTGGGGTTACTGACTGTCGCCATGATACCAGGAATAGTAAATCCATTCTACTATTCCTGATAATAGGCTACTCCATAACATTGTTGTAATAACGATGTTAAATTCACACGACGCTAAGCGTTGCTTCAGTCTGGTCTTTTAGTACAGTAGTGTTGTCGCGTGTAAGTACCATATATGAAGGAGATTTACCCTTGAGACAGATTTACTTAATTTGCCATAATATAGTAAATCCCATTATATTTCAGACTGTTTTTATTTTCTACACTTACAATGCACTGAATCATGACTGTACCTGAAATGATTGTTTTCTTTTGACTGTATTATTTGTTTATTGTCTGAATTAAATGGGATGAACATGGTTGAAACGAGTAAAACACATATTTTGCCATTTTATACATCTATGCCACATTCTGCACCAACATGTACATGTAAGTCCCCCGTGGAGTGAGTTGAACACGCAAGTATTGCATACATAAGAAACGCTTTCCAATTGAGTTACTTTAAGACTCAATTAATTTGTACACGCACTCAGTGATCAAACATCTGAAAGATTCAAATTAAAAAAAAAATGAATATATGTACAAAATATTTCAACATACCCACACACACCTCCCCTAGCGGGAGTTGCAAAAGTTCCATTGCTTGCATTTGGTGTGAAGCTTCAGAAAAGTAGTTTTTTTAAACTTCTCGTGTGTCATCGAAAATTAATAAAATTTGTTGCCTGTTTGTCCGGCCCTTATAGGAATACACAAATAAGGACCATGGGCCTTGACGATCTGTGTGACCTTTCGACACATGAAACGAAGATAGATATGTGGTTAATGGCAATATACATGATATAGCTGGGGTGTGCCATCTTCAACGTGCCATACATTTTCGAAATCTGGCAGATTACCAAAACAGGTCACAGCCAGTATTTCCCCCGATTAGCATTATTTCTATAAAGTTTGGTTGAATTTGAATGACAACTGTAGGAGTAGACTTTTGATAATCTTAACACATCGGAAATTTTGCAAAGTGCACCGAATGACCCCAAAATGAACTCAAAGATTCTGACATGAAAAGTACATTACATTATGCAGTTCCTGGGACCACGTGTCAAATTTACATTAGCTCGCTCTACGATGACCCGTTTTCAAGATGTTGTACCTTTTAGGACTTTCCTGTTGACTCCCATGTTAAAACCCCAAAGCGCCATAAAAACTTTTAAAACTTGGCCGATAAAACTCTGTATTCCACCTTGGCGGCGAATGCCCTTGTAAAGTTTGGTTGGGATACGATTAAAACTGTAGGAGTAGTAGTGTTTAGAAATTCCAGACCAATCTGGCCCTGCATTGTCAAAATTTCAAAGTGCCATTATTTTGGTGCAGTTTTGTTTATATTCATATGTTTTACCCCATGATCCACCGTTTTCCATATATATATCTAAGGTTTAATCTTTTCCATTTAATACTATTTTTAAATTTCTAGAAGTTCCATTCTCTCACATAATCTGATACCTGAAAGAGTTACAGGCCCTTTTGAGACAAATGCATGGAATCTATCCCAAATGACCCTGAACACTAAAAGGTCAAAGTACCCCATATATGGTTTACTGATATCCTAGAGACCCAAATTTCATTCGTTTCACACTACGGACAGCCGTTTTCGAGTTACAGATCGTTTTGACACAAGTGCACTGAATGACCCCAAAATGGCCTCCAACGCTAACAACGTACCCTGTATGCGTTACAGCTACCCACGACTACCAACTTTCCTCCGTTTCACTCTACGCCGAGCCATTTTTGAGTTACATGCTATGTTCAGACAAGTGTACCGAATGACCCCAAAATGACATTGAACAAGTAAAGCTCAACTGTACGCCCATACACATATAACAACTACCCACGACTCCCAAATTTCAATCCTTTCCGCTCTAAAACACGCCACTTTCGAGTTACAGGCCATTTTGAGACAAGTGCACCAAATGAGCCCAGAATGACCTTGCAACACTAAACGGTCGAAGGTACCAACTATAAGTGATAAAACTATCCCCGAACAACAAATGTCACTCTCTTTTGCTCTGTGGTTAGCCGATTCCAAGGTATTGGCATTTTGTCTTTTTCCCATTGGCCACAAGAGCTACAATGTATACAAATGTATACAATGTATATAAATAAAATTTGAAATTTCAACAAAATCCCATAAGCAACTTTTGTGAGGATTGCCATGGGGAACATTCAGGAAAAGTTTGGTTGGAAAAGAAATATAACTGCAGCGGGGTAGCATTTTTGAAATCACTTCTTCGGGGTACCATATCGAGGAAAACGAAACAAAATCGTTAAAATGTAAAAAGACAAATTTTGAAAAAGGGAAAAAATGGCTACTTTTCCACAAAATTTGGCTGATGGTTTCTGAGAAATCGCGTTTTACGGACGGACGATGGACGCCCTTCGAAACGACAGTAGCTCTGCTGTGTAAATGCAAAAGCAAAATAAGCAAAACTTTACAGGGCGTTTAATGCCAACCATATCGCTCGACTTTTTCCCTATATTCAATGTTTGAATAGTAACTTTTATTTTCTTTACCACATTGGTAATATATGGTGGTTGGGGTAGTGTTTCGAACGACGTGTCAGAAACCACCATGAAAATGCTATCACCAACATTTAATTCACATGTAGACGGAACCAGAGATCGTATAAAATTTTAAAAAAAAATAAATACAATTAAATTTTGACTGGGTCTGCACGGCTCTGTCTGGGAGAACAAATGCATACTGAGAGAGATGGAATCCATCTGTGGTCCCTTAAATGTACATGTGTTTCTTGGAAACAAAGGAATCAGCTCCAAATGTTATAGAAAACGCCTTGTCCACCATATCTTTAGACGCTTATTTTAATTTTAAAAATTGGTAACTTTTGAATTTTTAAGGATCTAATTTTCCAGGTCTCTTGAAGTGGCGTCCATCCGTGGTCAAGTGTGTGTCATCTGTTGACTTTTTTGTTTCGGAAATGGTCATATGGATCAGCACAAAATTATCAGGAAGACCTTTTTCACAATTTCAACTTTCGATTTTTTTCTTTTTTTTTTCTTCAAAACATCCATATATGGGTGAAAACATTTCAAACTTCTCCAGAAATGCCAAATGAACGAACTCACCAAAATATGTGGGCTCTCGGCATGTATATCTGCAAACTAATCTAGAGCATGAGAGATATTAAAACTTTAAAACTTTTAAATCTTTTCTGATATTCTTAGTTCAATTGCTGTAAAGGGGTGTATATGTGGCGGACGAAGATGGGGTTCTATATGTCTTCCAAGCAAACTGTAGTCACCAAAATTCATGCCATGGGCATCTTCTTCATCCGCATGTCAGTAAAATGCATTTTCTCATAAAGTATGATGCAGATCAATTCCATGTTTAGGAAATGTACATGCAGCTATCTAATATCGCCTAGTCTAGTAGTTTCCTAATGTCTGGTAAATCTTGGACAAACTATCAAAATGGAAATGTCTCATCAGTAAGTAGATACCTCGCTCTCAAAATACGATAAAATTCAGTCAAACATACCTCAGATGGCTCTATAGCTGAGACAGCTCCAATTGCAGGGATACCATATTAATAAAAAGAGTCCAAAGTTAAGTCAGTCCCATTTTTATTGTAGACATGTAGTCATATACATGTACACATTAACACCAATCAAGGTTGTCAACATAGCAAATACATTGCTTAAAGTTTTTCTTTATAAGTAAAATGTTACACATCATACCATTGACAGTCAATAAAATACATAGGTATATATAAATTAAACATGTGATATATAAATTAAACATGTGAGCTATTGTATCTTTGATTGCCTTAAAATAAAGGAATCACCGGTAATGTGAGCATGTAATTATACGCTATAATTTCTGGACAGAATTAAATAGAAACAACAACACCTATTCTATCTCTGACTGCTCTGAAGTAACAATCACCAGTTGTATATGTGTAATTACATTAAACAATATATTTTCTAAACAAAATGTTAAACCAAGACTGTCAACGTACCACATACGTTGCTTAAACTTTCTCTTTATAAGTGAAATGTTACACAGTATACCATTAATAGTCAATAAAATACACATTGTATATATAAATCAAATATGTTAACTACTGCATCTTTGATTGTCCTAAAATAAAGGAATCACCGGTAATATGTGTAATTATATCTTTGTAAATGCTGTAATTTCTGGATAGAATCAAATGGAAACAACAATGCATATTCTCTCTCTGATTGCTCTTAAGTAACAATCACCGGTTGTACATGTATATGTTATTACGTTCACATGAATATTATATTTTCCAACAATATATTTTCTAATCAAAATGTAATGTAGTCTATTATGCAGTATCATTGTTTGCTGTAAATCATCCCTTGTATATGTAATTACATTCACATGAAGATTATATTTTCCAACAATATATTTTCAAATCAATATGTAATAATGCCTATTATGCAGTATCACTGTTTGCTCTAAAATAACTTAAATAACTTAAAAAATAGGTGATAGCTACTTTAAGTGTACCATGTGCAGAATATAATCACATTACTATGTAGACATAATCACATTACTATGTAGACAGGGGTCATGATGAACATGTACAAATCATCATCTATAAATAAAATTATGTCTTTAAACAAAAGACAACTCAACATACAATTTAAATGTGTAAAAGCATTTAAATCCACCGGTAATTTCTCCATTACAAATTAAATGCATCTACAAGCTCTGTGCATTCCTAACATGTGCTGATAGCAAAAGCAGTAACAGTTCAGCAGAATTTGATAACAAAAATTAAGTACCCATATCTGCTTTAATATCTAGACAGTGTGCCAAATGATGCAGCTGGACTATAGCATGTATAGCATGTCTAGATAAGACCACAAGTTACAAAACATGAACACAAAGTATTGAACTACATGTATATATACCGGGATGTACATGTAGTACTTCAAAAGTAATAGGAAGTGACATGAAACCATCTCCTACTATACTAACTATACTGCAAACTGAGAGCAATATGAGTCAAAGTGAAGTTGGCACTAATATCTTTACATCATCTCAAATAATCAATTACAATTACGGTACACCAACTCCCGGTATGTCAGTATAAAACATGGCACCTGGTAAATGCAAATAAGAAACCGCTAATATTTCTATATATAATCATGTTACATGTCCCAATGATTGAATCTATCAGTATTGGTCACACAACACTAATACTTCCAGAAAGAATTGCCAGTATATTTTTTCTGCTTTAATATACCGCAGAGCAACAATAATATGATTTAACAAACCATATTTGTAGTATTTTGGACAGCTACATGTACAAGATACGTTTGTACACAAAACATGAAACAAAGAAAACTTGGAATAAAACATCCATGTAAATACACACATTGATATCATTCAGGGCCATTATGGTCAAATGTTAATCTTGTCTATCCATACAAACAAACCCTCAATATTCACTGGTATTCATTTACATACTAATTATTTGGGGTTATATCAGCGGTTTCCTTAATGTAGTACTTTAATAATGAAAAAAAAAAAACCACAATTTGTAGGTATTTCTAACAGGCAGAGATTCATAATTTTTTCAGGTAATCTTAAGGCTATGAACATCATGTATACGTACAAATGTAGCAAATACAAGGTTATCAAGTAATTTAAGGTGAAGTTTTCTGCAAAAAAACTTATAAATTATTTTCCTTATCTACATGTACCACCCCAAACAGTTTTAAATCCACAAAATGTAGGTGGATGCACCTACTTGTTTTGATAGTCCCAAGACAGCTCAGACATTAAAGTTTCATTTCAGCCATTTTTGTTTCACTTGCCTTCTACGAAGATAATAGGTGATAACATTGCAGGTGCATGCACTATATCCTGAAAACAGCTAATGCAACCAATGCTTGTTTTGTTAAAGTAGGGACAATATCATTGTTATGACCAACATGAGTGTGCTTTTCATAATGGCCCTGAGTGGATATTCGACACATATGCAAGTACATGTACAACTGGATAAGCAATGGTATACATGTATATGGTTCCTGCATTTTAAGACCACCCATTCAGCCAGAAAATTGTGGTCTTAAATTGAAGGGTGTCTTAAAAATGGAGGGATATTTACTGAAAATATATGGGTGGTGTCACTGGTGGGTCATTTTAAAATAGAAGGAAGCCTTAGAATGGAGAGGTGTTAAATTGCAAGGGCCACTGTATACATACTACTCAGTTCTTAAAACAGAATCAACAAAGTGCATTTCAGTTAAATAGCGATAAATATGGCACACAAAAGGATGATATAGAAGTAATAATTGTAAAATATTAGCAGGAAAATCAATGCAACAAGTGTATATTGTACATTATATGGCACCTTAATTACATTATGATGTGCATGCCTGTCAACCCCATTCCAATGTTTTATTCAAGACTACGTTTTCTAAATTTACGTTTTCCATGTTACTTTTATATATAACACAACATACAGTAAAAGCAGAAACAGCAGGTACATGTAGATTGAAATCTGTGAACCTGCAACCTTTCTCTGTTTGCCAAATTAAAAGTGGCAAATTTCAAAACCCAGAGGCACAGGTGTGCTGGCAGGAATTTAAGTTAATGACAATGTAGTTCTCAGACTCTCTAAATCTACATCATGACATGTGGACATGCTAAATTCTTCTCAAAGTGTATCATGTTCACAGCTCAATCTTTGAATA
>JAAUYG010293207.1_pt1 | contig 13752 bp, 5 predicted proteins | sample 7278091 | NCBI WGS metagenome assembly JAAUYG01 (sample SAMN14350201, study PRJNA611818) | marine sediment metagenome | isolation source: surface marine sediment (0.6m) | place: French Polynesia: Moorea | collected 2018-08
ACAGCTGCACCATTTGACCTTGGCTGACCTTGAAGGGTCAATTCAAGGGTTCTGATAAGGATGTAGTATCTTATTGCCAACCGGGATGCCCCCCTCGCGTTGCACAGCAAGCGACTGTCTAGTTCTGAGCAAGACATGTTCAACTCTTATTTATATGTCTTCTTAATCACGTACATAAACTACTTTAACTCTCCCTGATCATGTGTCTTCAGCACAGAGCAAGCATAGATACACTATACAAAAAAGTTAAGGATATCTGTCAATATCTGGATTTAAATACTAAAATTAAGGCCAATTCACGAAACTGCACAAAACATCTAGAAAATTTCACAATATCCTTAACTTTTTTGTGTAGTGTACATGTACTCCAGTACAAGACAAAACTGTGAATGGACTGTACTGGGAATATCGGGATGGGCTGGCTTTGATACTGAATTACTGACAGCACAGTGTTTGCACTGGCGTGTTTCTGACATGACCTACATGCACATGTATTTTAGGATAGAGCAAACAATGCATGTTTCTATGTACAAATGTAAGTTAATCTAGTTTCTGTTTTCGCGTTTTTCTTTCAATCTTCACGCACCTGCTCTCTCACATTGTAGGCAGCGGAATTCGGGTAACAAATGCACGATCAGGTTAGTTATGGAAAATCAGTGAATACAGTCATTTAGTCACATAGATGTACATGTACATGTATAATGCTTTCTTAGCTAACAGATTTCTGCTAATGATTATGATAAGAATCATTATTATTTATAATATACACATGTACATGCATATTTAAAAGGTATAGTTTGGTCCAGTAATGAAAGCTGTGTTTGGGGAGGGGGGGGGGGGGAGTCAGGGCTAATATCTAAATGCTTTAATACCCGAATACCTGAACCATGTATGCATACTATATGTGACTACCATATGTACATGCATTGCATAGTATTCTGAATTTTCATTATTTTGTCCAATTTTATTGAGATTGAGATTCCAACCTCAGGCATTATTGACATTTAAAGATCAACTGAATGTCACCCTTTTCTTGAGTGCCTAGCTGTATATAAAAAAGAGTGATGGTATACACATGATAGATGTATACCGGTATTGCGAAACAAAACAGTAATTAGCTGTAGCATGAGCCTCAGGATAAGATTTGCCCATCAATGACCTTGACAGGTCAGCTTTGCAGTTACAGTGGTCCCTGTGTTGTAAGACCACCCCCTCAGTCAGATAAATATGGTCTTAAATTGGAGGTGGTCTTAAAATGGAGGGATATTAATATTGAAAATATGAGAGTGTAGCCACTGATGGCTGGTCACAAAATGAAGGGAATTGTTAAATGGAGGGGTCTTAAATCGCAGGGACCACTGTACTCATATATTGAGTCACTACATTTACATCATGCTTGCATTGTTTGCAATATATAGAAGTTGTATAGAATAGAATAGATTAAATGCATGTGGGTATGTACAGTGAATATAGTACAGGTGAAAAAAAAGAAAGTGTCAAATAGAATGTACCAGTAATTGTTCTCTAATACATATAATATGGCATTCATGCTGCTTTAGGTTTTCTGATGATGCCACTTTCTGCTATCATTATAACTTTGCAAACAATCCTGGTAGTGCACAGTTAATAGTACTAATAATAAGTTAATCACTTTCTTAGAAATACTCATTGCACTTTTCTAACTTCAGGTTCAAGCAGTAATAGTACAGCAGTTGTATAAATACCTACATGTACATATATGTTGTTGGAAATTTGTTTCAGCCAATAGTTCCCGTGGGGGTGGCGGACTTGCTGTAAATGGCAATTTCCGAGGATATGTAAGTACCGGAATTAACATTTAACATGTTTAATAAAACGTGGTTTGTTTGTGCAAAAAAAAATGCTATGAATTTAACCAAGTAAAAATCCTACATACAGTGTAGGGCTCCACATGAGTAAAAATGAAGTGCGACACGCGGCCACTTTAAAAGTTGTAGAAGCCCGACGTGGCCTTTTATAAAAAGTGTAGAAAGTGACATCAAGGTCTTATAAAAAGTGACATAGGGAAAAAAATATAAAGTGACGTGTGACATAGCATAAATTATTTGAACCCACGTGGAGCCCTCTACATGTATTACAGATCACCATTGGTGCTAGCATCATCACCATTGTCATGTATGGTTGCCAATTACAATTTTGTATATATATTATATATATTTTCCTGCTGTGTTAAACAAAATCAAAGTCCATGTTATATGTTTAAATGGCTGAGCAGATCTTTAGCGTGATATTAGATACATTCAGAAACATGTGCGAACCTAATTTTTGCTCATTGTTTCATTATTGAAGATATGTTCTCATACAACAATAAGAAGGAATTATTATTTTGCCTAATTACCAGGCATTCTTCAAAGCCGTGCTTGTAGATATTACTATGGTTACTCTATGTCAGGATGAGGCTGACTCCCACCAATCACCTGGTAGTGGACGGGCGTTACGAACAGGGAGAACAGCTGAAACGTACAGTGAAGCACGGCAACTGAGCGCCAAACAGCGCGGTGGGATTCCGTCTAAAAGGTTAGTCATAACATCTGCCTTGAAGCAAGCTTAATAAGAAATCCTACCGAAGTATCGCCTGCAAAATGAACAGCCATATATATTTAGCAGGCCTACTTTGCCCTGGTAAACTCTGGTAAAAATTGTTACATGCATCTATAATGAGGACATGGAGAGCAAATAAAGCTGCAGTGATAACATGCTTACATTTGACTTTGATGAACCTTGAAAGGTGAAATTTAAGGTGACTACATATTTTGATCTTTTATGTCACACGAGGTATATGTATGTCTTAAAAATCATGTTACGTTAGATAATATATATGTATGCATTACTACTGGACACTGATAGAATATCATGTGTGGAGAGTTCATAAATGCACCACTGGCCTTGATCCTGAGTGACCTTTATAAGTAAAATTCATATTCTGTCCATTTTATATGGGGAAAGCTTTAGGCATTGGCTCAGTGCAGCTGAAAGCTGATAAAAAAAGTGTTCCAAATTTGTTAGCGGTGATTCTTGTAATGACATGAGATTTATCTTGTGGCAAATCTAAATTTGTGAAACAAATATGATTAATATTATATTCTGTCAAAAAGAAAGACCATAAAGTGCAATACCATTCATAAAGCCGTACTGTAAGTGGCACTTACAGTCTTCTTACACACTGTTGGTGATACATTGTACTTTAAGCTTAGAGATTGAATGATTAATGCTATTGATGCATTAGTAAATCATCAAATCATCTATTTGAGCAAATTCCCAACAGTAACAATGCAGATTTTTGAGCATTGATGCATCAGCAATCCCATCCATTTAGAGCACCATGCCTGGCAGCCAACTACCACTGTACATACACACGTGTTAAGTTGAAAGTCACCATTTGGTGTGAGCAGCGCAATGGGCATTACCTATTTTTTGTCAACATTACCTTTTAATGTCAAAAAACAATAAGCATTACAAATATATATTTTTTTAAATAGTTATACTTAAGAAAAAACTGCTGTTTTCTGATAAATGATAATAGGGAAGTTTAGTGTCTTTTTCTCTCCAGATTCTTTTTAGTGATGCATCGTGATGCATTGGCAGTGTGACTGCCGATATTCCAATTCACATTTTGGCTGCTGATTAATACACCCGGTTAATACACCTCTAATTGTGTGGTCTGTACCAACATAGCCTGATAGGGTTTATTATAAATGCATTATGCAGCTACAATTTTTGGTGTAATTTCCATTGTGATTGCATGACAAAATTTTTTCAACATTTTAATACATACATTTATGCTTTATTGTCTCTCACTTATATCAGCAATGGTGTAGACAAGTAAGTTATCGATTATCAGCGGGTGCTGTATTTTGGAATCATTCTGACAAATATATCATCTAATATTTCCATACACGTACATACATATATATATGTGATGCATTTTGTTTGATTTCCTCCCCGTAATATGTCCAACCAACCATTTATGTGCAACTTTCAACACTGCAACCGCAGGCTCACTCACCTTACTTGATATTGGCCCACATATTTTAGCTAAATTTTCAATATTTATTCAGGCATATTGAATAATATTGGGACATTCCATGGTCCAGCTCTCCATGCTCTCACCGTGGCCTAGCTAACTTCATCAGATGTTTTATCATTCATTCCAACATTGTGAAGCTTGCCAAGACCGCTTTTCATACCTATCGGTTTCGTGTTTTAGCAAGTTACCAAATAGCAATATTTGGGCCTTGTACTCCATGTGTAGTTTGTGTTCCTTGAGTATATCAAAAAGTATGTTGTGTGTGTGTTCTTTTCATGTTTTTTGTACAGCAGTGCATTAATGTTTTTAACAAAGTGATGCCAACCACTACACTAATCCTACATTGTTTACATGTATGCAACATGGCATATCAAGTCCCGTTAAGGTTTTAATCCATGATTATTTGTTACATGTATATATCATTTGACGTCCACCAAAAACCTTCCCCCAGCAAAATCAGTTACTCAATCATAAACGTCTTTTATTTCTGCCCTCATCACTTCATTATTTAAAATCAAGTGCAACATAAAAATATATAGTCTTCTTGTTACTAATTATCTGGAAAATATTTTTTTTTTTTTATTGTACTCCTGTTTTGTCATTGTCCGGTATTCAGGGCAGGATCGATCGAGTTCTCAAAACTACTTAAGTCTTAAAGTCTAGACTTAAAGTCTAATTCTTAGCCAATCATATTGCTCAGATTAGTGACTTAAGCCCAAACTTAGACTTAAGTATTTTTGAGAACTTGAACCCCACTCTGTAGAAGTTACATGTATTTGAACCAGCCATAGCATGCATAGTACCCAGTATTGATCAGTATTGACATGCGACATTCAGTATGCTAGTTAATTGCCATAAATTGGACCTTAATTACCTTAGTACCGATAGTCTATGGTTTAATAGTGCTTGCTGTTTAAAAAATTATTATAGTGAAAATGTGAAATACTTTAAGTAGCACTGGTTTCCAGCTGTAATGCATGTACATGTATTTAGCTTAAAGTTGTGTGCCTTTTCAGTTTTAGTCATGTCACTAGAATATGAATCCATATTAAGAAAAGGTGAGGCACATTGGCCATACATGCTCTACTGATGGTTATTAGCAATTTAGGAATTTTAAATGTTTGAATTTATGTATTTATCTGTTACTAGCAGTAGCTTAACATTACTACGGTATAGTTGTTGGGTATGTATACTGCACAAGTGTTAATCACTTTGATTTTACATTCAGGTAATACTTTTGCTGTTTATTTGATAAGATTTGAAAGATTTTTATGATGGTTCTGTTATGAAATTTTTTTATACCAGTAAAAGAAATCACAATTTTGATACCTATATCCATTAAGTTATTTCTAATCATTTCACAATTTCATAAATTAATTACATGCCCTGCTTTTATACATTTATGTCATGATGTGTTGAATTATAAATCAGTTCCGTTCGCATTGAGACACCATCGATACTCAGTAAATATTTCTTCAAAAAGCAGTTTTATTTTTCTCCAGTTATTTTTGTCCAGAAACCAGTTAGTGAATCACACCAGATACACATTTCACACGGCAATAGTGATATGCATGGTAACACTAATGAATAGATTTCCACAGTTTTTTTCCCTGAATTAGGGGTATTCGCATAATATGTGTTTATAAGTATTCTGTGCTTTTATTTCAGTCCTCGTGCTGGCGGATACAATGCTTCTCCGGTTGGACCCTCCACAAACTACAATCGTGATCTTTACAGTGGTGACCATGACTCCCTCAACAAGCGTGCAGGAAGTGGCGTTGCCAAATTCTGCCATGAATGTGGAACCAAATATCCAGTACCACATGCTAAATTTTGTTGTGAATGCGGAATCAAAAGGGTTATGACAAACTGACTGTGTTGTGTTTGTGTTGTGAAGTGTATATGACTATGGTGCATATTAAGCCTTTTCCAAAAATGAAAAATTGCAATTTGTAAAACTATAACATTTAATGAGAATATATTGCAACACAACTTGTAAAATGTATCTTACAGTGTGTATGTTTCGTTAAAAAAAATTCTGGTATGTGAGCTCAGTATGATTTAGTATGATTTAGTGCTTTGTTGTTTGTGCATTTCTTCCTTTTCTCGTTCTCGTAACAGACTTTAGGTAGGGGCAGGGATGGTATTTATTCTGAAATTGTAATTATATTTTGTGGTTTACAAGTGACATTCCTGAAGCTGATAAGGTTTGATATGTCGTAAAATACATGTAGTCTCGTTTCTTGTGTTTGAAAGTTATTTACCAGAATGTACTGTGTTATGTGAAGGTACTACTAGTAATTATAGTCATTACAGTTTTTGTTCTACGCAGTGTTAATCTGTCAAATTTGAAACTTCTGTTGTTTTGTTTGGGTTTTTTTTTCAGACAAATTACAGTACTAAATAATATGAAAAGTATGCCGTATAGCTGTGCAAAGAGTATGAAATTTTGAACTATGGGAAATTGCTAAAAGCAAAGACCGGAGTGGAAGTCAGGTTTTTTACATGTATCTACTCTTGCAAATATGTCCAATTACAGTAGTCCCCCTCATTACAGTGCCACCCGCCGCATGCTGCCGAAAAAATCATGTCAAAAATGACTTCCCCATGGTAATCCCCCTTGTATAGAGTGGCCATGTACTGTAAAAGTAGGAATGTTTGTGTGAAATTTGAGTTGCTAATTTTGCAAGCTAAGCAAAATTGCATAATTGCCACAAACGTAAAAAATACAATTAATTTTCACTACCAGTACATGTATTATCATTTGCATGGCTATGAACTTACACGGCGTATTATAAATTCCCATGAACATGCGCACGCTACTAAAACCTGAACATTAATTAATTCCTGCAAACATTTCTACTTTTACAGTGCTGCATTTTGAGAGATTTTGTACTTAAATATATATCATGTATATCTCACGGGACCAAATTCTTACAAGAACATGCATTTCCTTATTGGAGTGGCAATCACAACCCTGTAATAGTGTCTTACAAATGAAGGTAAGAGTGAAAGGGTGCATGAACCAGAAAAGGTTCGAGCATGTTCTATATAGCATAATGAATTGTTACCCTGTTTTCTGCCCTTTATGAGTGCATGGATGTTCATTGTTAAAACAACTTTATCACAGGAAGTTGAAGGTTGCCTGCAGATGTTATAATGTTACTGTACAGCATGGTAGCCTAGAGATGTTAATGTACTTGGATTGTGTATAAAATAACCTGTGTTTACATTCACTTAATCAGATTTGCAACATTGCAATGTTACAAATTGGTATACATAAAAGGTGTATTATATATACATTTTAACCCTGCTAGAATATCTTACTACACAAAGGTTTACATGTGTATTACATATACATTTTGACCCTGCTAGAATATCTTACTACACAAAGGTATATACATTTTGACCTGCTAGTATATCTTCCCACACTTACCACCAATGGTAATTGGCACCTGTTTTAATACATCATTGTAAGTACAGCTGCACATGTTTATCTATAAAGTCTTGACACTGTATACCTTGGGTATACTACTGGGTATATACCTGTTCTTGTAGTAAGAGTATAAATTAAGAAAGAATGTATTGTATGGAGCAAGATTGTCTAATATTATCACGATTATAAAGTAATGGTATGTGCATTTTGTAAGTGAAGTTCAAGCACATTTTACTAAAAATATTAAAGGAAGAAAATTAGATAAAAAAACATGCATGGTCTGATTACAGATTAAGCTTTCAGATTCCCTTAAAACAGTATAGGCCTAAATTTAACTTAACTACCAGTTCACAAAGTTCATTTGGCATGTACCAGTACATGTAATGGAATAAAGGATATTCTTTATAGAGAGTTATTAATTGGTATCCTTTTTAAAATCACATTAAAACTCAGGCCAGACATATTCAAGCTAATTTATTGTATACATCTTGCCAAATGGAAACAGGTTTAGGGGATGGAAAGTACCCTCTAAGAAATGTTATATTAATTAACTTTGAATAACACTTTAAAATAATACATTCATAAGTTTGAAAGGAATTATTTGCAATTTGTACTTTGTGATAGTTTACCTACATGTTATGGTACAATTATAGTCTTGTTAAATGTTATATACATGTACACACTTTACATTAGTTTTTAAACTGAAGTTTTTAATGTACCATATGCATATCTGTGCATATATATGGCTTAACGTCTTTGTTATGACCATAAATGTTGCATGCATTTGTAAAGTGCTATACAACTTACATGTATGTAGAGAAAATAAATTGGTGTATAAAATTTGTTGAGATTGCAATTGTTGTAAAAAAAGTTAATTGTTGAGGTTTCTACGTGTTGGTCAGGGGTACATGAAGCACATTGCATATAGGACACATTTTGTGGGGAAATTGGTCATTGCATATTTAGTATTCTATATTTGGTATTTGATAAATTTTGGTTAAATTTCAAGAATACATGTACTTGTTTTGAGTGGGACAATTAATTTGGATGTGGAGACTGTGAACATTTCCCGACAGGAATGCAAACATGTACTTGCATTTCTTACTATATATATGTGTATTAAACTAACATGCTTTCCTTGTGTATTATAATATGACCGGTCATATTTTGTCAAGACATGTTGACTTTTAGAGGCCTACTTGTTGAAAATAAAATTCATCATGAAAGTAACCTGTGTATCTTTTAATGAATGTAGGTTTACACCAGACGGGCCATGCAGGCAAAGGTTGAGTTCTATTTTATCAATGCTGAATACCAGGCCTGGGTTTAAGTACTGATGATTGTTACTTGAATCCTGTGCTTGAAGCCAGTACTTCAAGGACAAATACAAGGCACTTATGTCAAGCAAAAGTAAAAGTAAAAGTATTTTACAACATACCAGTACAGGTACAATGGACTGTTCAATACACACAATGGCAAGGCTCCACTTGACAAACTCATTTTTAAAGCATGGTTATGTTTGTGGGCTTCCATTCTAGATTTCAAATTAATAGCTCCCTGGTCATCCTGCTGAACAGGGCAAAGCAATGGATAATCAGATACCAGGCTCTCCCCATAGGAACCGTGTAGTATGTGCTAATCCATTTACATACCAGTATAGGTGTGGCATTGATAAGCCACCACTTTTGAAACAATAACGGACATGAAATCTATGCCAATGCTTTGTGACATATCCAAAAGTGATCGCTGTTTGGCAACAGCCTACAGCAGGTAAAATTGGAAACTGGATAATTTCTTTATGTGACAATAATATAACAATATACAGTTACTAGTACTTTAAGTTTGAAAAGTACTTGGTGAGCATGGTGAGTACTTCAAAGGTACTTGACAGGATTAATTTTTGTTTTTATTTCAAGACTCGGTGAGTAATAATAATAATAATAATATGCAGTTCTTATATAGCGCTTTTCCTGGCCAAAGCTAGCTCAAAGCGCTTTACATATGATTACCCCTGGCAGACCTGTTACATCCGTCACCTGCTCAACTCCCCGGGGAGTATACACCCGCTCACACGCTTCAATGCGCAACGGGTAATCTAGGTACAATTGCCATCTCTGTCTATAGCCAGGTACTCATTTACGGCCGAGTGAACCGAGGCACCATTGTCGCCACCCGTAGCCCACGCGGGACGGTTTTGATGACCCGACTGGCTTTAGGCAGGACTCGAACCCACGATCTTGTGGTTGGGAGTCAGACGCGCTAACCATTCGGCCATCGCAACCAGACATAGAAAACGAGTAGAAAGACAATGTTTCCAGTACTTGACAGGTATTTTGATACAGGCCTGGTATTCTGCTGTTAGATACGGCAAGGTATAAGTACTCAGGAACCAGGACCGCAGTTCTGAAAAATACTGTAGGTCTCTATTCTGAGCAATCTGACTAAGACGTATGGCAGATTCTTAGTCCCATTGCTCAGAATAAAGACTTTGGTAAAAACTTTATAAGAACTCCAGCCCACTGCTGAAGTACACAATAGAAGTTAGTCAGACTCAATTTCTATACAATCTATATGATCTTAAAACAACCATTTTTCGCAGATTTGAGGAAACGAGGTTGATATTGTAACAAGTTTTATAAACTGAATTACTGAAGGAGCTCCTCCATTGTGTAGCATAGCTTGCTTTCCTTGGTCGCTACTTTTTTAATCCTAGACTATTACACACACCGAATATTTTTTAGCACAAAGCTGCACTGATAAGACACTCAAAGGATACAAAGACAATGCACTACCCACTTTATTAATGAAATGCACTTACATGCATACATCAACACTACAGGTCCTTAACAAGTCAAACAAAAATAAAAGATGAAACAATACGAAGTAAATTAAAACATTTTCAGGCTCAGATCATCTTCTACTGAACAAAATGTTATTTATAATACAGTTCACGCCTTTGGAAAGTTAACAAATGCCAGAAATTCATCATGTTGTGATCTAACAAAGATATATCTTATGAAGTTCTGAAGTAAAATGGGGGTAAGCTTGACATCAACAAAGACATAGGTATAGGCTGATAGCTTCTACAGTACTCAAAGGAACATGTCTGCAGAGTAAATAAAGTCCTCATGATCGTCCAATTTTTCCGAGCTTCGTGTCAGTCTTAGGATTAGCTGTAAGAGACTGCACAGCAACAATAGCCTGATTAATACTGTCCTGGAGTTCTCGTAGTTCCCTTACATGAAGCAGACGCAAGATTTTGGCTGCCTCAGCACTGATATAATCAGGTGTCTCAAATCCAGTCTCGATTTTCTCCAAAGGGATCGATTCAAATTTCTTTATTCCTTCTTTTTGTACTCGCTCCAACGCTTCTTTTGAGAACTTTTCCCTGACCAATAGACAGATTGCTTTTAGAACCACTAGATGATCATCATGTGGCGGAATCTGCAGAAACTGTGCAAGAGATACAACTCCTGCTTTAAAGTCTGCATCGTTAAAATCCAGGTTGTCCAAAGGGTTGCTCGATTTCTTGGAATCTGCCTTAGCTGATACGGAGCTTGCAGCATTTCTGTATTTGTCGGTGTTATCCCCATATTCCAAACGCACGGCATAACCCAGCAGCCAGTCGACCATGGACATCTTTTCAGACGGCGAGATGGGGCAACCCAGCTCGTCCAGGTACTTTCGCAGGGCATCTTCCCAGTTCCCTGCGACAATGTTGCGCAGAGCCACCCGGTCTTCAATCTTGTAGTGCCTTATTTTCTGGTCTTCTAACCATATAATCAAGTTCCGAAATTGTGTTTCATCTTTTATGTTGAAATCGTTAGGGTTGATAAAATCAAGGGCGAGGAGTTTTCTTTTAAACATGACATGCGTGTGCAAGGAACAAACCGGGTATATGGCATTAGCAGTTGCAGAAATACAGAAGCCCACGGAGTGGCTTGTAACGAGCACTAAAATGAAGATACGACTGCTCACCGCGTTTATGACGACGACGACGACGGCGGCGACGACGACGACGACGACGACGACGAAGAAGAAGAAGAAGAAGAAGAAGAAGAACAAGAAGAAGAAGAAGAAGAAGGAGAAGAAGAAGAAGAAGAACAAGAAGAACAAGAAGAATTTATTGATCCTCTGAAGTATAGTTAGTTGATACACAAAATACACTGATACATGTCACACATGTTTCCCTTCCATTACATCATTCAGAGATCTGATCATATGTCATATTGATTATATGCCATCTATTATATAACAAGCAATGAATATTACAAATTGCTTTTATGTAGGTTTTCACGTGATAAATTTAAAATCATTCTCAACCTGTTCCCTTTGGATAAAGTGTTAAAATGTGGCAATCTATTCATTTTGTTCCTGCAGCTATCCCTCACATTTGAGCTTTTTTTACATTCAAACAATCTGTGAGTTGAACCCATTGCAGCGTTACATACATCACACATCTAAGAGTGCATACATACTGGCTTCATCCAGTCTGAGTATAACAAAGCATTTCTTGAGGAGGGGTTCCATCATAGGGATTTAGGTTGTCTGGTTGTTTACCTGGCATTTATATCACAATTTTCAAACTGACACACCATTACATTTACAAAAATCGTAATTTCGGACAATCTACTACATGAAATTCATCAGCTACGTTGTGACATTTTGTGACATGAGGTGAAATTGTATCACATCCACCTCAGCCTACAATGACTTGGCAATGGACTTCAGCACTGTCCAAACACATTTAGTGTGCTTATGAGCAAAATGCACAAACAAGTATAGATGGTTAGTCCATCTCTAGACACTGAAAAAATGTACTCATTAAATTCCCACGCTTAACAGAAATTGATCTAGATTACCGCCACTACAAGTTGTTGGTCTAAAGTAGAACAGCAGACTAGGGGTACACATGGGTTAAAATCAAATCGACCGAATCATGCGAACCGGCCGTTTTGGCGAATTTGATCTAGCGAATCGACTAAAGAGGAGGGACTCAAAATACTAGCTGTGCTATCTGGTGTCTTGAAATAAAGCATTTTTGACTACAAAATGTTGCATGATGGTTAACAATTGTAACTAATGGCGTCCTTGACAACATAAACATCGAGGATTTAAACTGCCGAGGCTGGCTAATTACAATTTGCATAAACATTTGACTTGGTTTGACTTTTGAATTGAAGACAAAGTATTAAAATGAAGTCAAAATATGTCAAACTGGGCAGATAATATAAAATACAGACCAAACAAGAGAATCACACTGTTCAAAGATTGATTTTAAAATTATTAGTATGGTTTGTAAGGGCTTGCCATGAGGTCAGATGACAGACAGCACCCCTTGTGCAAGTCTACGTACAGAAGCTTATTACGAGTCCCTCGAATTCTCATCTTGCAAGCCACAATTAATCTGCCATCCTCACTAAAGAGCGATTAATGATTTGGCGCCCATGTGAACTGCCAATTAGTGAGCCAACCCACCTATAAAACTACCATCTGATTAGCCAGTCCCTTGCTAAAATGATTATAACGATCCGTGGCATGCAGTTAATCTTCATCTAGACTATGGCTGTTAAAGATTGATCTGCAACTAGACAATTTCTGTTAAGGAGTGATCTGTGATTCGCCATGGTGTTAAATATTCATATACGATTCAGTACATTTTTTAGGCATCTTAAATAATGTCTGTGACTCGTTGTTCTCTGTGAAAAAAAAAATTTGAATCAGGCCATATTTTAAAGGCTCATGGGCTCATGTGTACCCCCGGTGTGTACCCCTCAGACTGTATAGAGGTTCAAGGTATGGACCCTGTGCAACCCTGTTGCAATTATAAAATTATTATTATTATTATTATTATTATTATTGTAACAGTTGTTTCCTTGCATGTAGAATTTTAACTGCACATTTTTGTTTTTAATTAACATTTCATGACATTAAATTACAGGATTAATGTCACTTAATTTTGATATTATGGCATACCATAGATTTGTTTATGTCTGGTCTGCCTGACCTGATTGTCTGTTGTGTTGCAAGATTGACTCTCTGCTCACTGAACCATACATGGCAGCATTGTTAGACAGTCTGGCCTCTGTAAACATATTGTCTTGTGACCATTCCGCCCATCCCAATTCACATACAGCATTGTTAGATGGCTTTGTGTGGTCCTTTGGTAACTATTGGGGCATGTATTGTCCCTGCTTGGTTTGGCATTGTTTTTACAAGTCATGGTGTCTGTGTTTGCCGGTAATTTGAG
>JAAUYG010293968.1_pt1 | contig 13751 bp, 22 predicted proteins | sample 7278091 | NCBI WGS metagenome assembly JAAUYG01 (sample SAMN14350201, study PRJNA611818) | marine sediment metagenome | isolation source: surface marine sediment (0.6m) | place: French Polynesia: Moorea | collected 2018-08
CCTGACGGTGATTCTGCCGTTGTTGCGGTTGATGGCGAAGAACGTGGGTCCCGTGTCGTCACCCAGCAACGTGTAGGTCAGGTTGGAGAACGGTGTATTCTGCGCACAAGATACGGAAAACATAAGACACCAAATATCATCACAAATTGAAAGATCAGAAAGACAAAGCTATCGTTTAGAGATCAGGTACAAAAATCATCTTTAGTCAAAGACTCATTCAGCAAACCAATTTTGACGACCCTGTGGAAATACAGACTGTACCACAAACGAGAATGAAAAGGAGCAACATACCCTGGGATCAGCGTCTGCTGCCTGGATTCGTAACACTTCGCTGTTGACGGCTTGCGTCTGCTCGATCGTTTTGGTGTACGGTTCTCCCTGGAAAGCTGGGCAGTTCTTGTTCCTCTGGACTCGGACTGTTACTGTACAACTATCCTCACTGGTCAGTTCAGGCGTTCCTAGATCATTGGCTCGCACCACGATTGTGTAACTGTTGGTTTCTGGATCATCCTCAGACAATGGTCTCTTGATGTAAACCTCGCCCGACATTTCATTGATCAGGAAAAAGTCACGTGCTTTTTCAGATCCACCAATGGTGTACCTCACTTCGTTGTAAGGTGCTTTCGTGTCCTTGTCAGTCGCGTTGCAGTCAGCAATGGCGACGCCCAGTGGCTGCGTCTCCAGAATGTCGCGGTCAATTCTCTGTGGCTCGAAATTGGGCGCGAACAGATTCCTCTGCACCGTCACCAGAATCGTAGCTGTCGCTGTTTTGGGTGGATTCCCTCCATCCTGAGCTTGAACACGGATCTGCATGAAAAGGACAATGTTTCCGTCAACTGACAAACCAGAACAGTTTTGTGGCACAGGCAAATGTTGTCACTAGATTGGGATTACGAGGGCAAATTTCAGCGTTTATCAAGTGAAAAGACGGGCAATTTCTCCTCCGTCACACCTTCTCATGACATCACACACCCACGGTTCTCAACGGTGTAGTTTGCTGAAGTGGTCTGACATGAAAGTAGAGGTTTATAACTTACAGTGTAGGCGGAATCGGAGTCGGTCTCGAGGCTGGTGTTGAGGTTGATGTCTCCGCTGTTCTCGTTGATGCGGAAGAAGCCGGGCGCCTTGTTGTCGCCGATGATCCGGTACCTGATGGTGTTAAACGGCGCCTCGGCGTCGCCGTCGCGCGCCTGGACCGTGTAGACGCCACGTCCCACCTCCAGGTTTTCCCGGATGTTGGTGCGGTACGGCAGGCGCTGGAACTGCGGCGTCTGTTTGTTCTGACCGACGCTGATGGTGACGTCAGCCTCGGTGCTGCGTCGTGGCGGATTCCCGCCGTCATAGGCGCGAACCTTGAACTGTGGGATTGAAAAGAACCAGGTACATAGCTGTTTCTTCAAAGCCTTCACCAGCGCTGAATCATCACCTGTGAATGACGCCAGCTAAATTTATGCATTACCAAAAGGTGAAGTATTCCGCAAGCTTCTAACAAAACATGAAATAAAGTCTTACGTTGTAATTGCCGTTGGTGCAAGGCTCCAGGAGAAGAGATCTCTTGAGGATGATGTCACCAGTGACCTCGTTGATGGAGAAACAGGCTTCAGCGGCTTCATTGGAAACTATCTCGTATCTCACCACGTTGTAGGGTGCCTGCGGAAACAAGTGTGCTGATCAGCGTCATAGCCATGCTTGTGGCACAATTACCTCATGTCATCTGATTGACAGGAAACAAGTTTGACAAGACAGGTTTGCTGTGTAAGCAGCTAAGGGGTGGTCAATGTCGTCCTGGAAATTGTTTTGTTGTGTCTTGATAATCACATGACTGCACGGCACGGCCTAATTTCTTCATACCATTCTCTGAAGACAGATTGACGTTACGTACCTGTCTGTCCTCGTCTCTAGCCCTCACGCTCAGCACAGACGTCCCGAGTACAGTGCCCTCGTCGATGGTCGCCTGGTATCTGCCTTGGTCCCACTTGGGATCCTGGAAGTTTCTGTTGACGCGCACTCTGATCACAGCCACATCACACAGTGGTGGGGAACCTGTGTCGCAGGCGCTCACCCGAACCTGCAATGGCGCAAAACAAATCTGTAAACTCAGAACTTTTCACGCTGAACAAAACAAAACGTGCAGCTGTATTTCACGTAAAATAATACAGAATTGTGATTGTGGTGACAATTACCGAGAAATTCTCCAGTGACGTCTCTTGCATGTTTCGCCTCACGAGGATATCTCCATTCTCATTGGCTGTGAAGTAAGTGGGCGCTGTGTCGTCTCCAATCACTCTGAACGTCAGCGTCTTGAAGGGTCCCTCGGGGTCCGCGTCTGTGGCGCGAACTTCGAAGATCTTCGTGTTGGGCGCCTGGTTTTCGTTCACTGTTGCGTTGAACGGTGGGTTTCCTTGGAATTTGGGCGCGTTGGCGTTTCTGGTCACGGTGACCCGAACCCGAGCGATCTGCTCCGACACCAGAGGTGGAGTGCCTCCATCTGTCGCCCGGATGTTGATCTGAAACGAACCAGATCCTCCAGTGTTACAAATCTTTCCCCAACTTTTTCCCGTAGATGACTTGCCGTTCTGTCTCGTGTTTCCCAAAAGTGAAAATACAAGCGAGTTCAAAATCCAGCCTTGCAACGTACTTGGTAGGAGGTCCTCTTCTGCGGGTCCAACATCAAATCCTTGATGACAGACACCTGACCCGTTGTGGGTTCAATCCTGAAGTATTCTTGGGCGAGCTCATTTTGGATGTTGAAAGTAAACGTGTTGAACGGCGCCTACAAAAGGAACAATTCCGTAAAATGCGTTCTTACGTTGACCTTCATGGCCAAGACTTCCACTCAAAGTGGAACACAGGACAAAACTGCATGGTTTGTGTTGAAAGAAAGGTTGGAAAGAAATGATGGTGTTCACCCTTCGGTCGTTGTCTGTGCCCTTGACTTGCGCGAATGGTACTCCCAGAGGTTGCGTCTCCAGGATACTGGCGGTGTACTCTCGCGGGTCAAACTGCGGCTTCTGCAAGTTGCGCTGCACATTGACCGTCACGACTGTGGTGTCGCTTCTGGGTGGAGTCCCTCCGTCCGAGGCCAGAACACGGATCTGCAAGAATCCAACATTTGTAAAACCTTTTTCAAGTGCCAAATATTGTTGCAAACCATTCTGGTCTTGTTCTATACACAGCTGATTCTGAGGCTGCCGTGGCCTGGAGTATTTCTGTTTTCCAGGAGAGGCACGCCATAATGTTTGGTCAAGAAGCCAGATTGAGCCTGTGACAAAGACAACTGTCTTACCTTGTATTGGGTTTGATCATCATTGTTCACAGAACTTTTCAGGGTAATTCTTCCATTGTTTTGGTTGATGGCGAAGAACACTGGAGCAGAATCATCCCCGATGATGGAATACTCGATCTTTTTGAATGGTTCCTGTAGGGAAGAACAGAATAAAACTCAACCTCACTCTGTTCTTTTAAGATTGAACAAGAAGAAAGATTTTTGCCTGTTTCACATGGAGTCCAAAACAATTTTAAAGGTATTGGATCTGAAATCGAGGAGAATCATGAGCCAAAAGTAGGTCAAAACCCAGAATACTCACAGACGTGTCTTCGTCCGTGGCGCTGACCCTGAGGATCTCGGAGTTGGCTTCCTGGTTCCTATTGATGTCCTTGGTGTATCCGTCCTCGCCCTGAAACACCGGGTCCTTCTCATTGCGTCCTACCCTGATGCGCACATTCGCCGGTTCTGAACTCGTCCGCGGGTTCTTGCCCTGGTCAGTGGCTATCACTTGGAAAGGCTGAAACAAACAGAAAAAGACTATTGTTTCACAACGAATGACACCCTTCACGGAAAACAAACACTTCGTTCAACAACATGATTCATCCAAAACGGCCTTTGGCAAGAAAAGATTCTTGCTGGATTTAGTGCTTACTCCATATTCTTTGGTGCCTTCAGAGTCCAGCATCAGTGACTTTTGTAGGAAGATGATTCCAGTCTCTGGATCAATCTCGAAGTATTCCTTGATGGTGTCGTCAACATCAGGAGCAAGAGAATAGCGCATCACATTGTACGGAGCCTGAAAGGACATCAGAAATCCGTAGAGACACAACTAACCTAACCAGAGAAAGCATTCAACACTCCAAGATCCTTTGTTGCATTTTATTACCTTTGTGTCAGTGTCTCTGGCTCTGACTTGCACAATGGAAACACCCAGTCCGTGGGTTTCCAGGATTTCTGTGTTGTAGTTTCTGGGATCGAATTTGGGCTCCTGGAAGTTTCTCAGGATCTCCAGTTTAGCGACTACTGTGGCTGTTTGTGCAGGATTACCCTGGTCTGAAGCCAGCACCCTCAACTGTTCAAAACAAAAAGTACCTGTTCAGCAAAACAAAGCAAAGACGTGTGCAGCCTTCACTGTCCATGGAACGAGATTTGTTTTTTGCCAGGCAACAATTTCTTTTGTTGTCTGTTTTCTCTGCGACAGAGGGATCCGGGTTTTCCACTCACGTTGTAGAAGTCGACGTTCTCAGTCCTGAGATCTCTCTTCACTTTGATGAGCCCGTCTTCAGGTTCAATTTCAAAGAAGTTGGGCGCGGCGTCGTCTCCAATCAGTGAGTAGGTGATGGTCTTGAACGGCCCCTCGGGGTCGGCGTCCTGGGCGTTAATGTCGATGACGCTGCTGCCCGTCTGCTGCGTCTCGGGGATGGACTTTTCGTACGTCTCCGAGTCAAAACGAGGCGCGTTCTGGTTGCGCGTCACGCGCATTCTGATTCGCGCCGGCGTCGAACTGTTCTGCTGTGGGAAGCCATTGTCCATCACACCAACACTCAACTGGAAACAAATGAAGGAACAATGAAAAAGAAAGTCACACAGGCATGGTCTTCAGTTTCGCAAACAAATTATCAGCGTTCAAAGAAAACAAGTTTCTCTGTCTCTTTGCCAATCAGAACTCTCCGTTTCTGTTTGGCCAGGAGCACCCTGTCAAAACTAAACTTAGCCTGCCTCATCTGAGAACAAGACCGAGCCAGCCTCATCTCAGAACAAGACCGAGTTCCAAACTTCGAGATGACCTCAATGTATTCATCACTGATTGAAGAAGTTGCTCTGTTACCGTGAGTTCTCGTTCTTCGCTGAGGCTCAGTGGTCTGGCGAGGGTGACCATGCCGGTGAACGGATTCAAGTAGAAATAATCCCGGAATCTGGCGTCAGTATCATCCATGATGTAGAACTGCAGTTCGTCGTTGTCCCTGTCTGACGCCTCCAGCTGGACAATCTCAGAGCCAATGGGGTCGATCTCCAGCATGTTCACGGCGTATTCACCGCGGTCAAAGCGAGGCGCGTTCTCATTGCGACGCACGTTGATCGTCAAGTTGGTGCTGGCGATGTTCTCCGGATTTGCATCGTCATAGACGTGAGCTGTGACCTGGCAGAACAAACAGAGGAATGGACAAATGAAATGAAGCTTTACGTCATTTCTTTCTGAACTGTGGAAAGCCAAATCCTGCGTGGATTCAAATGGAAGCTGAAGAAACCCATTCACACCGAAATTTATTTTATTTTTGTGCTGGCCATTGGAGCAAATAAAGGGTCTCTGGACTCACAATGTACTGGAATCCTTTGTCCGACTTGAGATCCGCTTTCAGCACCACTTCTCCAGACTCCTCCCGCACTTCGAAGAAATATGGCGCTGGTATGATTCCGGACATGGTGTACCTCAAATTGCCCTGCAGAAGAAAGACTGACATGTCACTGCAATGCGGCATGTTTCAGTTACTAGGCAAAAAGGCAAAACTTTATTTCAGTAAACTGACAACAAAGCAAATCCCAACGAATCTGGTGACAATTGATCTGGGAGATAAAGTAATCTGTGGACCCATCCCAGACTGGATGCGCAGAAACACCCAAATGGAACCTGCAGTTGCTAATGGGAATGCTCACACTGGAACAAACATCAAAGGAATTGCCCGCAAATTTGCGTGCTCGCGTCCATTGTGGATTGGGACTGTACCATTTTGTCGTCGTCTCGGCCTCGGAGGCGGAAGACGACCCTGTTGAGTTCCAGCGTCTCTGGAATGGTGACGGTGTACGGGAGGCTCTCAAACTTGGGCGCCTGCAGATCTCTGCGCACGCGCACGTACACCTGCGCCGTCGCCGTCTTCTCCGGGTTCGCCTGGTCGCGCGCCGTCACTTGGAACTGCAAGGTCACAATCAAGTGTGGTTCAAAATGGACGGAGATCTGTGTCAGTTATGAACTTTATTTTGGAATGAAAATCAGTGTGTGTTGGATTCCAGGCAATTAGCAGAGTTCCCCTCAATGCTCTTTCCACCACAAAGCGTATGCACCAGGGCATTCATTTGTTCAATGCTTTTGAGAGTGCGTTCCTGGCAGAAAATCCTCTGGATGTGTCACACAATCTTCTACTTCATTGGAATGTAGCCTCCTATTCTGTTTTTGCTGCAAACGCGGGAACATACCCTGTATTCAGTTTGCCTTTCAGCTTCGTCTGGGGTCGTGGTGAACGTTTTCGCTAGGGTGATAACACCTGTTGTCGGGTTGAGGAAGAAGAAGCCAGTCTCCGGCTCTTTTGGCACCAAACTATACAGCAGAGGGTCCTGCAAATGACAGGGGAAGACACAATTCAATTGTGACAAATTGTGACTTTGTTTTGCTGTAATTTCAAAATTCAGCAGAGGAGCACTCACCCCATCTCTGTCCTCAGCTCGCACTGTGATGATGCTGGTTCCAACCTCGACCTTCTCTGACAGTTGGTCTCTTCTGAACTCACTGGACGCAAAGCGCGGCTCGAACTCATTCCTCGCCACGACGATGTTTACCGTGGTGTAAGCGACCTGTTCCGTCACCTCGAACTGCCTGCGGGCCTCCACTCTCAACTGTTGTCAACAGGAGATTGCACTCAGCAAACAAAACAATGCTACTTGGGAGATGTAGACCTGAGTCTTCCCAAACCATGAAGCATGAAACTTTCTTGAAGCCACCAATAGCATAGTTGGCCAAAATCGCAAATTGTAACTTACGGTGTAGTTGGTCGGTTTCAGTGGATCGTCCTTGAGTTTTTGTCGGATCCGAACAGATCCGGAGTTCTCGTCTATCCGGAAGAACTGCGGTGCTGTACCCACTCCAATGATAGTGTATTGAACATTGTCCTGAAACGATGAAAAGGAGATTGTATCACAGGTCAGTTATTTCTTTCCATTACGACAGAAACCCAACAAATGACACAAGAAAACCAGGCCCAAACTCAATTTCTGCTTGGGAAAAAGAAACTCCCCTTTTTGCCAGTTATCTTGACTCAACCCAGATCAGAAAATGACCACTTACACTGGGAGATACGCTGACCCTGAGGACTTCGCTGTTGACGTCTCTGTTCTCGGAGACGGAGCCCCTGTACGTAGCTGAGCCGAATCTGAGCACGCCACGATCACGAATGATCGTCACTTCCACAGTCGCTGTGTCCTCGCGCTGAGGCACTCCACCATCCCGCGCCACAACACGAACCTGACACCAGAAAACATGGATCTGATTTTCTGCTCAACAAGATAACAGCCTTTCACACCTTGCATCCTTCCATGCAATCCACGCACCCAAAGCACTCAGTCCAAAAGTCAAGTTCAGAGAAATGCGAAACAAAATGAATAAACCAAACTCAATGGTCCAAAATTGGCAAACTAAGAAACACAACGTGAGAAGGTCCATAAAGAGGTATGACCCTGTGCGTCTACACGCGGTTTATTTGATGAAGCAAACGAAAAACCTTCATGGACGCAATATTTTTTTTCTCATATCATCTACACCCATTGTTAAGATTCGTGTACAACACGCTATGCTACAGAGATCCAATAACAGGAAGCAGCAATATCAGTTTCATAAATTGGGACCACATTTCCCCTACATCCATTCTGTCCTTTCATTCTGAGTAACATGCAACGGGGCCGAAGTGCAGGTTCTTGGCGAAAAGAGGCTGGCAATTTTCGCTTGTTGGGGGAAAGCAAGACATTCAAATTGGCTTTGTACAGTTCACACACAAAGCATTCGGGAAAAGACCAACATTTTCTCATTCCTGCAGGAATCTACTGGGTAACTGGGATCAAAATGATGGACTTTGATGAAACCATATTGAAAAGCTGGAGTGAATTCAACTGAATCAAAAGCAAAAACTGAAAACATTGCAGACACTACACAGAACTTTACAAGGCGAGATTGGAGAACAACACAGAGCATTGGGGCAATGGCCACTTTGTGAATTCACGTTTTCCTCCTTTTCCGAATGAACAAGCCAGTTGAATTGTAATCAGAAGTACACATTTCAATTTTCGCCGAAATTTGAAGGATTCTGACAAACAAAAACTGGGAGGTGCCAAAAAAATATGGAAAGCGTTTTGGCATTATGCTTGCACCACTAAGTTATGATAAATACATGTGTGGTGCGTTGGAACAAATGTCTACCGTGAAACCCCTTGGTTCACTTGCACTCTCCTCTTCGTTCTGAAATCACACAGGTCAAGTGACCCAGAAAATTATTCCTTCCCATTCCAGAACCAGAACTCAAAACAATAACACAACCAAAGAATCAAAGTTATGTCAGAAGAAACGACGTAAATGTGACACTCGATTCTGTAAAGATAGAAGAAACAATGCACGGAAAATCTCAAAGATTATTGTGAGGCTAAATTTTAAAGAGAAAACGACTTTGAGCAATAAATGTCTAAAGGACGTCAAACAGCTCCCTGCTTCAACAGTTTCTGCTCCGGACAGGCAAAGTACGTCAGGACACGGACTTACCCTTTGCGTTCGCCCTTCAAATTCCATGATAGATCGCAGCAGGGTGATGTCTCCTGTTGTGGGGTTCACGTAGAAGTATTCGGCCGCATCTCCATCTCCAACAATGGCGTATGTGATGACGTTGTTTGGTGCCTGAAAATTGACAACTCCATTTAACACAGATCTCGCATTGAATCTCAAGGTAATTATTCACTACAATGACACCTTGACCATTCCAAATGCAAAAGTACCACACACAAGATAGGCCACCGTGAAATAACAGGATTAGGCAAAGAAACCAACAGCAAACAATGGAAGTAAAAAGATAATAAAATTAAAGAAATTACAGAACACTTGTAAGTGAAATGAACAAACAGAACACGTACTCCTCGGTCCTCATCACGCGCCTCGACGGAAGCGACAGTCGTGCCGGGAGGCGAGTTGTCCGGGATGGACACCCGGATAGAATCCGGATTAAACTGCGGGTCCCGCAGGTTGCGCGTCACCGTGATGTCGACCAGCGCACTGGCGCTCAGAGCCGGAGTGCCGCCGTCCACAGCCACCACCCGCAGCTGTAAACATAGATTGTAAAGGTGTTTGCAAATTCAGCAGAAACCAAGGCTAAACAGCGCCAAAGCACTGAACACTTGCACCCTCCAGGCAGGGAGGTATTCAAGAAATTCTGCACATCACACCACCTGCTCGAAGATGTGCAACCAGGCGATCTCCCTCCTAAGAAATGTTCTTTCTTTGTGTCAAGATAATTCAGTGACAGGCAAAGGTGTGGGCAAAGAGAACTTGAACGTTACCCTGTAATCTGTTTGGGTATCAGACGCCAGGTTTACGCCGCGCTTCACTTTGATTCTTCCCTCCTGATCAATCTCGAAGAAAGACGGCGCTGCGTCGTCGCCTATTGCGCTCAGAGTGATCGTGTTGAAGGGTTCCTGTCGACAATGGAGAAAAAGAGAAAATCAGAAACCCACCAGAAATATATTTGCAGCTTTTGAACTGTTACGTTGCTCTTCTTCAAAGGAGGAACATTTTTGCAAAGCGCAGACACAAAATAGACACACAGTTGCATACGCAAATTGCCACCGTTCGTGTGAATGTATTTCAGTCTCTTTTCGCAACATGTTCATTTGAAAAGCCAATTCTCCATCATACGTACCACTTCATCAGCGTCTCTGACAGACACCCTGAACACTTCGTTGCCTTCGCCCATTGTCTCCAGGATGGTCTTCTTGTAGTTTTCTGTGTTGGTGAAGACTGGTGGGTTCTTGTTCCTGTCCACCGTGATTGCCACCACAGCTTCATTGTCAGAGTCCTCAGGTTCCTCAGCCATGTCTGTCGCCCGTATTCGGAGCTAAAATTCCAGCAAAAAATCTTGTAGCTTCCAGATGAAACCTTTTTGGGGTTTGAGGATGAAAACTCGAGTGATGAAATCTGATTATGAAAGGGATGTTGTTTTTACATCGTATCTCTCGGCATCGTCATTGAGAAGGCTGCGTCTGATCGACACTTCTCCGTTGACTTCATTGACGAGGAAATATTCTTGCGCCAATTCGTTTCCGACCAACTCGTACCGCACTAGATTGTCTGGTTCCTGCAAAAAGTAAGAATTTGAATGATTTGCATTTCAAGAAGAACCATTTTACATCTTTCGGAACTAATCTTGAGCAAAACTCCTTCTCATACCACATGTTTCTGTCACTTAAAACTCTTTCAAACTGAGGAACATCGTACCCTTCTGTCACTGTCCCTGGCGGTAACAGTGGTGACGACTTCACCAATGGTCATGGTCTCCAGTATCTTGGCTTGGTACTGCGCCGGCTCGAATCGAGGCTTGTTCAGATTCCTGTTCACGTTCACTCGGGCCACAGTCGTGTCAGTGCGAGGCGGCGTTCCCCCGTCACTCGCCACAACACGTATCTACAAGGCATACAATTTACAATGAGGTTGTCAAGTCCAAACTTCTCTCCCAACCGAATTGACAAACACTCGCAATGTGAAGTCTCCAGACCAGTCACAAATTTGTGAACAGACACGCTTACCGTAAAATCTCGTGTATAACACGAGAAATTTTGGACCAATTTGCCAGGTCTGAACTTAGGGGGTAGTGTTATACACGAGACCAAAAGGAAAAAATAAAATGTTAGACCAACTAATATTTAATTTGAGATTTATAAAGTAAAGGTTTTCTTTTGTTGAAATCACCAAATTAGTTGAACCTCACAAATACAAAAGCCATAGAATTTAGTCATTTAATAGGGTGAGGTTGACCCTTTCTGTATTTTACACTATATAATGTAGCAAAAAGAGCCCAAAGAATATCAATGAAATGTTGTCAATTTGAGCTACATCAGCTTCAATAAGGGGGTAGTGTTATACAAGAGACAAAAATATTGTACCACATTCGAGGGTCTGAACTAGGGGGGTCGTGTTATACATGAATCGTGTTATACACGAGATTTTACGGTCTAAAGCAAATTTGAATGGAATCCAAAAGCAGCCTTTGCAAATTTAAGTCCATACACAAACCACTTGGCAAATTCGAAGGAAATAAATAGGCCCCATAGGTCGGTTTCTGTTTCTGTTTTTCCTGGACTTACGTTGTACACTCTGGTGGCGTCATTTTCCAGATTGTTGCTGATCTGTACCGCTCCACTCTCAGCGTCGATGCGGAAATAGTTGGTGGCTGCATCGTCTCCAATGATGGTGTACGAAATCTTGTTGAACGGGTCCTACAGGGTAACGAATCAGACAATCAATTGAGCTTTCCTATTTCAGAATGCTGAGACGGGATGATTTCTTTCCAATTTTGGGCCTCTTTCTCCTCAGGCATTGAACTCAAGGACCATTGTGGCTTCAATTTGGCTTACCCTGGTGTCAGCATCTCTGGCTCTCATGTTTAAGACTCCAGTTCCAGGTTGGGCATCCTGGTTGATGTTCCTGACATACGGCTCATTCTGGAACACTGGGCTGTTCTTGTTGCGGATAACTCTGATGGTCACGACTTGGGGTCCAGATTGCTTGGGTGGAACTCCCTCGTCCACAGCGTACACATTCAACTGGAAACAAACATTATTCCGGGTTTTTTGCATCTGCTTGGTTTTGTGGGACACAAACAACACTCAGACGTGGAAAATCACAAACAGCCAGAACAATCCACAAACCCTGTATTCTTCTGTTCCATCCTCCAGCAGGGAACGCTTCAGGGAAATCCTGCCCTCGTCGTTCACTGTGAAGTACGGATTCTGCAGGACGTACGTCACCCTGTTGTGCGGAGGCTTCTGGTCTCTGTCCTGCGCCTCGACGCGAAGGATGGGTTCACCAATCGCCTGGGTCTCCAAAATCGTCGCAGCGTAAGTGCCGTTGCCGAACTCGGGCGGGAACAGGTTGCGCAGCATGCTGACGGTGAGGATGGCAGCTCGTGTGCGCGGGGGGCTTCCACCATCCTGGGCCAACACTCGGACCTGGAGATGAAAACCGTAAACGTTACATGCATTCTGAGTGAGTGCAAGATTTTTGCAAGAAAACCGAAAGACTTCTCTAAAAGTGCACGCGTGCAACTCGTGTCCCATTCAGGTGTTTTTGTTGGATTTCTTCTCCTTTGCTGACCTCACCTTGTATTCAATTTCAGAGCCTGGCGCAGTCGTAAGATCAGCCTTCACGGTTATCTTCCCTTCCTCGTTGATGGTGAAGAAAGCAGGGGCGTTATCATCCCCAGTGACGGAGTAAATCAACTCGTTGAACGGCGCCACTTCATCGGCGTCTCGGCCGTCCACGGAAAAGACCTGAGTTCCAGGGCGCGTGTTCATCTCCAGGTTAATGGTGGCTGGCAGGTTGCTGAAAGTCGGCGTCTGTCTGTTGCGTCGCACTCTGATAGAGACTGCTGCAGCTCGCTCTGCTTTTTTCGGCGGCACTCCCATGTCTGTGGCGTCTACGTTGAACTGGAAACGAAAAAGATTAGAGATTTCACAAAGGAGTTTGATGGAGGGCATGAGGATATTTTTCTTCGCAAAATAGCAATCCGTAAGCCGGAATAATTTCACCAGCGCTCACTTCATATCTCTCCGCTGATTCGCCCAGAATCGACTCCTTCAGGGAAATGGTTCCTTTGACTTCGTCAATGAGGAAGAATCTCGCGCTGGCTTGGTCAGATCTCAGGGAATAACGCGTTGTATTGTGCGGCGCAACTCTGTCTCTGTCACGAGCTGACACTGTCACAATGGGCTGTCCCAGGGGCACAATCTGAAACAAAGAGGCAATATCAGACCAGATAAACCCAGAACACAAAATCTGAAAATGTTAGGAAATGAAAACAGCTGCCTCTGACTGGAACAAGAAGCTGGGAAAAACCGGGTCCTACCTCGATAATCTCAGTCTCGTATCTGCCAGGGTTAAATTCAGGCGCAGCGAGGTTACGCTCCACAGAGATGGACACTGTAGCCGTCGCACTGCGCGGGGGACTGCCTCCATCTTGGGCCAGCACCCTGAGCTGTTCACAAGAAACAAGCCAGATTAGGGCACATGCAAGTCCACTGCACGAATGTCTGCTGCATCAGCAACAAGCCTTTTCACAAACCCGATAAAACAGAGCTGGGGCAGATGTTAACTTTCAGAAACTTCTTTTCTTCGGTTCTTTTCCAATAGATCGGGGGAAATCACTGAGTGCATGTATCAAGTTGAGGTGATACAGTAAATCCGCATACCGTGTAAGACGTGGCAGTATCAGCGGCCAGTGAGGATCGCACACGAATCTCGCCGTTCTCTTCAGAGATGCTGAAGTACGCAGGCGCCGAATCCTCACCAATCAGCGAGTAGACGATTCTGTTGTATGGCGCCTGAAAACAGAGGCATCTGTCACACTACACATTTTGATTCCCTCAATGGTGAAATACCAGAAAGTTGATTTAACAAGTACGCTTAGTCAGCGTAGAGGCCGAGCGCCCCAACCATTCATCACGTGGGGGGTAGCTAGCCAGG
>JAAUYG010147881.1_pt1 | contig 13746 bp, 9 predicted proteins | sample 7278091 | NCBI WGS metagenome assembly JAAUYG01 (sample SAMN14350201, study PRJNA611818) | marine sediment metagenome | isolation source: surface marine sediment (0.6m) | place: French Polynesia: Moorea | collected 2018-08
ATGTTGTACATATATTTGCCAGTATTGTATTACCACGGTAATATATATGTCACAGAAGAGGCTTATGCAGGCGGGCGGGGTTTTCCGCTGTCCCAGCGGTCTTTCTTGTTGCTATGTGTGTTAGCATGCCGAGACGTCTTTGAAACTCGAAGAACATCGCTTGAAATTTGTTTACACTTAATATGCATTTTGCATGCATATAGCATGAAACATGAGCACAATAAATTAGCGACACCAGCATGTGTCTGAAAGTTACTGCAAAGCTGCGACAACTTTGCGGCAAACATTGCCCCACGGAGCCTATGTTTCTACATAGGCAAGCAAATAAGACCAGCACCCCACAATCAAGGGTATTTAATAATAATAAATAATAACTATTACGATTTTGCTTCACAATTAGGACCACCTCTGTATTAAGAGCACTTTTGTCTGGATCATGGATAGTCTTAATTCCATACTTCCACTGTAATGTGAGATAATGTATCATAAAGTGCCTTTTTTCAGAACAGCATGTGTGTGGCCACTGAAAGTCTTTGTAAATGTAGAGAATCTATTATTTGTTTCAGGTTTTCTTGGATGCCGCAAATGGCAAGCAGGTTCAGTTCCGCCTACAACCCCGCTATAAAGTGAAGTCCGAGGGAGATATTGTAAGGATTTCCTCTCTTTCAAACTAAACTGCGCCTCAGCTTTGCGTGACTCAGTGTCACTCATATTTAGTCTATGTTTCAAACCCATTATATTTGGACAGGAGAGTAGCGTAAGACGTTATTAATTTTGAACCTCGAAAACTATAAGATGGCGTAAGTGATAAGTCCATCTGAGCAATACTCATATTTTGACCCTTTTCCGGTCTCCATACAATATTGAAATTTTGAAATGGTGAAAGTCGATGTACCTTTTCATTTGTGCGGGTGGGCGAGGCTTTCAAATTCCGCTTTCCCAGCAGTCTATCCTGTATTGTGTAAAAGTTCATAGGTAGTGAATTTTATTTTTGTTTTCCTTGACTTCTCAGCTGGACAAGAAAGCTTTCAGCAAAAGTCTCTCAAAAAGCAGGTCAAGTCGAACTACGCTTCCTAAAAATGCAACTTAACACAGTTTCAGACTATTTTCAAATGGATAAGTAACGAGTGGTGAATTCCAAAATGATGCGGAATCAGTTGTACGAACTACAGGAAAACAAATCTTTCTCACACGGATATATCACTGTATCTCCAGGTTCAGGTGACGGACCAGGTGATTCTGGAGTCCGTAAAGAACCCAGGACAATATTTCCACGCCAGCGCCGTGTGGAATATTGATCATGTCACTAGGGGGTGAGTCTTGACTACGGTTACAATGTTCGCCATTCTTTGCCTTGATCAACAGTTTAGAGATGCCGCATCTTTGACACAACTGTCTAAAACATTCCACCGTTACCTCGGGACATTTTTTGTCAAAGTCTAATCTTTTCTTCCCCAACTTAATCTTTCCTAGGTCAGATAGAAGGCAATTAGTACTAACTGGAGAATCATTCGTCGAGAAATACTTTTGAGATCAAGAACACACACAGACACAGGAACAAACCCCACCCAGCAAAACTGGGCCGGGGTTTAATTAGGTGAAATTGGTATAACATTTGTACGTTCAGCGTCGTCTGTTGTATTTTTTTTTTGCAGGAGCGAGATCAACTTGGGTGCAAGCAGAGCAACATTTACAATCTACAGATACTTTCATCCATCTACGGAGATGAAGTCCATGTTGAAGGTGCGATTTTATTCGATCAAATTAATTACAAATTTGGTGGGATGATATTGGTGAACTCTGCAGTAAACTAAAGCGTAAGCTTTAAGGTAACAACAACAATACAACATTTACACAGTCACTACATATTGGGTGAAGATTTAACTTCACCCAATATGTGGTGACATATTGAGTGAAGATAAATCTTAATGTCAATGATTTTTGGCTATTTTAAGTAGTATCTCGGTGCCTAGGGAATCCCTACCCCGAAAACATGCAATCTCCCTGTCTGACATACTTTAAACGGGCGCTCCTTAGCCGTTTAAAGTTATTTCGGGTATTACTTAATTTTATTCTAATCAAGCCCGTTCAACTTTAAACTAAATTGCTAATACTATAAAGGGAAAATCTAAAAGAACAATGCAAAATTTTGAGTCTGTACTCTTCTGTGGAAATACAGCGTCTGCATCTGATATAAATTATTATTTTTAATTTATCTTCTCTTTCCTTTTAGGTTTCAAATAACAAGAACTTTGCATTTCTATGGGGTAAAATTATTGGTCCAAGCCTGGCTATTAGATATCCACATTCGCATAGTGTGCACATATCGTGCGCATTTAAAATTTGAGGTTTTATTTGCCCAAGCTTGCCTATTAGATATCCGCATTCGCATAGTGTGTATGTATATCGTGCGCAGGGTGTTATACAAATATAAGTTAGTAAGTAGTAAGTAAGTAAAATTTTATTTAACGTCGTGTACAATGCAAAAGTAAACATTAGCTAATAGGCTATCCTCCGATATGAAGAGGATGGAGATGATATATGTACAAATGAACATAACTGTATGAGTAAAATAGCACATGCATAAACTTGCATAAACAATCACGGATTGTCACAGAATATAAGAAGCCATAAAATATCACACAGCCTTGAGCACGCAGATATCACAGGAAGAGCAAGAGCATTCTTTGTACCAACTATCATAACTACTTGCATCCTTAAAACTGTTATCAACGGCGTTCCATAGTTTGGCACTCTGATATCTTAGACTGTTACTTCCGTGCCGTGAATTATATTTAGGTTGTTTTAGCATGTTGAGCCTCCCTCTGCTACTGCCGCTATTGACCTCAAACAAGTCATTTAAATAAATAGGACATATTCCTTTGATACATTTTTCCACAAATGAGATAAGTGTTTGTCCACTCATTATAGCTTAGCTGTAGTGTACTTAGTTCCGACCATGATTAGCATCAGTGTACTGATGGTAACCATGGTCAGCAGATACTCTGTCACTCATATTGATCACTGAGGATTGCCCAACAAGGCAATGAACTGGTGGTTACGAATACCACACAGTAATATATGTCTGCATGTATTCCTTGTAAAACTCGTCGTTAAACACGTCCATAAAGTACAAGGGGTATTACCTGTGTACATATAGCCCAGCCCGGGTTGGCATTTAAACAGAAGGCAGAGAAGTTTGTATCAGCTTGGGGGCACAAAAAATTCACAAACACTGTAGGAGGATTCGGTGGCGTAGTGGTTTGCGTGGCGGTCTTCTGGGCAGCACCACTGTCAGACAAAACTCTTTCTTTTTAAACTGTCGCAAGGGTTCAATTACACCCAAATTATAGTAGAAAATACATCTACCACTTTTTTACATCGGAAGTGAACCTTTCAGGGAGGGGACGTCATTCGCCTGTTTCACAAGGAAATGGAAGCTTTCTTGGTCTCCGAGGGCGTGTTTGGCGATTCGTTAGACGAGATGGAGATGGGTATGTTAAGTAGCAGTGTGGTGTTTTTACACTCAGTATGCGTTTTACAGTACTGCTAAATTCTGATACAATGTTCTAAGTGGTGGTACCCCCGGGGAAGTACGTACTGGTCTGTGATCCAATCTCATAGTAGTTGTATACAACATAATGAAATCAATGCAGAGAGCCAGCCATTCTTAAAGTCACATCAGTAAATGTGTACGCAATGGTGTGGTGAAAAATTTAGCCAAAATGTATCAGCGGAATCAAAGAGTATAACAGAAAAGCAAAGCAAAGACGATTTGGTGGACAAAGTGTTATTAGTGATTTCGGTTATACGCAGTGCCCTATCGCCTCTTTGGATATATGTATGTTGAGGTATATCAGTTTTATCACGAGAACCTCCTTGATACCTCTTTCACAGCTCATTTGCGCCTGAGGCCCAGAGATTCGGGAAAACCACGTACATTGTATCCTCCCACGTCTGCTATTGGCAACTGGCAGATTGAACCGGAAGCTGGTCTCATATCCGGTAATTATGGTTTGGTAAAATCAGGTGCTGCTGCAGTAAGCTGTTTTGAAACAAACGGTAGAATTGTAAAGGGACAACTATAGTAATAAAAAGTATAACCATAAATCACTGCAATGATTAAAAAATAAAACTTAACCTAGCCCAGATATGGTGGGATGTGTTCCTATTTGTAATTGGCGCTTTTTGTGGAAAATGCCTAAATGAAATATCTACAAAAATATGTACATAAGTAAACCTGAATTTTGAAAATAAAGTCTCCATCCACTTTGAAAAGGGTGTGGGTGGGTTGAACTAATATTCAGTATTTTAGTTACAGAAGAGAAATTGTGGAAAATGTTTCAAGTGAGTATAGCAGTTACATAGTGAAAATGAAGGTGAAAGTTTGCTACACCGCTAGATGTGACCTTTCAGGACTGGTGGTCTTAGCGACACCTCGGTTCGTGTAGCCTTATATTACAATTCAATTTTGTATCTATTTGCATTTGATTTCCGTCAATTCCGTCTCACCTCACAGCTACTATGATAAATAAACCACAAGCCATACATAGCAAGGGGTACGACTGGAGTTCTTAAACATAATTTAGGTTTTGGATTGACTTTAAGTCTGACTTATCAATCTGAGTGCTGTGATGCCTAAGAATCTGAACTGAGTCACAAAACTTGGATTTCAGTATTTTTGTGAACCCCTGTCCAAATTACCATTGAAGATTAGCAGAACATTGACAATACTGAAGAGGCAGAGGTTTTTTAGATTGAAATTCCCTTAAACCCTGAACAACACCAAATGGTCCAAGCGAAACTCATCAAGCTTTGACCAAAATATGGAGTGTCAGAGCATAATTTTCAGTGTTTTAAGATTGTGTATATAATTGATATTGTATATTATTTAATAACTGTATATTTACTCCATATTTATTATTCAGGCTTCCCATTGCGATGGGGAGATCAAATCCGGTTACGTCACATGACAAGCAGACGATATCTGGCTGTGTCACATGATAAGGTTTCAATGACGGACAATGCCGATCACTTGACAGTTTTTCGTTTGCACAGCGTCATCAAGGTACACGTAGTCTGAGCAGATGGCCTATGCTTATTCCAGAAATCCGTTGGGCTAGCAATGTGGCATATATTTAATAAATGGTATATCACTTTGCAGTGCAATGATAAATCACAGCTTTGCACAGCACATCATATCATATGCTTTCTATTGGGTATTAACTAGGGCATGGTATCATCATTAGCCCGTGACGGGTTTGGGACCCGTGACGCGGGGAGATATGTCACTCTGCCCGGCGCTCTAACCATTTGGCGATTGAACCAAGACAGGCATTGAATTTACTATTCCTGCTTCAATGCGAGCTTTCATATAAGTGAAAGTAGGAATGTATTTGTTTTGTACACTTCCCTTAATAAATCTCCCTAAGCCCCAGCTCTACTGGGCAGCTTAGAACTTGTGTGCATCCTCAAAAAATATTTTTCAAGAATTGATTTTGGCGGATATCTTACTTGTAACAGAAACATAAAAAGATCGATTAATAAGATGAGCCTGTCAGTGGTGTGTCAATCGGGATGTGCAACCAATTGAAATTAAATGAGGAAGAATTGAAGTGACGAAGTGCCAAGTGGCTATAATAAGTAAGTCATGTTTGATTGATACACTTAGACGGGAAACCACGCGGAGAGAGTAAAAATCCACGCGATTCATGCGATTAGATTGGCCTGAAATGACATTGAAATGTCGAAGTTTGAGATCACCCGAGCGGTATTATATGAGATGTTCGTCTTGAGATGAGTTGGTTGCCAGTTTGAATCCAACCCGGGTCACTTTCATCTTTTACCGCCTTGACAATATGCTGTTTGATCCAGTGTGTTTAGCCAGCCCTCACTGACCCTACCACTGTGCAGAAAAGTGGCTAGAATGGACCTATTCCGTATCATTTCTATAGGTCGCTAATGGTTCTACTTCAGTAAAGCTTTGTAAACATTGGGTTTCGTAACATTGGGTTTACAATAACGGAACCTTACGAAATGTATCAAAGAATTGCGGCAAATAAATGTTGCTCATTCCCTCCGACAGGAGAACGCAGAGATCCATTATGAGAGCTATACCAGGATAGAACATGTCGTGACTGGCTACTGGATCCATGGGGAAAAAGGTTAGCGATAAAACTGGATATTAGCACATGTGTGTATTGCATATCCGATAGGCGAGTTCTGGATCGATCCACGGATATGAAGAGGACTGTTAGCAGTGTCTGGAGATTACATTTGGTAGCTTGATTTTCAACAATCGATAATTTAAACGTAAATAAAGCAATCTATTACCTTTACTAACTGAAATTTGAGTTAATAGAGAAGGCTATGCCAACTTAAGTTAATTGAATATGTAATATTTAATTAACTAAACTTGCCATCGCCTTCTCTATCAACTTAAATTGTAAAATTATTTTATAGGTTTTTTGCTTACCTGACAAAATATGTTCCTTCTAGCCATGTTGACGACTCCACCATTAATGTTTAGCCATAGTACTGCCTGGACGTACTTTATGGGTGTTTTCGTCAATTTGGGCGATTATGTAGTATCTACCAATAAAAGTGATATAAAATTTCTCCGTCTAGACATGCCATATGAGAAGAATAAGTTCCCCGATCACCAGGAGGCCCTGGGTTCTGTATCGCTGCAATGGGACAATGCCACTCTCAAACAGGTACAGTAAATACAATATGGGCTTGGGTTCTCAAAATTACTTGAGTCTAAGTTCTGACTTCAGTCAGATTCTTAGCCAATCACATTGCTCAGATTGGTGACTTAAGTCAAAACTTAGACTTAAGTATTTTCGAGAACTCCATCCCTGGTCGTTTATTTGTGTCTAGGGGTTAGCCATAGAAGTCCCACAGTGAATGATACCACTAATTCACCAGGCCATGGGGCTTGTAAGCCTGGGCGGGCCAGTGGCAGGTCCACCCGGAGGTTTTCCCCACCAAGGATTTGCTGGCTTCGGCTACGCAAGAGAAAGGAGAAAACGCAAGGCAGACCGTGTATGGGAGAGACGGTTTATTAGGACACACCAGCCTCAACCACTACGACGGTAGACATAGACATGACGACAAAGTACAACACAAGTAAGAATTAACCCAACACACCAGGCCTGTTACGCCCGATACACAGTGAACATGTTTTCATTTCTTTTAATAGGTATCAGCCAATCAGGAGAAGATGTACTATGACGTATTCTCTCTGCATAAAGTATCGCCCGAAGACGTGGACATGTTCAACAAGGCAGCCGGAATGATCCCCGTTTTGCGTGGCTTGCTTGCTGAAGTCAGTATGCAGATTAAAATGCTATTTGTCTTGGAAATTCTGCCGTTTAGGGAAATGCTATCTATGGTTGTGGTAAAAGCCAGGGCTCGTCCATCGTACAACTCGTGTTAAGCGATATATGGCAGAGAATCTGTATGCAAGGCATTTCTATACTGTTACGTATTTATTATTAGCATGCTTAGCAAACTGTCAGGCATTCTACCTTGCATGGGCGCATAGCCGCCATATATACATTTAAAAACTTAATAGATTCGACCCAGTTCAAAGAATTGACTGTGTATATTCTTAGGTCATGGCTGGCGGGGAAGTGACACTGGCTTCTGCTATGAAGGTGCAAAACGTAAGTAGATTCTAGTCATAAGGGACATTTGCTAATATCTGCTAAACAAAGAAGAGTGCTTTGAAGAAAATCTGTTCATCTAGTGTATGACGGCGGTGGATACATTACGGAAGAATAGGATTTTCTTAGAAAGAAACTTTCAATTTCCACTAGATCCTTTCAAAAATCTAGAGATACTTCAATGTTGATGAACCTTACTCCAATATAAATTTTCTCAGACGTAACGCTCTTGCAGTGTTATACAACCATTAAGGTTTACTTCCACTTCCGGTTCCAGACACTCACAGAGTTGAGAGACTTCATGTTTGTGAGCGGTGACGTCAGCAAAGACCGACAGAAGCTTCTGCGGAATCTCAAGGTGCGCATGCTCATAACACCTGTTTCTAAAAATGTCTTATAAAATTTAAATATATGGATCTTTTTTCTGATTAGTAAGCTTCTGCCCAACTGTTTAAGTTTTCTCAGCCGGTAAATATTAGAGGCAATCTTGTAATATAAATACGATTTTCTGTGGAGTAGCTGTCTATAGTCGCATCTGAAATAGGGATACCTCACGTTGTCCATAATTCTTTTCTAGTATATTTACTTTCCAAAAATATTTTAGTATCCAAATGGGAGAACGGTTCCCGTATTTTTAATAACATCTTGGTTTTAGGTATAGTACAATAACCGTTTGTAGCTTTAGGAAAACGGGGGCCTTTTGCTTTCCTTAACCTTTGCAGATCGTTGACCTGCTGGTGACGTTCCTGCAGCTGTCAACAGATCAGCTCGCTGGGTCACCTGCCAGCCAGTCTGGTTCTGATCATATGCTCAGGCGGCTGTGTGTAGAATCTTACGGAGTGCTGGAGACTTACCTGATAGGAGACAGCAGAAAGAACGAACTTTACTTCGTCCGGTTTTTCGACTTTTTCCTAAAGCAGTTTGGCCAAGATGTAAGTACCAGTTACATGTTTCCAGATGTGTTATTATTGGATTTGCATATCATACCCAAAACATCGGAATGCGTTCCTCACATAGCGACTGAATGCGCATATGGCCGGCGTAAAAGTGATGTAAGTCAGCCGATATTTATATGTCCTACAGAGGAACACTCCGGGAGTACAGGTCAGATGGACGTGCGCTCCCAGGGCTGTAGGTGCGCTCCCAGGGGTATAGGTCTCGAGAACCTGCACCTCTGGAATGTAGGTCCGAAGGCTTGTGTGCAAGTTGTCATGCTGTGCACATTGCCTAGTCAGACGGACAAGATATCAGACAGACATCACCAGAGATAAAAGTCCACATGGCAACTCTCCTATTTAAACCTGACTGGTCCTTTCGTATTTATCTGAGGCATTGAACCTTTCGACTGTATTAAAATAAATCCGCTGTGGCATATATAATCGTAGGCTTTCGCCATTTGGCGGCGGCTGTATATAATAGTACATTGTGCTGATATTTTTTGTTACCACAACCTAACGACGTTAAAGTTTTATTCTATTCTATTCTAAACTGTACAAAGTATTGGTATACAATTGAATATAAAGCGTGTTGAATCCGACTAAAGCAGGCGACACCTGTCGCCGTTAACTGACTGTATATTTTGTTTACCCTTTTCGTTAAACTATAATAGTAGTAATTTCTAAATTCTCTGTTTGCCGAACACTTCTTGACCCAGAATGAACTTGGCCTACATGCCTGCACGATGATAACCGAACTGGTCAGAGACAACCGGAAAATCGTGGACCTCATAGGACATGACGTCATCGATGACGTAATATGTTTGATTAAAGAGCGTAAGGTAAGTCGTGAACAAATGCTGTAGTAGAGAGCTGTTTAAACGACAGAAGAAATAAGAGGTCCATGGGCCTTGACACCTTGCTTGACGATATTGGTCAGCTGTTAATAGTGAACATGCACCCACGAGGTTCACACTTCGATGTTCATAAAGTCAATCGAATCATGGGCCTGTTTCTGCAGCTTGTGTTCCATAAATCTGCTAACTATATGAATGGATAGTCATATGAGAACTATTTGGCGTGCTTCAAATACACTAGTAATATACAGACAGGGTTTTAAAATCCAAAATTTGTTCAAAATTGCACCAAAAGACGTAGAAATGTCATGGATCAGAATTAATAAGATAAGATTTTCTTGCCTTTGCAACCGTAAGGTTGAATTGACATTGACAAAATGATAATAAAACAGTAAAAACGACATACCATACAGTTCTTATGACAGAGGCAGATGATAATTGCCTGAATTCTGAATACAAAAGATCTTCCTAGTAAGCAGTAGTTACGCAATTCTTTTAGTGATAATAATTTTTATTCATTTGTTGAAATAGATTCGTTGCGTAATAAGTTTACCAGCATTTGCCAAAATATAGACAGCTTTTTGTCTGTAGTATATATATTATTTCTGAGTTTGGGCTGCAAATCCCAAAAGGTGCAAACGTATGCATAAATTCGTATAAATAGAAAGTAAATAAGCTTGGTCTTTGTTTCATTAACACTAGGTCTAGCTGGCCTTAAAGCATACACACCAGAGATCGTGTTTTTTGCAATGCATATGTTGTGTCCAGTTAAGGTGTTTATTTAGAATAATTGCGAAGAATTTTACCAATCCTTACAACAATTTTCTTTTTTTTTGCACGTCAATTTTATCCCCTTCATTGTTTTTTTCTAACTGAAAATGCCATATAATTCTTTTTGTGACAACTTGTTAGCATTGAACCAATCAGCTAAGATCTCGGTTTCTTTACTCATAGTAACGTGTAATTAGTAAGTAAGTAATTAAGTAAGTAAGTAAGTGAGTGAGTAAGTAAGTAAGTAAGTAAGTAAGTAAGTAAGTCAGCAAGTCAGCAAGTCAGCAAGTAAGAAGTAAGTAAGTAAATAGAAAAATATTTAACGTCGGGTACAATGTAAAATAAACATTAGCCAATAGGCTATTCTCTGACATGAAGGCGATGGAAGTGATATTATGTATATATACAAATGATCATGTTAACGTATTTATAATACAGGGTATGTATACTTGAACATCTCGCATAGTCATAAAATCATATTTTATCTCACATAGTCATAAAATAAGTGAAGCTTTTAGAGGATGCAGTTTTATCATCTACAAATAAAATCGCTTTCAAAGTTTCAAGAGCATTAGTCAAATCATTTATATAAATCGTAAACAATGATGATCCTAATGTGGATCCCTGGGGACACCGTAATTTATGGTCAAAGGCAGTGAAGTTACACGGTACATTGTACAAATTGTTTTCTTTGGATAAGTAGCTTTGAAAACATTCAAGAGGAAATCCTTGTATGGAGGTATGTTCTAGCCTTCTGATAAGTATCATAAGATCAATAGTATCAAAGGCCTTATTTAAGTGTAAGAAAACTGTGCAATGGTATGTTCGTTATCAACATAAGTTAATAAAGTATCATTTATTAATTGGTTTACCATATTTATCATATTCATGATACAAATTTCTTGCATCTGTTATATATTTTCTTGTATCTTTAGAGGACGTTGGTGATGTAACAAAAAAAGCATTGGCAGTATCCTCAGATTCATTGCAGCGCCACCTGGATTTTTAGTTCCGATGAAAACCATTATAAAATCAGTTGTAACTTCTATCTTATTATTTCCTATTATACTCCATACCGTTTTAGTATAATATTTTTCCGATCTACCAATTACGTATATATTTCTTTTAAGAATATTATAAAGATTCCTATATCCTATATGAATGACTTGGGTGGTTTGGGGGTTGTTTTGTTTTCTTACGGTATAATTTGTTCAGAGTTGATCTAGATTTGAAAATTCCTTTTACGAACCACGGCTCTTTGATAATTTTGTTGTATGGGATAGTCACATTCCTCTCAGGTGCAATGTCTAAAGTCCCATTAATAATTTTGATTAAAACGTAATATGCATTTTCTATGTCAAGTTCATTGGTAAAATTCCAGTTATTGTCCTTCGGGTGGTTACATATGTTGTCTAATGCAGAATCGGTTAATTTGCTGTGGATAAACAACAGTAGTTCCTTAGTTTGATTAAGTTCGTTTCCTGCACAAACAAAACTGGGGAAATGAACAGAATCATCACTAATTACAAAAAAATATCAGACAAAGCATTTAGCATGCACCCGACATTGACATGCTAATTGTTGATTAGTGTAGGTTAGATGTAGAATGAATCACCCTCGTTTGCCTGTTAAAACAGGGCACCAAACTACTACTAACAAACCTGTCTAAGGGGCCTGTCACAATTGTTGCACGATCAGATGCGACCAAAATGTCGTGCGAGCGAAGAAATTCTCAATCTGTTTTATGAATGTTCGCATGAAAAAGATGCTCATACAAAAGCACGCACGTTCTGGAGCGCCAGTAGGCGACCGTTGTGCAATGATATGTAATAGCTCTTGCGATATGTCTTACGTGTTGGTGCGTTCGTTGTGCAACAAAAGCGAGTGTTGTACGATGAAGCTACAACATCGTACGAGTGATCAGGTGATCGGTCGATGGACTGTGCGTTAATATGATTGGATGTATGGTGAACGTACGACCATGAGAGCCATCGTGCGTGTGCCCCTGCGTGAGTTTGGGGATAGTAGTTGTATTCTGATATTCAGCATATGCACCCCGTGAGGAGGTATTGGTACATCAGCATCCATGGCTCTCTCTTGAAAGTCAAATCTGGTCTAAAATATAGCTAAGGCTTGCTTCAGTATACGGAGTATCTACATGTATACTAGTGGGCAAGTGACGTACAACGTAAGTACAATATAGCAAGATAATATGCGACCTGTCTTACAACCCTCTCATGGTCGTACAACACACGTTGTAAGGCGCATACAAAGGCGAAAATCATCTTGCTACCTTCGAAATTCGTGCAATACTGTTGCGAGTTAACACAACGTTGTGCAACGTTGTGCGAATGTTTGTGAGACCCAATGCAACCATTTGAATCGCCAAGTGTTGCCTCTGAATTTTGAACATGTTCAACAGTCAGAGGCGACCCGATGCGACCATTTTATAAAACAAATGCGATGCATCGTGCAACGGAAGCGACAGGACGTACGAAATGCTAAATTTACGATCGCAAACTGTTTTAAAGCGGTCGAGAGCCTCTGTGTATCTTATTTTCTATCTGTCTATAGTTAGTCTTGATTATGTTCTCATTCTAAGTTCCACTAGAAGCTTATTGTCTAAATTTAGGAGAGTGGGTTTAAACCTACTGTCAATATCTGGAATACCCTGGACAAAAATGTGGCGCGTAGGTTGGCCAGGGCCGGGCAAACGAGAAAGTAATATGCATATTCATCTCTCATTTTACACAAAGGACGACAGACTTTAACGTCTCTGAGCATTTAAAGCACTGAGACCCATACGCATTCATGCATGATGAACAGATGCTTGCTCTGAAGTTTAGTTATACAAGTTTTGCAATTTAGATAATTTACATAGGCCTACTATTAGCTCTTGGCGAATTTTTGTTTTGAAACGTTTATTACTTTTGGATTCTCCGATATTCAGATTTAGATAATTTACATGCTATTAGCTGTTGGCATTTTTTTTGTTTTGAAACGTTTATAACTATTGGATTCTCCGATATCCAAGTCCAGTCTGTTCCAGTATTCAAATAGCAACCAGAAGAGCGACTTCTTAATATATATATATGATTTCTCCGTGTGCAGAATTGAGAAGTTATCTCAACTTCGGAGAGTATACCATGTATATCGGGTGCACTGATTCACAAAAGGAGGAAGTAATTGTTTTTTTTTTTGGGTACTGGGGTGCAGGGTCGTGAAAAAATGTGTAGAGGTGACATAATCCGAAGTATTTCCGATGAATGGCCCAAGGCCTGGTCCCATCGATTAAGGAGTTCAAACGTCATCTGCAACAAAAAGATCGTTATGAGCTTTCTTCCTCCCATACTCATCCAGCTGTACAACAAAATGACTATCCAGCATTCTCGTGTGCGTACTGTGAGTCACATGCCTCTAAATAAGCAACGCCACAGCTACAACTTTATTAATAATGACATGTATGTCCCTTATTTAATATGAAATTTGAAAATATTTCCACTTTTTCTCAAC
>JAAUYG010057556.1_pt1 | contig 13745 bp, 14 predicted proteins | sample 7278091 | NCBI WGS metagenome assembly JAAUYG01 (sample SAMN14350201, study PRJNA611818) | marine sediment metagenome | isolation source: surface marine sediment (0.6m) | place: French Polynesia: Moorea | collected 2018-08
ATCGAGCACCAGGACCACGACCTGGGCGAAGCGGATCGCCCGCAGGGTGTCGTCGACCGACATCTTCTCCAGCTTGGCCGCGACCTTGGCCCGCTTGCGCAGGCCCGCGGTATCGACCAGCTGGATCTCCTGCCCGCGGTAGGACCACGCCACGGCGATGGCGTCGCGGGTGATCCCGGCTTCAGGACCGGTCAGCAGCCGATCCTCGCCGATCAGCCGGTTGACCAGGGTCGACTTGCCGACGTTGGGCCGGCCGACGATGGCCAGTTGCAAAGGGCCGCCCTCGTCACCCTCCGTCTCCTCCGCTGCCGCGTCCTCAAGGGGCGTGACCTCGGCGAAGGCCGCGACGGCGTCGCGGAGGTCCGAGAAGCCCAGGTCGTGCTCGGCCGAAAGCGGGACGGGATCGCCGAAGCCGAGGCCGTGGGCCTCGGCGAGGCCGGCTTCGGCCGCCCGCCCCTCGCACTTGTTCGCGACCAGGATCACCGGCAGGTCCTGGCGCCGCAGCCAGCGGGCGAAATGCTGGTCGAGCGCGGTCAGGCCGGCCCGGGCATCGATCAGGAAGAGCACCAGGTCGGCCGACTCCAGCGCCCGCTCGGTCTGCTGGCGCATCCGCGACTCCAGGGCCTCGGGCGCCGCCTCCTCCAGCCCCGCCGTGTCGATGACGCGGAAGCGCAGGTCATGCAGCCGGGCCTCCGCCTCGCGGCGGTCGCGGGTCACCCCGGGCTCCTCGTGCACGAGGGCCAGCTTGCGGCCGACCAGCCGATTGAACAGAGTCGACTTGCCGACGTTGGGCCGGCCGATGATCGCGACCGTCAGGGCTTGCATCTCGTTCGCTCTTCCGCGCCCGCCGCCCTGGAACTCTCCGGGGCGATTCCCCGCGAGAACTCCCGGGCGCGGCGTCAGCGCATCGCCACCAGGGTCCCGCCGTCGGTCAGGAAGTAGACGGTCTGGCCGGCCACGACCGGCGTCACCGCCGCCCCGCCCGGCAGGTCGAACTCGCTCAGCACCTCGCCGCTCTGCGGCGACACCCAGACCCCCTCGCCATGGCTCCCGGCGAGGACCAGGCGGCCTCCGGCCAGGACCGGACCGCGCCAGGAGATCGGGTCGAAGCGGCCCTCCTCGTCCTCGTACTGCTGCAGGGGCAGGACCCAGCGGACCCCGCCGTTGGCCCGGGTCAGGCAGACCAGCTTGGCGTCGGCGCTGACCACATAGACGAAGTCGCCGCCGACCCAGGGGGTCTGCACGGAGCTGAGGTCGATGTCCCAGGCCCGCTCGCCGCGCCGCAGGTCGATCGCGATCATGCGGCCGGCGTTGCTGGCCGCCAGGACCAGGCCACGGTCGATGACCGGCAGGCCGCGGATATCGGCCATGTCGGCGATGGGATCGATCCGCCGCACGCTCGCCAGAAGGTCGCTCCACAACACCCGGCCGTTCTCGGCGAGCAGGGCGAAGAGCTCGCCCGAGGAATAGGGCGCGATGACGGTCGAGCCCTTGACCGCCGGACTCGAGCCGCCGAGCAAGGTGGCCACCTCCTGGATCCCGGTGTGCGACCAGAGCGCGGCGCCGGTGTTGGCGTCCAGGGCGTGAAGCTGGTTATCGACCGAGATCGCGAAGACGCGGCCGTCGCTGAAGGTCGGCGCGGCGCGCATCGGACCGGGCACCGGCTGGGACCAGAGCACCTCGCCGCTGCCGGCGTCCAGGGCGAAGACCTTGGCGAAACCGGTGCTGACGAAGACCTTGCCATTCCCGAAGGCGATGCCGCCGCCGAAGAAGCCGTCGTCCTCGGCATCGTCCGCCAGGTCGACGCGCCAACGCCGCTTGCCGGATTCCGCCTCGAAGGCGGTGATGACGGAGCGCGAGTCCATCGTGTAGACCGTGTCGCCGACGACCAGGGGCTCGGCCAGGATCTGGCTGTCGTCCGAGCTGCCCTCCCCGACATCGGCCGTCCAGTCGACCTCGGGCTCCGCGCCCAGGGAGAGATGGTAGAGCGCATGCACCGCGTTGCCGCCCGGTTGAGACCAGGCCTCGTTGACGTAGGGATCGGGCAGGCGAACCTGCAGGTTCGCGATGCTGCGGTCGACCTGCAGCGCGCTGTCGTCGGTCAGGACCGCTATGCGCTTGCCCGGCAACGGCGGATCGTCCCCTTTCCCGAACCAATCGGAGACGAAGCCGCAGGCGGCGAGCAGCGAGCACAAGAGCAGCGGGACCAGACCGCGCAGGCAACGATGGAACATGGTTCAGTCCCCGGTAGGGAGCGTGGAAATCAGCTGGGCGGCGCGCTCCCGGGCGGCCGGCGGCGCAAAGAGGTCCTGGCCGATCGCCTCCAGGCGGGTCCGGGCCCGGTCGTTGTCGCCCTGCTTGATGGCCAAGAGGGCGTCGAGCTCCTGGGCCGAGGTCCGGAAGGGCTGGCCGGTCTCCAGGAGCGGCTTCAGGCGGGCCTCCAGGGCGGCGGGGTCGCCGCTGTCCAGCTGATGCATCACGGAAAGCAGGGTGGCGATCGCCCGGAAGCTGTCCCCCGAGGGGCTCTGCTCCGCGATCTCGTCCCAGATCGCCGTCGCCTCGGCGGTGTTCCCGGCCTCGGCCAGGAGCTGCGCCCGGGTGAAGGCCGCGAGGGTGCCGTAGCCGCTGTCGGAGGGATCGGCGATCTCGGACAGGGTGGCCTGGGCCGCCTCGCCCTGGTCCTCCAGGACCTGATCCGTCACCACGGCGTAGCGGTCGGAGAGCTCGGTCCGGCGCTGGAGGTCGTAGGTCTTCCAGATCTGATAGCCGGCCACGGCGCCGACCAGCAGGACGGCGAAAGCGATCGCGTAGCTGCCGTAGCGCTTCCACAGCTTGGCATAGTTCTCTTGCCGGATTTCTTCATCGACTTCACGGAAGATATCGCTCAAACCCGCCTCCCCGGCGCCTTTTTTCCTCGGCCTCGCAGGGCGCTAAAGTAACGCGCCCTCGGCGTCTTGGCAAAATCGAATAGTTTATTTAATTCAATATCTTAACAAGCACAGCGCCGCCGGGGGAGCTTCAGGCCGCCCGCCATTTGATCGAACAGCCCATCGACGCGATCTGCTCGCGGGGGCCTTGGCCGCTGGCCGCAACCTCTTGCATCGCCTCGAAAAGCTCGCGGCGAGCCTCCGGCACCGGCTCGACGCGGGAGGCATCGAGACGGCCGCGGTATTGCAGGCCCAGGCCGGCATCGAAGCCGAAGAAGTCCGGGGTGCAGACGGCATCGTAGGCGCGGGCGACCTCCTGGCTCCGGTCGATGACATAGGGAAAGGTGAAGCCGTTCTCGGCCGCGAAGGCCTTCATGTTCTCGAAGGAGTCCGCGGGATAGGCCTCGGTGTCGTTGGGCATGATGGCGATCGCGCCGATGCCCAGGGCCTGCAGTTCGGCGACGTCCCTGACCAGACGGCCGATCACCGCCCGCACGTAGGGGCAGTGATTGCAGATGAACATGACCAGCGTTCCCTTCTCGCCGCGGACGTCCTGCAGCCCGTAGCTGCGGCCGTCGACCCCCTCCAGGCTGAAATCAACGGCTTGCCATCCGAAATCGCAGATCGGCGTCGTGAGCGCTGGCATGCTTGGTCTCCCTTCCCTTTCGGGCCTCCGGGGCGGGCGGCGCCCGGATAACCCAATATTTACTTAGCCGGTCGAAACTGGAGCTTCAACGGCCGCCGCGGCGAAAGGCGGCACGCGCGCCACGGCGCCCTGAAGAACGGCGTCCCAGGAACCGGAGTCAAGGTATGACCCGCCGCTGGCTGACAGTCTGTCTGCTCTTCCCGCTGGTCGCCTGCGACCCGGCCACGGCGACCATGGTGATCGTCGGGTCCTCGGCCGCCAGCCTGGCCCATACCGACAAGACGCTGCCCGACCACGTCGCCACCTGGGTGACCGGAGAGGACTGCTCCCTGCTGCGCTACACCGAGGAAGACGGCCCCTACTGCCGGCCCGAGGCCGAGGTCGAGGTCGACCAGGCCGGCGAGCGGATCGTCTGCTACCGCACCCTGGGGGCGATCGACTGCTACGAAGCGCCGGACCCCAAGGCCAGCAACCTCACCATGGTGCGCTGAGCGGCGGCCGGCCGCCCCAGCCGCCCGCCCCAGCCGCCCCGGGGGTCAACCTGCTGGACGCCGGGTGCGATTTGGGAGAAACTGGCGAAAAGGTTGAGAATAGTGGGGAGGTGCTGCTCGTCCAATGCACAGCTTTCATCGCCTAGGCAACCATCGTCGTTCCACCGCAACCACCTTCTTCGACCGCAACGAACTCCACCAGCTCCTATCCCTCTACAGCCAGCACGTCGCCGCCGGCGAATGGCGCGACTACGCCATCGACCACCGCGACGGCCGGGCGACCTTCTCGGTTTTCAGACACACTCTGGATTCTCCCGCTTTTTCAATAACTAAGCGCCAGGTCAAGAACGGCCGAGAGGGCGCCTACGAAGTCCACGACGGGCGCCAGCGCGTCAAGCGCAGCGCCAGCCTCGCCGAAGCCTTGACGATCTTCAGACAGCCGCTGCGCGTCGTCTCCTGAAGCCCGGCCGGCGCCGGGGCGGCAGCGCCCTGGGCATTGCCCCCCCAGCGTGCTATTCGGCAGGGACTACGCTGACCAGTGGGAGGTTTGTCGTGCGCAATCTCTGGATCGCGGCGCTGCTGGTGCTAGGACTTTCGTCCTGCACCAGCGATGAAGAAGTCCAGTCCAGGCTCGCCGTCGCCTGCGCGGTGAAGAAGTGCATCTGCGAGGCCGAGGAGAAGCCGGTCTTCAGCGCGCCCGAGCGCCGGGAGGTGCTTTGGCAGGGCAACGGCAACGCCTACTGTCCCCAGGGCTTCGCCCTGGCCGAACACGTCGACAAGAGCAAGCCGCTGCCGGGCGGCGTCAAGCTGCCCAGGTACACCGACCCCTATCCCTGCAACGATACCGTCAATCGCTGCAAGAACCGGGAAAACGTGCAGTGAGCCCTGCCCCGCCGGCCCGCCTTCTGCTTGCCGCCCTGACGCTGCTTCTGGCGGCCTGCGCGGGCGACCGCAAGGGCGACCCGAATCTGGGGGTGGCCTGCGCGCTGCGGGCCTGCGAATGCGTACCGGACCGCGGCCTCTTTCCGTCCGGCAAGGTGGAGGCGGTACTGTGGCAGACCAACGGCGACGCCTACTGCCGCGAGGGCTATGCCCTGCGCCTGGCGAGCGAGCCGGATCCGCCGAGCAACAGAGGCCCCAAGGACCCGAAGGGCGGCATCCGGATCGACATCCCGAAGCCGAGCTTCTGAGCAGCAGCCATCGGAGTCAGGGCGGCGCGACCCCGCTTCTCCGAGAGCCGGCGGCGTCTGAAAGCCAAGTCCGTCGGCCTCGGCAATTTGCCCAACTTCATACAGATAGAGCAGCTCATCTGCGTTCAACCCAACACAGGCTGTTCTAGTCGCGTTCGGCGATGGACTCGAGAAGCCGACAGGTCTTGCAGACGCCGCAGGCCTGATAGCCGGACTCGCTGGCGACCGGCCGGCGGCACCCCCAGGTGAGCTCGAGCAGGTCCTTCGGCAGGCCGTCGATTTCCTCCCGCTTGGTGACCTCCGGCAACTCGAGATAGGCCGGCGCCTCGTGCGGGTAGCTGTTCGCGGCGCAGCAGGCCACGACGTGCGGCCAGCGCCCCTGCATCGAAATTCCCTCTTCGACGCAGACACCGACGGTCCAGCGATCGACGGGCCGGCTCTTGCGAAAGAGGTAGGACTGTGCCGCGAGTCCGGCTTCGAAACCGACCGCGATCATGTCGTAGCCGAAGAAGGCGTAGCTGCGGTGATCCAAGGTCGACTCCGTGTACTCGAAGTCGCGCACCCTGCGGCGCAGATAGTCGACGATCTTGCGGCAGCGCTGCGCCTCCACGACGTGGCGCCGCTCGCTGTTCACGAAGTTGATATGGTGGGCGAGGACTTCGTCGTCGGTTTCGGTCAGGATCCTCCAAAGCGCGTAGACGCTGTCGATCCCGCCGCTGAGCATGACCAGGGTCGAGATCCTTCGCCCGGCCCGGTCGCGCTGCGGTCGCTTTGCCGCACGGCGTTTTTCGGCAAGCAGGACGACATGGCCGAGGCGCCCGGCCTCGCTCGCCTCGCGGCGCCGGTCCAGGTCTTGGACGGCACGGCTGACACTCTCCTTTCCGGCCTGGCGGCGCAGCAGGGACTCCTTCAGAAGCTCATAGGTGCGCGCCTGGTGCGCGCTCCAGTCCTCCGTGGCGACGACCTCGAAGCCGGCTCGACGAAGCGCGCTTCGCCAGCCCGTCGTCGGCAGAAGGTTCAAGGCGCCGGACGCCGTCCTGAGATCGTCCGGGGGCGCCTCAAGCGCCGCGGCGACATCGCTCACGACGAGGCGGCCGCCCGGCTTCAGCACGCGGTTGCACTCCGCGAGCGCCCGGTCGAGGTCGTGAACCCCGCCGAGGGACTCCGCCGCAAAAGCGCGGTCGAAGCTCTCGGACTCCTCCGGCAGGTCTTCGAGCGAGGCCCGTCGATAGGTGACGCTCGGAAAAACGCCCATGATCTCGAAGGCCCTGTTGACCCGCCAGGCCCGTTCATCGATCCCGACGACCTCGCAATCATGACGACGGGCCAAGCGGCGGGCGGCGGCACCGAGACCGCAGCCGAGTTCCAGCACCCGGTCGCCCGGCTTCGGCGCCAGGAGTGCCGCCAGCCGGTCATGTCCGCGTCCAATCGCCTCTGCCAGCGTGTCCGCGTCCTCGGCGAAGTAGCCGATCCTCTGGGTATCGCCCCAGGCCTCCCGGATCAGGGCCTCGGGGCTCCGCCTGGGGGCCGGCTCCGCGGCGCCGCCGTGCCACCTGGCGATGCGGCGGATCGAACCGTCCTGCGCATACCTGATCCAATGGCCGCTCTGACCGGGCGGGAAGACGTTGCTCCGGAGCTCGCGGATCATGCTGCGAGCGCCCCCGAAGGGCGCGATGAACTGCAGGATCCAGAGCCGGTCTCCGGAGCGGAACGCCGAGGCCTCGCCGGGCATCCGGCCCTCCCTGAGCGCGGCCTCCCCGCTCCGGTCGACGAAGGCCCAGATCACCACCCCCATCGGCGCGCCCTTGTCGTCGCAGTAGACCCGGATCTGCCGCGACGCCAGGGCCGGCAGCGCCAAGGCCATGATCCGCTCCGCGCTCCAGCTCCGATGGGGCGCGGATCGGGACATCAGGTAGGCGACGTAGCCGAGATCCGTGGACGCGCTGACGACGACCGGCATCTCGGGATTGACCGGGGCGCTGACCGGCGAAGCGGCCTGTTCCTCGGTTCCGTCCTGCCGGCGTGAAAAGCCGTAGTTCATGATGCCTCCAGTCCAGGGCGGTCTTGGGTCAGCGCCGCCACCCTCGGCGCCGCGACCTCGGGGAAGGAGATGACGCGATCGGCCGCGGCGACGGTCTCCTGCCGGTGCGCGATGATGATGCGGGTGATCGACATGGCCTTCAGCTGGGCGTTGATCTTGCGCTCGGTCTCGGCGTCCAGATGGGCGGTGCCCTCGTCCATGAAGAGGATCCGCGGCCGCCGGTAGAGCGCCCGGGCCAGGAGCACCCTTTGCTTCTGACCACCGGACAGGATCGTGCCCATGTCGCCGATGAGGCTCTGGTAGTTCATGGGCAGATCCATGATGTCGTCGTGAATGCAGGCGATCTGCGCGCATTCCCAGATCCGGTCGAAGTCGGCGTTGCTGTCGAAGAAGCAGATATTGTCGGCGAGCGAGCCGGAGAAGAGCTGATCGTCCTGCATGACCACGCCGATCTGGCTGCGGTAGGCGCGAAGCCCCAGACGGGACAGCGGGCAGGAGTCCACCAGGACCTCACCGGCCGTCGGTTTGAAGAGACCGATCGCGATCTTGAGCAGAGTGGTCTTGCCGCAGCCCGAGCTTCCGGTGATGGCGACCATCTCGCCCGCTTCGACGCGCAGAGAGACGTTCTCGAAGACGAAGTCCTCGCTGTTCGAGTAACGGAAACCGACGTTCCGAAGCTCGACCGTTCCGGCGAGCTGTCGCTCGCCCAGGCTCGGCGGATCGAGCTCCTCCTCCGCCTCGCTGTGGGTGATGTCCGTCAGCCGCGCCAGGTGCAGACCCAGCATCTTGAGGGCGACGCCCTGCTGTATCAGGGCCGTGGCGCGAAGCTGAAACAAGGTCATGTAGGACACGAAGGCGAAGAGCATGCCGATGGTGAGGCTGCCGCCGATGACCAGCTGGGCGCCGACGAAGACGACGACAATTCTCTGCAGCCCGATGATCAGCTGCTCGAGGAAGCTCGCCGTGATGTTCAGCCTCTGAAGCTTCATGTTGGCGTTGATCTTGTCCGCAAGGCAGCCGTACCAGACCTGCTCGCGCTCGGGCTCGCGGCCGAACAGCTTGATGCTCTGCACGCCGCGCACGGTTTCGATGAAGTTGCTGTGCTCGCGGGCCGAGGAATTGATCAGCTCGTGGGTCCGGTCCCGCGTCGGCCAGAACAGGCAGGCGCGGCAGAGCGCATAGAGGAGGAAGCCGACGACCACGATCCAGGCCAGGGTCGCGCTGTAGAGGAAGATCATCACCAGGGTCGTGATCGACATCAGCCCGTCGATGACGGCCGCCACCAGGCCCCGGCCGATGACGTCGTTTATGGCGTTGGTCGAGGTGAAGCGGGAGACGATGTCGCCGATATGCCGGCGCTCGAAGAAGGGCAAGGGCAGGCGCAGCAGGTGACGGAACAGGTTGATGGTCATCTGGTAGCCCATCATGTTCGTCAGATAGGCGATGACGTAGGCGCGCAAACCCTCCGCGGCGACGCTCAGCAGCATGAGCAGCGCGAAGCCCAGCGCGAGAACGACGAGGAAGTCCAGATCCTGCTTGACGATCGCCTCGTCGACCGTGAGCTGCAGGTAGAAGGGGCTCGCCAGCACGAAGACCTGGAGGACGAGGGACAGGATCAGCGCCTGGACGAGGCCGGAGGTCAGGCCGACCGAGCGCTGCCAGAGATCGGTCAGCCCCAGGCGGGAGACCTCGTCCTTCACTTCGAAGCCCGGGGCCGGCGTCAGCTCCAGCGCGACCCCGGTGAAGTGCTTCGAGGCCTCCTCCGTCGAGAGCTTGCGCACCCCGTAGGAGGGATCGTGAATGGTGAGCTTCGACTTGGCGGCGCGCTTCAGAACCACGAAGTGGCCCATGTTCCAGTGCAGGATCGCGGGCATCTGCAGACGCCTGAGGTCCGCCGGCTCGAGCCGCACCGGACGGCTGGACAGGCCCAGCTTCGCCGCCAGCTGCACGAGCTCCTTCAGAGTGGTCCCCTTGAGCGAGATGGCGTGCTGGCGGCGAAAGCTGGGGAGGTCGATACGGTGGCCGTGAAAGGCGGCGACCATCGCCAGGCAGGCGATACCGCATTCCGCGGCCTCGGCCTGGATGATCACCGGCAGCGGCCGCCCGCCGGCGAAGTGGAGCAGCGAAAGCGGGCCGGTCATGACATCCGCCCCGCCACGGTGTAGAGCGGCTCCAGCAGCCAGTCGAGCAGGGAGCGCCGCTCGAGAATGATGTCGGCCTGCAGAGGCATCCCGGACTGCAGGGCGATCCGCTTGCCATAGGCCCGCACGGCCTGTTCGTCGAGACGGACCCGCACCGGATAGGCCGGCTCTTCCAGGGCCAGGGGTATCGGCATCTCGCCCGGCGAGAGGATGCTGCGGGAAACGCTGACCACCGCGCCCCGATAGGTCCCGAAACGCTGGAAGGGGAAGGCCTCGTAGTACAGCCGCACCGGCTGTCCGGGCTCCAGGAAGGCGATCGCGCGGGCCGGAACCAGAAGCTCCGCCTCGAGCCTGTCGTCCTCCGGAAGGATGGCCAGCAGGGGCACGTCGGGTTCCGCCTTCTGGCCGACCGCCGGCTGCAGCGCCGTCACCCGGCCGCCGACGGGCGCCCGCAGCACGTTGGCCTCTTCGGTGCGCAGCCGGGCCTCGCGCTGGGCGATGTCGGAAAGCCGGTCGTTGAGGTTGGAGACCTCCTGCTTCAGGCGGATCCCGACCTCCTGCAAGGCGTAGCGCGCTTCCTCCAGCTCGTTCTCGTGCTTGCTGATTTCCCCCGCGAGCTCGGCGACCTCCTGGATCTGGAGCAGGTGAAGCTCCTTGCGGTTCCGCAGCTCCGCGGTCGGCGCGTAGCCCTTGGCCGCGAGGCTCTCGGTCGCGCGCAACTGCTCGGCCGCGACCTGCGCGCGTCGTTCCTGGATCCGGTGCTGCGCCGCCAGATGCGCGAGGGTCTGGCTCAGCCCGGCGACGCGCTCCGTCAGTTGAGCCCGGTCCAGGTCGGCCTTCTGCTGCAGGTAGGAGAGGCCCTCCTCGACGTTGCGCCTCTGGTCGGCGAGCTCGTTCAGCAGCAGCTGCATCAGGCTGCCGCCGGAGACCAGATAGCTGTCGGCCGAGAGCGAAATCAGGTCCTGGTTCCGCCGGACCACCTGGCCGTCTTCGACATGCAACGCCGCGACCGTGCTGACCCGGGGCGCGTAGACCTTCACCAGCCCGCCCTCGGGAATGAGGTAGCCCTTGACCCTCTCCTTCCTGGCGTAGTCGCCGAGCACGAGGAAGACCAGGATGCCGAGGGTGGCGAGTCCGAGCAGGGCGGTGAGCAGCGCGAAGGACAGCGGCTGGGCGACCAGCACCTCGCCCAGCAGGCGTTGCCGCTGGTGGTCGATCGCTTCACGTCGAAAGAGAGGCGAGTACATTCGCGGTCAGCCTCGCGTGTGTCTGCCCCGGCCCTGCCGGTCGAAGACCGCCTTGCCGGCCCGGTCGCCAGGTCATCGCGGCGCCGCACCGCGTCGCAAAAGGCCGCCGATGGCGCTGGCCCCCGTCACCGCCGGCGCCAAGCGACGACGACCGGCTGGAAGTAGCCGGAGTCCTCGGGCCCCAGCGCGGTGGCCTCGAAGCCGACGCCGTCAAGAGCCTCCAGCACCTCCCGCAAGCCGATCGCCCGGAACCTGGCCCGCCAGGTCAGGACACGATCATCGGGCAGGATAAGGAAGAAATGAGACTCGTAGAGGTCCCGGTCCACCCAGCGCCAGATCTGAAAGTACATCCGGTCCGACTTGAACCGCGGGGCTTGCGGGTGAAAGCTGGGCCTGGTCTCCCGGAGCTCGTCGTAAGGCCGCAGGCTGAGCAGGATGACGCCTCGATCCGCGACGACGCTGGCCATGGATCGAACCGCGGCGTCCAGATCTTCTCGCGTGAACATATGCGCGAGGGCGTTGTCCATGCAGATGACGCTGTCGAAGCTGGCGGCGGGAAAGCTCCGGCCGAGGGCGCAGTAGTCTGCGATCCGGATCTCGACCTCCGGAGGCGCGGCGCCCCGCGGCTGGAAGCTCGCAGCGTGCTCGCGCAGCATTGCCAGGCTGCGCTGAGACAGGTCGCTCGCCGTGACGTCGTAGCCCAGCTCCCAAAGGCCGAGCGCCTGCGTCCCGATTCCGGCGGCGCAATCCAGGATCCGGTGTTCCTTCGGGGCTTGGAACCCGGGCGCGAAGCGCCGCAGCAGGGAATCGACCGCCGACGCCTCTCGGCGCACGACCGCCGGCCAGTCCTGGTAGATCAGATGATAGTGGCGGCTGAGGTCATCGTAGAATTGCGTGGTTTCCTGATGAGGCGCGTGGACTTCGATCCCTAGGGTATCAGGCATGTCGGACCTCTTTGTTGGACTGCGGAGCCGCTGCGCGCGCTTTCCGGAAAGTGCAGGTCTGGATCGCGTTCCAGCCGTATTCCAGCGGTATGATTTTCAAGACCGAGTTGTCTCGAAGCTCGAAGCCCGCCTGCTCGATGCTCGACGCCAGGGCTTCGGGGGACGGCTCCTCCTCGTTGTCGAAGCCGTACTTCAGCTTCTCTTCGGTCTCCTCGGCGCTCCGGAGCGGGCCGTGCCAAGTGACCTTGACGAGGTGCCCACGCTCCTTCAGCGCGCCGCGCAGCTTGGCCATGAGGCGCTCGAAGCGGTCGCCGGCGAAGGTCGCGAAGACCCCGACGCCGAGCACGCAGTCGAAGCGGTTCTCCAGCTCCGGCCCGCTGTCCAGCACGTCGCCGCAAAGGAACTCGACCCGGGTTCCGGCCGCCTGGACCCGCGCTTTCGCCTCCAGGACCATTGGGTCGTCGCTGCTTTCGAGGAACGCAAAGGTGTTCCGGTTGATGTCGAGGCCGACGTACTCGCCGGGCAGCTCCGAGAAGTAGGGCAGGTAATCGTAGAACTGCGGGCCGCAGCCGACGTTCAGGACGCTCTCGCCCTGAACGCCGCGCAGGGCCGACTGCCAGAATGCCGTGATCTCGGGGAAGCGGCCGTTCTTCTCGTGGCTCCGCCTGTAGTAGTCTCGGACGTAGTCGTAGGGCGCTTGTGCGGGCATGATCCTTCCCCGCGCCTCAGCGCCTGAGGCAGACGACGCTGACGCGGTAGGACGGATCCGCGCCGGGTGTCGGGACCCAGCGCCTGAGATCGAAGCCGCGCAGCGCGCTTTCGGACAGGGCGGGATAGAACAAGCGCCCGAGGTCGTGCGGGTCCCGCAGGACCAAAGGGGCGCCCGGCCGCATCCGCAGAATCATGTGGCGCGCGATCTCGGTTCTTCGGCTGGTGCCACGCGCCTCCGTATCGACGCCCAGGAGCACGGCACCGACGACGGCGTCGTAGTCGCCGAGGTCTTCCATGGCCTTGATGTCGCTTTGCAGGCTGCGCATCCGCGGCACCTGGTCCGAGATGGCGATCACCCGCTCGCCCAACTCGAGCGCCTCGGGATCGCGCTCGAGGCAGGTCACCTGCGCGTCCAGCCCGGCCGCGATCCCGAGCCCGGTCAGCGGCAGCGGGCCCGAGCCCGCGACAAGGATCCGCCGGCTCCCGGCCAGCGCCCGGCGGATCTCGGGGCCGAAAGCCCAGTAGGCTTCCTGCCTGAGCAGCTCTTTCAGCCGGCCCCGAGAGTCGCCGGCCGCGAGGAGCGCCCGCGCGAGCACCGCTTCCTTGTCCTGTTCGAAGGCGGCGCGCAGCGCGTGAAGGGAGGGCGTGATGCGGGCGACCCGAGGATGGTCCAGGACGTCCTGGGTCAGCGGCCGTGACGCCGCGGCGACGATCCGGTCGAGCTCGGCGTAGAGCGGCTCCAGGGGACGATACCAATGAGAGCCGCCGCCGGGCGCTGCCGGGGCCGCCTCGGCCATGTCCCGCCACAGTCCCTCGAGACCGAGTTCCTGATCCGGAGTTCCGTTGTCCCCCGCCTCACGGTCCCGCGCGCGCAGGATGTCGAGGCGCGCGGCATAGGCGTGGAGTTGCTCGCAGAGCGCCAGGACACGGTCGAGCCGGCTTCGCGGAAGGCCGGTGCCGAAGGTCCTGTCGGCGTCATGACGAGCGGCGCTTTGGGCCACGATGGCGTCCTCCCCGGGCGGTGACGATCATCCCGCCTCTTTCCGCCCGGACGGCCGGCTGCGAACGAGGCCGCGGGGCAAAGCTCGGCTTGCTTCGCGAGGTCGGTGGGGCGCCCCGAAGCAGGCGCCCCACCACGGCAATTCCCTGACGCCAGACCGGGTGCGATCTGGCTCTGCCATCATCCACCGCCTGGAGGATTCTGGTCGCCCGGGTCCCGTCCACCATCGCCGTTGTCACCGCCGCCGCCTTCGCCGCCGTTGCCGCCCTCGCCGCCGCCGGATACCGACTCGAGCTCGTCTTCGGTCAGCTCGCGGATCGCCATGCTGTCGTCGGACAGGCCGTCACCGATGCTCGTCTTGTCGTGAACGATCATCTGTCTGCCTCCTCAATCACTCGTGATGGGAA
>JAAUYG010098817.1_pt1 | contig 13743 bp, 12 predicted proteins | sample 7278091 | NCBI WGS metagenome assembly JAAUYG01 (sample SAMN14350201, study PRJNA611818) | marine sediment metagenome | isolation source: surface marine sediment (0.6m) | place: French Polynesia: Moorea | collected 2018-08
GGAGTCATGTACGTGTCGTCGTCGTGCAGCCCCCACCCTGGAGGAGTGACCCCAGAACCCCCTGACCCCGGACCCTCCCCTGCCATGACCTCGTGATGGGAGGGGGGATGCTCTGCCTTTACGTTGACGAAGCGTACTTATTTCTTGCAGTTTACAGCTGAAAGGTTGTGTGATAATTTTTGGCGCATGGCTGTGCGCGCGCAAGGACAAAATCATTTCTGGCGTGACTTCGAGAAACTGGCCAGTGGGTTTAGCGTCTTGAAATGTCTTCAATATTTTACAGGCGACAGTTGACACGCGTTCAGTGGGCATCATTGGTTGTCCTCTTCATGTCGATCGTCTCTCTGTCGAACCAGTCACAAGGTAGTGTGGCCATGGAGCATCACAAGCATCACGCCGTAAACCACCTAGTGACGGTGTCCAATGAGTCACAGGCAGAACCGTATCTCTACCCGAGGCAGAACGTGGATTTGTGTCGGGCTGAAGATACCCAATTTCAAGTCACGAATTCCTCATCAGGGAGTCAATTGCTGGAGTCGTTCCATCAATACATCACAGGGAAAAAGGGATTTAGTCACATCAACTTTCACGAAGGTCACATACTGATTATCATCCAGTGCATCATTGCCTCGTCAGCCAATGTGTACAATGAGAAAATCTTCAAGGAAGGAGATGGCATGGAGGACAGTATTTATGTTCAGAACACCAAGCTGTACTTCTTTGGATTCATATTCAACGGATTGACATTGATCCAGCATGACGTTTACAAGCAAAAGATATTGAGATGTGGGTTTTTCCATGGCTACAACGTGTACTCCATGTTGCTGATATTTGTGACTGCCTTGCACGGACTGAATGTGGCCTTCATCCTGAAGTTTCGCACGAACATGTTCCACGTGTTGTCCTCGCAGATTATGACAGTGATCGTCATATCAGCCTCCGTCTTCTACTTCAACTTTAGACCGGAGTTGGACTTTTTCCTGACCGCCCCAGTTGTGTTTTTGGCCATTTATATTTACAACGCCAGCAAGGAAAAGGACACAGGGTATCAGGACATTGTCATGGGACGCGACATGCGATTTCACAGACAGGTGATTTTCTTTTTGGAACTTTATTTTACAACTGGGAAAGAGTTCTTTGTGGAAAACCAGGTTTCTTTTCACCCAAGAAACAGGGTTGTGGATCGCTGACGACTCGGGACAACAGGGGGGCAACGAATTTCGTTTTCATACACACATCGTTGTCTTTTTTTTTTTTTTTGCAGAATGCCCCGGGAGAAGAAATGGGCTTGATGATTTCGCCGGACAACTATCGGGAATAGTCGAACGAACAAGACGAGGGAAACAAAAGGAGGAACAGACTTGAAGCTGGCAGGACTCGCCTTCTATTCTGGATTTTGATTATGCCACGGTGAATGTGGCAAGGCAAATAATCAACGAGGAGCGAATCCTATTGTCTGTCTGACTCGAGTGGTTTAACTCTATTTGGCAAGATTTTCACGGTTTGCCAAATTTCAGCATTTGGGCTTTCTTCCAGCGTGCGACAAAGTTTATGCGATGTGTGCAAAATAGACCGTGTTTTGGCGTGTTTGTTTTGGCCTCCCGTGGTCAACATGACGCCACTGTATCTGGCATTTCAGTCCGAAGTAGACCATCGTTTACCCCTCTTCGGCGTTGACTGAAGTGAATGAGCAGTTTGCCCACTTTTGCAGGCATCCAAAATTTCACTACAAACTGGTCCTTTTTGAGTGACATGCGTGCTAGTATTCCGTTTGTGCGTTTGCTGCCTGGTAAACGATGACCGAATTTTTGTTGATTTAAGACAAATGTGCTCAGTTGTCAGGCCAAAACAAAAAAAGGTCAACACAATTTTTGTAAAACACGATTTTAGGTCACACTTTCCATTGTTTGATCTGTGACCTTGCAATAATAAATAAAGGAAACTTTATTGGAGTTGGATGTGTCTTTTCGATAAGATTTGGCCACGAAGGTCAAGAGCACCGCAAAGTTGCAAAGGTGTCTCGGCTGTGATCGTCATGTTCCCTATGGTTCCACCGAATTCGGAACAGCTCTGAAAACAAACTGTTCGCATTCCTGAGTTCTTTATTCTTCGAGGTTCCATGGCTCGAAGAGGGCGCAGCCAAAAATCTTTCCTGTATCGCTCTCCGGGCGTGTGTGGAAGCCTGACGGAGTGTGGAGCGGGAAACGAAAAATTGGGTAGATCTATTTACGGTGGTGTCACCTGCTGGAGAAGAAAAGAGTTGTCATGTGACAGTCGTACAAAATGAAGCAGCCAGTGTTGATGCTTTTGTTTTCCTTGGTCTGTCTGACCAAAGGAAAGGTCGTAAAATTCCACCAGTTACGCGGAGGTTGGTCTAAGTAAATATAAACTGATATGAACAAGAAGAAAAGTTGCACGAAGACAAGCTTCAACAGATGGAAACGAATTCCAAAGGAAAACTTCCTTATTTCAAAAATGAGTTGTTTTTTTCTTTTTCTTTTCTTTTTTTCCTGTTGGGCCCACCGTTACACCGTTCCCCTTGGGTTGACCAACGTACAACGGGAGGGAACGAGGAGAGTTTTGAAGAAAGCTCAGTTGGGGCGTTGATTTTGCGTTTTTGAGCCATTCAATTATCAGTGACCCAACTTGTACCATTTCTTCCGCTGTTCTTTGTGTGTGTGTGTGTGTGTCTCTCTCTCTCTTGTGTGTGTGTGTGTGTGTGTGTGTGTGTACTTGGGTACCTGTGCTTTTCATTTGACGGTCTTGTTTTGCAGAGCCTCGGAATGACAGTGTTCGCTTCGTCGTTATTGGTGACTGGGGTGGGCTGCCGGATTTTCCATATCGCACTCCTTTGGAGAAAGCGATCGCCAAAGAAATGGGAAAGATAGCAGACACGCTTGACACGCAGTTTGTCTTGGCTCTTGGAGATAATTTTTATTTCGATGGAGTGAAAGATGTGGACGACCCCAGATTCAAGGTTGAACAAGATTATTTTGGTTTTTTTGGTTTTTTTGAACAAAATGTTTTGGAAACTGCACTGCTTCAGAAAGTTTTTTATTCTTGCAACAAAATATCTTTCCCTCAATTTCAGGAAACCTTTGAGGATGTTTTTGTTTCCAAATCTCAACAACGAAATTGGTACCTGGTAGCTGGGAATCACGATCACCATGGAAATGTTACGGCTCAAATTGAATACTCCAAGAGGAGCAAGCGATGGTATGTTGGCGCGACTGCACGTTTCTCTTGCTCTTTTTGTTGCGAGTTTGAAATTCAGCCTTTGAACAGTGTGATTTTGTTCTTTACAGGAACTTCCCGGACTTCTACTACAAAGTACAGTTCCACATTCCAGAGGGTAACTCAGTAATTGATCTTCTCATGATCGATACGGTGCTTCTTTGCGGAAACACGGATGACCAGCTCGACATGCAGCCGACTGGACCAGAATCAGTGCGAGACGCAGAGCAACAGTGGGCTTGGATAGAAAGCAATCTAAACTCCAGCAAGTACGTGCTTGTATTTGCTATCTTGCCAGTCGTTGTCTTCCTGCGTGAATTCTCACGTCCCAACCGTCCCACCTCTGGCTAAATCTCAACCATGATCCCAACAGGTGGACCAGGTCATGTGTACTTGGCCTGTCTACCAATTGACAGAGGTGGCAACATACCACACCACAGGGACTCCTTTGTTTCTCTTTTCACAAATCATAACAACAGCTTCGTTGCGAACCCTTTTGCAGGGCAGACTACCTTATTGTCGCCGGACACTTTCCAGTGTTGTCCGTGGCAGAGCATGGACCAACAAAGTGTCTCACAGACCGACTGATGCCCATGTTGTACAAACACAAAGTGACAGCATACTTCTGTGGGCATGACCACAACATACAGGTTTGACATTTGTAATGTTCTGCATCACACAAAATTCTTCACCTTTCTGCCTGAGTGAAACATCAGCAGGATTTCATTCAGTCCAATCGGCATACTTTCATTGCAGCACTTACAGTACAAAATGCCGCCCTACACGACAACAGTCGATTACTATTTGTCCGGTGCAGCAGACTTCATTGACCCGTCAGAGGCGCACAGGAACAGTGTGCCGGAGGGCTCGCTCAAGTTCCACTGGGCCAACTTTCTCAGCCTCGGCGCATTTGGTTATGTGGAAGCAGACAGCAGAATGATGAACTTCACGTTTATTGAAGCCAACGGAAAACTTCTCTACCAGAATTACATGTATCCGAGAAAGCTGTAAGAATCAAAAGCACCAGTTTTGTTGCTTCAATTTTTTTCTCAGAACGGGGACGTCCAAATTTACTCTGTTGAAAGTCCTTGAGAGACTTCGGCAAGCAGGACGGAATTATTTGTTTTTACGCCTTTTACAAAACACTTCAGTCTTTCACACAGAATCCTCACAAAAAAGCCAAGATTGTTTCTGACAAATTTCCCATCACCGCAAAAATGGCTGCAAAAGTTAGTGGTTAGAATGGTGAATACATCTGCACTTTAGGGTTTACCCTTCAGGTTAAAGAACCGTCATGTTGTGTTGATGCTTTGCAAGGATATATAACTTGAATCAAATCTTCAGCTGAAATGCCTGTTCCAATTCCTGTCTGTGCAGATATTACACAGGGACTTTTTCTCCAACGTAGTCCGCTTTCATTATTAATTCGGGCTGAAAGCACCTGAAATGTACAAACAAATGAAGGTAGGAACGTAAAAAAATTTGTGTGCAGCAATACAACAGCAGCATCCACCAGGGAAATGATCTCTTTTACCAAATTGGCTGACAGCTTGCGCGTTCTGACCGCAGAGGCTGCTGCGTTGTTTGAGTGCATTTTAAAACCGATCTTCTGCAGTTGTACCCGCTTTTGCAATAAAATACTTCTGTTGAAAACAGTCGCCTCTTGACGTCTGAACTATCACTACTCGCACTCGCGACTGGTTCTTGCAGTAATTACCCTGCTGGACCAGAAGCGCGATTGTCAAAACAGCAGCCCTCGTCGACGCATTCCTTCTGCGACATCCCTTCAGTTCCGCACTCACGTCGACTGTGTGTCGCTACAGCACATCTATCATCCCCTGAAAACGAAAAACATTCTCACATTGTGAAAATAACTATGCGGCGTTGCCACCTCTGCAAGAGAAGAAATTGAGGTCTTGTTCTTGAACCGACAGGAAACAGGTTGAACAGGATGTTTTGCATGCCAAAGAAGTGCTCGCGAACATGACAAAACTGTCAAGGAACCTTACACTTTTTGTAGAAGCAGGGAGGTGAGTTCTCAGCTGAGTTGTCAAAGCAGCACCCGCGCGCGAAACATGACGCCCGGCTAATACCGTAGTAACCGCAGTCAGTGCGATGTGCAGCATTTGCAACGCAGATGTCTGAAACAAGTATATTTATAGTCAACGTATGGGCCGCGCGCAGGTGGCAAGGGATGAAAATTCGCAGCACTCTCCAAACTGTCAAACCAGTGGTGTCGTGGTTTGAGGAGAATACTGACAGTAGTGGGGGTGGATCTTCGCAACGGCAACACGTACATGACTCCACTGCGCCGGCCTTACTCGCAGCCTGGAAATCAGGACTTTTCTGAACAATGTACACGACACAACAACACAGACGAATTCCCGCCTCCAAAAATGCGATTTTCCAATACCTCGTGGTACTTCGCAGATGGCTTTCCTTCCAGGCAGAGAGGCACACGGAGAACTGACCAACCCGTATTGCTCCTCCTCAGGAAGATACTGGTACACAGTGCAGAATGTTTCCTGTCAATGAAAATGCAGTCACTTGACAAACTGGTTTTGACCAGAGGTGTGTGGTTTGCTAAACCCCGAAAAAGTTGCATTCACCCACCTTTGTATCCTTTCAAATCTCCGACCCCAAGATTGTTTCCAGCGTACTTGTCGGTATTGCGCCCCACCAGAATGAGTCCGTTGAGCCTTGTTCCATCAACCAGTCAGAAACGATTTTCAGCAGCTGCGGTCAAAATTCATTATTGAGAACAGGGAGTCCTGACCACAAAATGAGCATAGAAGGAAGTACAGACAGTCTGGAAGAGAACACAAAGCTCCAAAATTTGAAATAATATTCATCGCTGCTTTTTTTCTTCAGATTCACCTCGCCAGAACGAGTTTTTCCGATTCTAGCTTCGTACTCCTCCTTGCAGTAAGCATTGCCTGCTGCCACCGACGACACCGCTGCTTCACCAATGACATAAATGGCCGTCTTGTACGTCATCACTGGAATCAGCAACGAGGAAGAAAGTCAAGTCCAGCGGAAAATACGCGCAGAAAAGTTTTCACTTTGACCACAATGCAACACCAAAATTGTCTCTGGTCGAGTATGGTCTCGGTATTGTGTCAAAATTCTGTTGGTAATATCTCCTCTCGGGGGTCCCTGTGGTATCTTCCACTGCTTCCTCTATCACTCCTACCGAGTCATAAGTCAAAAGTAAGTTTTCAAACGCTTCACTCAGGACACTGAACGGCTCCGAAGCAAACGACACTGGCAAGTTTTCCGACAATTTCTTCTCCAAAAGTTCTTTGTATACATCAGTGAACTCTTCCACAGGAAAGTCGGCCAGTAATTGGTCAATGTCCAAACCGTGGAGATCCGCTTTGCTCAATATCCCTTGCCAGTCTAACCCTTCAGGAATGATGCCTTGCTCCAAGCCCGATATCACATCGTTAAACACAGTGGCATCAGGTAAAGGTAAGCCAACCAAATCTGAGGAAGTAACAATCTCACCGACCAAAGGCGCGACAAGTCGGTCTTGTGTAAGATCACTCAGCTCCACACCAAGCAGATTGGTCGCATCAGCCTGTGGCAATAAATCACCAATCACGTTGTCCATGAGGCCAGTGCCAGCATCCACAACACCCGCCACACCTCCAATCATACCGTCTGCAAGTCCATTCATTTCAGGGGTAACATCCAGAACTGTCTCCAGATTACCAAGACTGTTCAAATCAACAGGAACATCCACAATATCATCAGTCAAACCATCAACAACATTCCCCAAATCAGTGGAGACATCAAGAACATTGGAGACCAGTCCATCTATTTCAGGAGCCACATCCAAAACTGTCTCCAGATTGCCAAGATGATTCAAATCAACAGGAACATCCACAATATCATCAATCAAACCATCAACATTCCCCAAGTTGGTGGGGACATCAAGAACATTGGAGACCAGTCCATCTACTTCAGGAGCCACATCCAGAACTGTCTCCAGATTGCCAAGACCATTCAAATCAGCAGGAGCATCCACAATGTCATCAGTCAAACCATCAACAACATTCCCCAAATCAGTGGGGACACCAAAAATGTTTGGAACATCTGCAAGTCCAACGTTAGTTACATCTGTCTCTGGCAAATCACTCAGTACGCTCCCAATGGCGATGTCTGACACATCAGTGTCCTTCGCGGTGTCCAACAGGCTGCCAGCTCCATCCAGTGACTCGGCCGCCAAGTCCGCGCCCACAATAGTGTCCACGACAGCAGGAGCCAAGAGGCTTTGTAGTAGTTGCATCAGAGCTTCAAAGGAAATGGTGTCCCCCAGAGGCAGACTTTGAAGCACCCGTATGAGAGTGAGGACGATGTCGTCATCCAAGTCTGGAATCGGATCGTCTGCCACAGCTCGTGCATGCCTGATGTGTCTTCCTGAATTCAACAAAAATATGTACTGGTAGCTTTAACCGGCAACCATACAATGTCAATCAATTGGAAGATAAAAGTAAAGACAAGGGAAGGACACCAAGACCCGCACGCGAAAAAATACCAAAAAATTTCCCAAATCCACAACAAACAACACAACACCTTTTCATTTTGGCACATTATTCATTGCCCAGCAAGGACACTCGTCAGCGTCAAGGCCGCACAGTTAGTGCTTATTCAGTGCAAAGGAAGGATGTGGCTCCCAACCCCGGTGTGCAGGCAGTGCAGCAAGGGCAGGCTTCCCAGCCTGGGTGCATGGGAGTTTTCAGGTAAGCAATGCAGAAGTGGAATGGCGAGGGATTTGTGGCACAATGATCACGACGGCATGGACGACTCCTTGAAGCCGCTTCACTTTCCGGCACACGGCCTGAAAAAAAGACGATGCAGAAGTTGTCTTTGTTTTGACCTGAAGATTACGTCCTGTTGAGATAACGTCAAAAATACTTACAATTCAGGCCGAAAACAAATCAATCAGACCTGTCTTGGCGTTCATTTGACTTGCGATTTTTCCGATGAAGCCGGCATCAACCCCGAAAAGGAACTGCTTTCATCTGCTGCAATACAAATTCACTCTTGATGGCTGAAATACCGTCTCTTGCTCTCTGTCGCCATTGTCCGCTCACGAACTCCACATGAAGAACATGCAAGAAGAAAAAGCACACGCATATTTCACAAAGTACGACATTTTTACACAAACGAAACACAAAGCTGAATATGTACAAAAGTTATGTTTACCTCAGTGGTTGATCATCAGAAGAAAAACAAGTGTCACTGTGTCACAATTTTCTCCGCGTGCGGCACAGCGCACACCCATCTGATCGTCATGGAAAATGCGCAACGTCGCCACAAAGTGTCAGATGCTTTCGGTGATGCTTCCCAATTCATGGTCCTCATCGCTGTTCATGCGAATACCTGAGCGGTGTGGACCTGCTCCACGAGAATGACCAGCTGAACACGTTTCACACTGGCACAAGAACTCTTGCTGAAAAACCTCAGGGTGAAAAAAAAACTTGCAGCTTTCTTTTAGCTTTATGCACAGTGTGCTTGCCATCTGAGCAACAAACGGCTTCGCATTCAAAAAAAGTTTTGGCGTGTTTTTGGAGAGGACGCCAGTGCGAAGAGGCAATTTGCAATGATTTCAAATCCAAGGCGCTCTTCTTCTGTACACAGCTGTCGGTTCCATCCATTTTGGTCGTCTCAACTTTGCACCAATTCCTTTCGACAGTTTTTTGACAGACTGTCAAAGACTCCTGTCAAAGAAGCCCAAAAGGGCTACAAATTGTGCATCAGAAATTGCACACAGCACAAGCTTCAATTCGTATCGCGAAGCCTTTTTGACTGCAGTTATGCTGTGTTTTGGGCACGAAAACAAGTGCAAAATCAAATCTCTCATTTCTTGACAAGCAAACAGCAAGAAGCTTCACCAAACTATGATCTTTGTGTATCATAATGAAAGCCTGATCTTTCGCCAAACACAAGCAATGTCCTTTCACAAATCGAGATTACACTTTGTTGCAAATGCGTGCAAAAATTAATGGCTGCAGATGCCACTTTCTCCGCCAAAAAAAAAAGAACCTTTTTTGCCTCTTTTTTTTTCAATCACTGCCGCAACAGATTGCTGAAGTCTGAACATTCGAACCTTTTCATTGCAAAAATCAAAGAGGTAGTTCGCACCAAAGAACTTGTTCGCACTCAAAATTCTAAACTCTGGGACTGTGCGCGACCAAAACCCTTATACCCTCCCGCATTTGAGATTATCTGGCGCTCAACTTAAAATGCGCGTCAAAGCACCTGGCGGTTGAATAAGAACAGTTTGAGTGGTCAGAACAGATGCTTGTTTTCAAATGGGCCTTACCTCCAAATTCGTGTCTGACAAAGGGGTACCGCCTGCAATACTGGAGAAGCCCACCATTCTCAAACTTCAGTTGATCGGTTTGCGCGAAGTTTCCGAAGCAGCGGAATCACAATTTCACTTTGAACACACAAAGATTTATTCACATTCTTTCAATCTAGGTTTTCATTTGATACAACAGAAATACATCTGCCACACCAAACGACGATCAGCAAAATGAACAACAGAACTGAAATACCAAATTTACGACTTCTTCAGCTTCTTTAGGATGTTGGTCTGTTCCAGGGCAGCGGCTCGCCTCTTTCTCTGAAACAAACACAATTTTCACAGCCCAACAATTTTTACCGCAGAAAATGGCACCAGAACGGGATGGGCAAACAGAGCAAAATACCATTTTGAATGGTTCGCGACTTACATTAGGCGTCAGCTGAGTTGTTCCCACAACGTCTATCGTCTCGGCAATTTTCTTCGGGCCTTTGGTGGGAGATTCGGATTTCACCTCGATGGCAGCAGACAGAACCGGCGTGGAAGGCGCTTCAGGAGTGCCAACAGCGGTCAACCCAGCAATGTCTGACATCTGAAACGAACGACATCTCCCAAGCTCAAGGACGCACAAAACAATGTTTCGGCGCAGTTTTGAAAGGAAGTGATTTTAAAGCCACCCCATACTTACCCGTCCGGGAGCAACAGTTTCGAAGCGATGACGCAGAGTCTGGAGTTCGTATTCACAATTAGCCAAGGCAAGCTTCAGCTCGTACAGCAACACAATGTCCTGTCTCAGTTCGTTGAAATGAGATACGATGTCTTCTGTTGGCATCGGGTTCAAATCTGCAAGTTGGAAACACGGAATGTGTTGAGTTTCTTTTCCCAACAACCTGTGGTAATCAGAAATGCGTCAGTAGTGTCACGGAAATGGAGTTTGTACCTATTCCCAATTCGTCCAACACTTGCTCAATTGCTTTGCTTTTTTTTTGACCAACAGACGCTGGAAGCTTCATCTGGAAAACAGAAGGGAACGAATGCAAACATCTGTTTTGACTTTTGAGTCTGATTACTGAGAGTGAGTGTTTGAATGGCTGGAAACGAACTTACCCTCTGACCTCGCAACGATACACCCGACTGCTTGAAGTCCGCGAATTTAATACCAGTTGGTTCTGGAGTAGCCTGGAAGGAAGAACAGAAAGGTTGTCTTTTGCCAACCTGCTCTTTTCAACGTTTCTCAGGTGATCAATACCGTGGTCAAATCCTTTGAATGGTAAGTTTGTTGAAATCAATGATTCTAACCCCCAAGTCAGCCCCCCTTTGTTTGTGTCTTTGCTCTTGCAGCTTTTTCTTTGTGGCTTTTCTTTCTGCTCTTCGCGATTCCATGTTTGTGTCCGCTGCAGTAATCAGTTTCTGCAAGTCCTGTGTCTTCTTTTCCCGCTCTTTCTTTCTCATCTCAATTTTCTTCAATTCACCCAGCAAGTACTGTTCTTCTTCGATCTGCATTTTGGAAATAAGACAATTTTTGTGTGCAACTCATCTCCCGCATGCAGGTCCGGCAGGATCGGCCAGTCACTGTGGTGAAGTTTTTCAAGTGTACAACACATTGAATTGGCTCATGCTATGCATGCTACGTTACGAGAGAAGCTACATTCATTGTGTCTTGCGGCCAGCTTGTCCAAATGCACACACATTAAAATTGATACAAGTCATCGTTTTTCTTGCGATGCACAGAGGACAAAGAATACGCACCTGTTCTGGAGTTCTGTTGAACAGTTTGATAAGTTGTTCCTTTCTCATTCGCTCATGTTCTGCGTCAAATGCTTTTATTTTGGGGTCGGAACCAGTAGGCGCTCTCACCTGAAAACCAGAACACAACAGCCTTGTGGGTGTGCAACGACATAAAAACACTGTTGAAACTGAAAACACATTGTGTTCAGCGGAGAGTTGCAATTTTCGCCAGGAAAAAGACCGCCAACCCCAATCTTTCATCGTTGGTGTATGCCATGAATTGCAATCCAGGGAGTTCACCCCCTTCCATCCTTATTCCGGGAAAACATCTCGGTTTCGTCAATAACAGTGCTGACCTTCGTGAGGATGTTGCAAATGTTGTAGTATCGATCCTTGATGTCTTCGACACTTCTGTTGGCAAACTGATCTCGGTCCCATCGGTCTTGAATGACGACGAAACGCAAGTCAAATCGTTTGCACATGTCAAACAGATAATCTGTTTCCTGCCTTGACCAATTCTCGTCGTGCAGGTGCTGCTGATACTCCATGTCTGTGTAATTCGGTATCTCTACAGACTGAAAATGCAAAGGACAAAAGTTGTGAACCACAAACAAGCATCTGACAAGGACACAAAGCGTAGAAGTGATAGTTTTTTCTTCACACTGTAATCAGTACCTTATTGAACTTGGCAAAGGGATAATCCTTTCCTTCATCAGCTAATCTCCTCCAGTGATGAAACACCGCTCCATCCTGAAACACACAACAAGATGTTTCTGTCGGTGCGAAGGCAAAAGCATGACAGTATCCAGATGTCAAGAGAATCTAAGTCAGTCATTTCGTTTTTGGGTCAGGACACTCCTGAAAGCAACCAATGCAACGAATACCTTTCTGGCGGGATTAGTGAATGGCATCCATTTCCACGGCCTGACTCGACTTCGCCCGATCTTCGCTTTCATTTGTTTGTAGCCCTGGTGAGTGTCGGTGGGAATGATTGGAGGCGCATCCCTGTTGGTAAAACACAACAGAATGACAGGAATATTGAAACCCAACATCCTTCAGAGAAACGACACCTATCCTTTTTTCCAGGCACCACGGAATAAACTTTATGAATGTCAGTGTGGTCGAGACAACAATTGAACATGCAGGAAGGACAACAGACAAAACTACAATCACACAAGTTTCACTTCTGAACGTCTGAACGGAATGAGAAAACTGAACCTGGACTGAAACCAAGGTGTTCTCAAGCAAGTTGCCTTGTGAAACTTTTCTAAGTGCCAACCAGGCAACAGGTTCAACACCGCTATCACAAATGAAGCGAAGATGACAAAAAAGGATATCCTGATATCCTGGCAAGGCACACTGCTCAACAACGCTGCTTGGGTAAGCGAGTGAGTGTCGTTTGTTTTTAAGTTTCACATTCTTGGCAAAACACATCAAGAACAACACAAAATAAGAGAAAAGAAAAGGAAACTCGTCTTTCTTTGTTCTCTCGAACTGGATTTTTGCTTTTGGAAGCCAAAGAAAGATGAAGCCAAGACAGATATTCTCAACACAAAAGTCCTTATTCTGTGGGATCATTTGGAAACTGGGCCACATCACAAGTTGGGTTCGAAACAAAATGAAGTGGACAGTGCATTTCGGTTGTCTCTGACAAATGTAAAATGAAAACAAAACTGGCACAAACCAACCACACTTATTTTTAACCTGGGTAAAAATAGCTAAAGCAACGAAAGGCACAAAAAGTCTTTTTGACACGAATGAAACACGATCAGGAGGTAGACAATGAGCTTTTTACCCTGAAAATGTATTCCAGCCGCTTTGAATTGAAAGAATTGCAGTGGATTAGAGTTGATAGGTGTAAAATGTCAAGGTCTAGCAACAGAGACACACCACGCAAAACCAACCCATTTGTCTGTTAGCAGGAAGAACATTACAAGCAGTTAGCCCAAGACACTTAACGCTGTCCTGTCTGTGTCGTGCACAGTTCAATAAGAATTTCTGGCAACAAGCTCGGTGGGTTTTTTCCGCTTCAGACACAGGAACCGGGAGTTTCCAACTCCACACGAACCAAGCTCAACCTGTGCAACTCATCACAAGAATAGCAACTGCTAAAGTTTCATTCCAAACCACCACAAGCAGGAAAACAGCTCAAAGCTGACAGATCGCACGAACTGAATTTTGAACGGAAGGAGAGGAATCAGTCATCGTGTTCTTTGGAGAAAACTCCTTGTTAGTGACCAAAAAAGCGATGTCAGAAACCCAAATGAAAAGCAAGAGACATATTTTAAACTTACATGTTGTCTGTCCACAGCAATCCCCACAGTTCTCTGTGCATTCCTTCTGGTCGCTTGAATTGCACATCGGATTTTTTCTTTGGTTTCTGTCAAATTGAACAAGAAGCTGTCATTTTTTTTTTTTTCTTTGGCAAGAAGTAGAAATTAAAACGCTTTTTGGTTGTTTTCAACTGA
>JAAUYG010139824.1_pt1 | contig 13743 bp, 9 predicted proteins | sample 7278091 | NCBI WGS metagenome assembly JAAUYG01 (sample SAMN14350201, study PRJNA611818) | marine sediment metagenome | isolation source: surface marine sediment (0.6m) | place: French Polynesia: Moorea | collected 2018-08
CATGAACGCGGCCATTTCATGTTCATGTACAGTTCATGGATAGTTCATGAACGTATGCATATGAACTGTTCATGGAAAGTTCATGAATAGTTCATGATATTTTCACAGGGGAGCTCTGCATCCGTCAGAGCCTCTGACCAAACATGGACCCATCAGCATTCAAATCATTTGTGACAATAGCATAAATAGGCAGCACTTGTGGGCCCTTATTTTTACACTTCAGGGTACATGTACATACAGTAATTTCACACTTTCGGGTACAATTCACCCTGAAGATACATGTATATTGAGGAGGAAGCGCACAGGGGATGCCCCTAGGGTGTGGTCTGGGCTTTCAAACTCCGATCACTTCCAAACACATACAGTACTATCTGAATTACGTGTGTGTGTTGCCTTGTCTGCCATTCAAATTAGAAAAGACTGTTAAAGTGTGGAAATTTTCAGTATTGAATATTCAGTCCAAAGAAGTAAAGTCACTTCAAAAATTGAATCAAGCCAAATGCATAAATTTAACAAAGAAAAGTCCTTTTAAAAAGTGACTATAAATAGTATTAATATCCCCTTCCTGGGGGTTGCTATAGTCATTCAATTTCAATGTGCAGTTCTGGGATAACATTACTGTTACAAGTGCTTTTGAATACAGTGAAACCTATCTGGAGAGACCACTGCCATGAGATGACCTGTCTTGAAAGACCACACATTTTGGGAGAAGGACCTACATTTCAATATAATAATTGAACCTATAGCTGTCACATTATGCAGAGACCACCTGTCCAGAATGACAGCTAGACCACATTTTTGTGGCCAATGAGGTGGTCACTGGTTCTACTGTACATGTATTTTGTTCTTGCTAAATAGGTGGCCTTTATGTGAAATATATGAATGGAAGTGAATATTACAAAAGGATAATACACATGTATATAGAAGTAAATATGTTATAAATTAGGGACAATATAAGGAAGTGAATGTTATAAATGGACAATACATGGAAGTGCAGAGCTTCATAAAATACTGTACAACAAAACAATACCCAGACACTGGAGCAAAATGCCTTAATTTAAGATCAAACAGAATTAAAGACGATTTTTAATAATTAAATATTTTTAATAACACGGTACTATTTTTAACCCCTTGGCAGAAAAAGTTGTGAAAATGGAGGCCTAGCTATCATTGATTGGCCAAAGCATTCTTGCAGTCCAATGTACATGTAATTGCATATAGTATAATATTTATTTACACATGTGTCAATGGCCATGTAAGAGTACCGGTAGTTTGAATTTCGAATGAAACCGGCGATACAATTCTACATGTACATGAAGCGTGTTTGCCCCACGTAATACTCTGTATGAAGATTTAATGTGGCTGACCAAAAGCTAAAATGTAATACAGGAGAACTTATCTTGTAAAACTACCAGTCATAACTAAGCCACAAATAAGTGGTCTCTTTAACAGGTGGTCTTTGGTGACAGGCTCAACTGCATTGAAATGTGGGACCTTCTGGCAGGAATATCTGGTCTTTCAATACAGGTGGTCTCTCATGGCAGTGGTCTTTCATGACAGATTTCACTGTATACACACCAATTGAAGTTTCAGAAGTTAAGACTCAAGATTTCAACTTCTCCTTCAGCACTCCTGTTTTTAATGCCGGTGTTTTGGTATTTCATTTGAGTGCATTACCAGTTAATAGAACAGAAAACAAGAAAAACAGTTTCAGCTGATTACTCAACTAATAGACAGGAAATTTATCTGCAACTGCACACCAGGATATAGAATGTATATATACCAATGACAGTCTCAATGAATGTACCGTACTACTCACGACAGCAGAAACTGAAACCATCTTTCAAGTGCATCTCCACTATAGTTGACACTCAGCGAACTATAATTCTCTCAGAAATTATACGGCATCACTGATTATAGTAAAATGCCATGATACAGTATGATCAGTAAAAGAATCTTAATTGCCCAAGCCCTTTTGAATTTAACTGCAATATTGCTTATTAACTTATTATTAATTATATTGCTTATTAGCTATTTTTATAATTTAAGATTGATTTCCCTTACCGCTACAGTCTGTATCGATCTGTGTGTTTTTAATGCTGGACTTGGCTGCAGTAGTACCTGCATTTTCAGTCCACTATTCAGCCAGACAAATATGGTCTTGAAAAGGTGTCTTAAAAATAAAAGATATTTCTGATGGCTGGTCTTAAAAGGGCAGAAATTCTTAAATTGAAGGGTCACTCATAGATCACTGTACACTTCATACATGTTTATAAGTGTATTATATAATATAATTTGTGATATGTCTATTTAGATACATTTGTGGTTATTGATTATTAAAGTGAATAAATTTAGGGACTCCAGGGATCATCCATCAATTTGGTATTTGTATTTCCTTGGTCATTACACAAAAGTAACCTTTCATAATAATTATTATGTATCTGGTATTTTTATTTTTATATTTAATGGCTATAAGAACCTTAAAATTGTGATGGTTACATTAACTCCAGAAATATATACATATAAGTATTTTATAAACAAGTACCTAAGCTTCTATCCACCACTACATAGAGGATTATGCAACCAACTGCACCAATGTATACAGAAAGGTGCATGGCTTTTCTCTTTTTTCAGCTAGAACTTCTTCTAAAGGCACAGACATAAATTGACCCTATGTTTGCTCTGGCTACATACATGTATATTTATAGCTATACACATTTATATACATGTATAACCATAGCACGAAAAAGTAAATAATAAACTGCATTGAAGAACAAAAACAGATAGGGCCAAAGAAGTGTTGTTTAGTATCAGTAAATCAACATATACATGTGCTTGACAGTAAGAAAAAATCATGTACATACATTGTATGTTGTACTAAAAGTTGCCAAAACTAACAGTTACAGACTACACTCTAGAGGAATATTATTTTATTTTTATGATTTCCTACTTTCAAATCCTACAGCTGCTTGACAAGGAAATAAATACATATCAAACAGCAAAATTCCACCCCTGGCTCTTTGTGGAGGCGGGGGTGGAATTTTGTGTCACTGTACACTTTAAAGGACATCAAATTGCATCATGGTAATTTGCAAAGACATGAGGGAACTCGAAAAAGGGTTGCAGGCCTGGGCTTTTTGTTTTTTGTAATTGGATTCCAGCTAGTAGTGAAGAGCGGAGATTGGCCAATATCAGTTAGTCATCATGTATAAGGGTATCCTAGCTTAAACATCCGTGTGTGCTGTGTGCCTTTGATAATGGATGAGCTGAAAGGGTCAGTGAATGTGGGGGTGGTTTAGGGGATGGGTTCGCCCAGTATATCGCTGTACATGTGTACTACGAATAACCCACAGACAGGCTTGTACGTACGTGTAGATATAGCCATGACCCTTCATGCTTCATGGTTATGAAGCATTAGTCATATAAACACAGTGAATTCCCATCCAACCTTGCCGAGAAAACGAAACCATGCTTAGGAACTGGTGGGTATAAAGTGGGTATGTACATGTTCTTAAAATAACCCAAAGATCAGTATATATATAGGTGGTCAGCTCTGGACAGTTTAAATGCAAAGGTTTGAAACTACCAACAAACACAACAAGGTCAGAGTAGGAAAGTCCGTGCTACAAACTCTCAGAACAACAATGGCTTTACAGATTCAGATATTATTGTTCACACTGCTTGGATACTCAGGTACTGTATGTTGCAACTTTTTTTGCAAAAATATGTTACATGTACATCATTTACAGTATTAGATGACTTTAAAACAAACTTCAATAACCCAAAACTTTGTTCTTTACCAAAATTTCAATAGTATATCAGTATAGTCTCCCTACATTAGGGAACGGACCTACCGGTATTTCACAGTACGTCCTCATTACAGAGGTGTCCTTTGGTCAGAGAGGGAAGATTAAAGGTAGCATTCAGAGTACTTGTTGCCAAATAATTCTGTTCTGATTAGAGGTGTCCTTTGGTGAGAGTGAAGATTAAAGGCATACATAGTACTTGTTGTCAAGTCATACATGTAATTTTGTCATTAGAGGTGTCCTTTCTACATGTTTCATGTGTATGTACAAATGTATATATTTATTTATTAATTATTCACAAAGTTTCAAGGATTATCAGAGCAGGTACTGGAGTTCATTTTATCACATGATTATAATTTAACCCCCTTGGACTTGCTTTCATCAGCGGGAGCTTAAGCCAGCAGCATGCATGTATATTAAATGTTGTTGCAGTTTTAACTAACTTATTGTTATCTTTTTCAGCAATCCAGTGTTCAGCACATCCAGTCATGTTAACAACAGCCAGTCAGTCATCAACAGATCTCATGAACAGCGATTTTAGCCGCACTTCTGATGCCACCACAGCGGCGCTCTCTAGTCAAGATTCAGTCAGTGCTCAAGCTCAAGACTTTGTCTACACAACTGACAGAAGTTCTACTGAGGTAGAAGCAACTACAGTTGGACTGTCTAGTACTGCAGAAGATGATGACTACAACACCAGGATCTCACAATCTTCGCCAGCTCAATCACCCGCTGACTCTGTTACAATGGAAACCACATCGGCCCAAGTCGAAGAATCGACCCAAGAAACAAACGTGAATCTCAACCAAAACCAAAATGCTCTTTTTGCTCCTCTTGTATCTACTCAGACCCTCCCCAGCTCACAATGTGACGGGATCAAAAACTATGCTACCTTCGCTAAGGAACGGGCTCACGAAGCATTTGAACATCAAGTAAGTGGAAATTAATGAATCTGTGTGCATCTTAAAAAATGTAACTCACAGCAAGCGCTAATGTGAGTTTGTAAAGTTTACAGTTAAAGAATTTCCCTAAGCCAGCTACTGGGCTACTGAAATACATGAAACTTAAGCATAATGATTGTTAGCAGCCATTTCTAATTATTTTCAATTTTGAGAAAAAATCCCTGGTACTAAATCACCTACATGTAATCAAATGAGAAAGTCCATTTAATGCAAGTTCAAGACACTTGCACAATACAATAAAAAAGCAGCTAAGTTTACAGTGAATCCGAAAGAAACTTTATCTATTTCCTGAAAGCAAGGAAATGTGAAAAAGTGCCCATCATCAATATGATTAAATACACAGGCATACAATGTACCTAGCTCTCTCCTGAATGATAATATGGACAGCCAATTTTTCCATCACAGAATATCATAGCATTTCCCCATTCCACACCAGTCACTTTGGGAATAATTATTCATTGATATGTACCGGTATTTATAAGCGCTTTTCCACTTAACCAGAACTATTTGTTCCTTATAGGCTTCCATGTCATAGTTTTCATTGTCATCTGATTCTGATGCACTTAAGTGCACTGAGGTAGTACATGCACATGTTTTGTACCTGGTGCTTCTTAAATTGGGTATGTAATGGACACCGTGTAGCAGTACAAGTACAAGAGCACTAAACCGTGACAAGGAAATGTCAGAGAGAAGCATTTATTTGTCTCTCTGACATTTGCACCTAACGGTATCCTTTTTTTCATATTCCGACCACTAAAGGAAAACTAAAGGAAAGCTATTTTCCCTATCCAAATCACATGCTCCATAAATGTTTTTATAAAAAAAAATTAACCAGAATGGAATACCTGTCATGACAGGATTTAGGTAAATTCCACTTGTAGCTTTATGCTACACTTTAGTAGCTGTAGTTGGATTCTTCAACTGTACTATCTGTACATGTCATTTTAGGGATTATGCCTGTAACATACATGTACATCATCAATGCATTTACAACAATCATACATGCACTGACCCCCCCCTTCCCCCCAAAAAAAGAAATAAATAATAAAATAATAACAATTTGACAAATGAAAAGAAATCAAGCTTTTCCCTTTTAATTTCCAGTGTGGGCAATCACGCATACAGTATGAGACTGAGTGGTTCTTTGGTGGAAGCTGTGACAACTACACGAAGTACCTCCTGCCAATAATGAACCAGTCAGCTCTCTTTCCACCAATCCCCGACACAAGCTCAACAAATGACCTACAGGTAACGTAATTTAAGAGTACATATATAACATGATCTTCTTCTTCTTCTCAGTACCTGTGGAACTCCACTATAGTAGAGTATTTTCATAGGAGAGTGGATGCGAATGCTACACTGATTTGTTTGTACGTGGTGACATTCCACTCTAGAATGTTTCGTGGGAAGAATGAGTGTTTGCACAACTTACTGACTGCATGCATGCAGTCACCATACACCAATTAATGACTACATTGTACATGTGCATGCAGTTTTGGAATTTATAAACTTTAAAGTATACATGTAATTTGTGTCAAATTATATACATTTTATATATACATGCACATTTGTCTATCTTCTTCAGACTATCCTGAACCAAATGCTGTTTGGAACCTTGGCCTACAAGAAGGTCACCAAAGCAGCTTACGATATGGAGGAGAGCAACATTTGTAGGCCATCCTTCAATCCGGAATGCGACCGAAACGACATCTGCAGTCCAGAATTGAATCCAAATCCGTCTACAGACCAAATCTTCTACTGTGAACAATCCTCCAAGCTAGACACTCTGACCAACAGACAGCATGGGCTGGAAATCCATCTCATATACACAGTACGTATATACTTCAATATTACCAGACCTATTATATATACATTTATTATTCATCATGTTACTCTTCTATACAGGTTGACATACCCCCCCCCCCCCCAACAGGTATAATTTTTGACTAATTTGTGGAAAGAAAAAGATAGAATAATATGGTATAATGGCGAAGAAATGATGTCACATTTTAATACATATACGGTACATGCATATAAATTTACTGGTGTTTTCTGTGTAAACTTTACAGGCTTTGTGACTGGTTTATTAAATAATTAATTTTGATACATAAAGTTACCGGTATATTGTCTAAAATATGCTAAATTTTCAGACCTTAAATTGCGACCATTTAATTAAAATGAATTTTAATATAATGTCAGGCTTCATACACCAATAACCACAGCTTTGCACTACAAAATTCACTTCTCTTGCCCACGCAGATGCTTGAAAACGATCTCCGTCAAGATGTGGAAGATGTGGACATCAACAACCCGAGTGCGAGCAAGGAAATGGATATTCGACGCTACACTCTGATAGCTTCCTACTTATCCAGAGAACAGGCTTTGCGCGTCTCAACGGACATTGAACGATTTTGCCCCCCATGAAGTGACTGAGGATTATGATACATTATTACAGTGTTTACAGGCTGATAAATAGCTATTTATTTGTTACACAGACACATTCATATATTACAAATGTACATAAATATTAATTTAATTTATTACAGGTATGTTTTTACATATGCAATGATAAATTATTTATTTATTTATTATTTATTACAAAATATTAGATTATATAAATGTAATTTGTTATGTGATGTGTAGAAAAACTGAGCGTTCACATCAAAAGTTTAATTTCGTCGCTAAGTCAAGGTATACATGTAGTTGTGATATGTATAGTAATTTGAATACAAAACACATATCTGCACAGAATCTTGGTCAACGCATGGACAATAACTGCCTCAGAATGTTAGCAATGTGTATTTTTTCTTCACATATGCTAGTATTTTTTTAAACCATACATGTATATTTACAAGTGTGCCCTGTATACCTGAAGTTATTAACACATGTACCTTGGTCAATTTATATCCCAGGTGAGTTGATGTTATCATCAAATCACCTCAGCGCACACCTCCGGCCATTTTCTCAAGAAAAATCTTTCTTTAAGTCCACCAATGATCTTTAGCATGCAATAAAAATTACGATGGCTACCAAGTGACTAGTAAACTTAAATAAGTTTCTAGATTTGAGATTTTTCCAGACACTACCCCCATAGAGAAAATTAAAGTGCGATTTTTATGGGAAAATGTAGCCCTTAAGTTTTCAGAAGAAAACTCAACAACATGGGTGTTATAAAATGCTCCAAGTACATGTACATGTAGTTTTATAATTGCACAGACGCACATTCCTACATGTAAAACCAAACTTTTCTTACATGCACATGATATTGTATCTGTATATTAATTTAGCTGGTCTGTAAGAGATATATACATGGTATATATACAAAAATGTGTTCTTTTGTAACAGTACAATTGCAGTTTTATGTACATGTATGTCCCCTAGTTAGCTCTTCTAATAAGATATGTACTCAGACTGTAAAATTTTTTTATTGCTCAGTGACGTTCAAGTACTTTACCTCATATACTCATGGATTTCTTTTGTTTTTATTCAAGTAATTTGTTTTGTTATGATAGTTATGTTTGTTTGTTTTTTTACTTAGGGTTCATGGACATATAGATGAATATGCAGGCATTCGTTAAAATACATACATGTACACGTATATTGTGCAATTTACATGCAAAGTACATGTATTAAATGTTATTTATTTATTAAATGAATCAAAGATCCCGGTGTAAATTGTGGAATACAACACTGTGTTCAATATATGTACAGCGAAAAATTAATGGATTTCTTCGCCAAGTTAATTACATTTATTCCCACCCAATTAGTCAAATTAAGGCCACACCAATTTAATTGTTTTACAGATCAGTGGGGCCAAAATATTGGACCGGAGGTAGGAGGAAGAAAAGAAAACCTTATTAGTCAAAGTAATATCAAATTTTAGCACATCCTGTAATGACATATATTATACATATAACCTGGACACGAAAAAAAAAACAAAACAACAGATTTGTATTTGAGAATTGGTATTTTTTTATCAAATGACTCTTACCATTGTAAACAATCATGATATGTAACTTTCATACGATATCTTTGTAATGTAGCACTCCACCATACCCTCAAAATAAATTGTACGTGAATATACACAGTACATGTACATGTATAATATCCATGTGCACATATGTGTGTTTCAATGAGAAAAGGTATTCTGTAAGTTGTATGGATCTTTATTTTTACAGAATAGTATTACATGTACATGCATGACGCAGTCGTTCCCTTTGGGTAGTGGGAGTACACCGGTGGACATTCCTTTGCTTACCACATCAGTATAAATAAGAAATGACAGATTTTGTGAGAGCTAGCACCTGGCTGTTTCAGGTTTTTTGTGTGTTCCTGAATGACTAGATGACTCAGCATGTATAAGTTCATACTGCTATATGATTGGACATTCTGTGTTCTTAGAAAATGCTGAATGTTGCAAGTTGAAAGTATACACGTGGAATAAAAATCTAATATTGTCACCAGCATTCTGGATATTTGTAAGAAAAAAGGTCAGATTTATCATTATCTGATGGCACATATAATAGCCACAGAGACGATCTCAGCAAAGTGAAATTGCATAAAAATATGATTAAATATCACATTAGTTCTTTGGTTTTGTTCCACTCCAACACTGGTACATGAACATGGTATAAGTAGCTGCCATTTAGTCAGAATTGGCTGTCATACAGGATCACGGTTGTGAAAATGTGCTCTGCAAATAATATTAGAGTAATGAATAAACTTCAATACTTATTTGTTACTCAAGAAAAGTACATTCTTATAACCGTGATACCGGTACTCATAATATTCTGATATGGATAGGTCCACCTGAGAAAATGAGATGAGAGCAAGGGCAAGAGAGAGAGAAAGAGAGAGAGATTTACAAGTGATACAATTTATAACAGCTGACAAATAAGTAATGAACAAATAAGTCACAAAACATTGCATTGAACCCTGTATGCATTATATGTATTATGTCACCTGTATGACTGGATGAAGCTGATATTTTGGTCACTACCACCAGAATATATGTGCATTAGTGAGACTTCAAATGGCATTCACGTAACTTAAATGTAACTTCATAATCCTGCTATAAGTAAATAATGTAGACGAGCCTCTAGGGAGATTAGCTGTCTAGCCTACTGATATTTATGAATTATTCCATGAGAGTGTGACATACATGTAGTCATGGAATTTTCATTTCCTTGTTTTCCCTGTGTGAAAATGTAATATGCATGACTAATGAATATCTTCAAAGTGCAGTCAGGAATTTTTTTCCTTTTTTTGCTATTGTGAAAATGCACTATACTTGAATGCCAGTAACCAAAAGTCTGATGATGATTATTAAGTTTAGTCATTACTCAGATGTTATTTTACTGCAGCTAGAAAAAAAACTGTTAATACATTTGGGGAGTTGCTGTAATATGAACTGTTGCCTTGTGTCATTTCTCTTGAAGTGCAACTTGTACTTAATTGTGTCAATCTGCATGTCTCATGAAACTTCAGTTCGCTTGTGCTAATTGTATTAATCTCAAAAATTTTCATAATCAGAGGAAATGTGTCTTTATTTCATTAAATATATTTACTTTTGTCACTAGTACTCCAATTTAATATATCTTACGGATATTATATTTTATACATGTAGTTTTGAGTGTTACTTTGTGTCCAACATGACACATTAACCTAGCTGTTACATTGTGCATATATTTCATTTTCTGGTTATATACTGTTTTGGGACTCTCTGTAGAGAATATGACTCATGATGTTTATTTAAAGTGATTTGCTCAAATTAGTGATGGCATAAAAGTGCCACTCAAATTGTGAACTTTTCTGCAGACATAATCCTTCCTGCAGTACATGTACTGATGAAGAGTTCAACTACAATGTACTGGTATTACATCTTCCTTGTTGCATCCTTATGGCAATTAAGTAATAACATATTCTGCTACCCGGCCAACAAATTCACTGGCCAAGGCAAAAATTCCGACTTGCTCAATTTTGTAACTAAATGTATTTTTTCCATGTAGTTTAACCATGCTTGTCAATTTATATCCTGTTTCAATGATATTTCACATTGTGAGTGGATTAATGCTGTTATTAGTTACTGGGGGGTTAGTTTGTTGTACAGTAAAACCTGTCTTGAAAGACCACCCCATTGGCCACAAAATTGTGGTCCATCAAGACAGGTGGTCTCTGGTGACAGGGTCAGTTATATTGAAATATAGCTCTTTCAGCCAAAAATGTATGGTCTTTCAAGACATGGTCTCTGATGGCAGTGGTCTCTCAAGATAGGTTTCACTGTATACAATTTTTACTGTATACAATTTTTTTCATATTCCAAACATGGCCTTGTACAGAGGGATGAATACCTCACACAGGACACTTCGATAGCCTTGTTACAGTCATCAGATGCTTTAGATTATATAGCACAGCTGAAATAAATTTATGAAATTACTTCATGCCTTTGTGTTGCATGACTTTGTAACATATGACACACATATACAGATATATGACATTATCATGAAGCAAAAAAAGGTAGCACAGTTTGTAAATAATCCAGTGGTGGTTGCATACACAGATATTACTGGACTTCCCATACAAACTTTTTCAATTAGTTTTCAATAGCAAATTAAGTCCTAAATTCAACTCCTTTTTGACACAGAATGTTAACACTTGAATTATTTATGACACTGAGACTTTGAACCTTTCAAGATCATAATAATTAATGGTACAGTTGGCTGAAGGTTTCAAAATTGAATCAACTTCTACTCTAGGAGCAGAAAGAAAGCTATAACCAGCCTAAAATAAACTTTGTCACTCAAAAAAAAAATTAGATATTTTGTCCACAGATATTTCTTAGGCACTCAACAGTATCTTTTAACAGTTTGGCTTTCGTATAATAATTTTCAGAATTTTTTTTTCAAGTGCACCAAATGACCTCAAACTGTGCTCAAATATGGCCTCACCCGAAAAGTACCCTACACATGGAATTCCTAGGACCATGAGTCCCATTAGTTTTTATCTGTTTTGCTCTATGATGGATAAGGAAAGAAATCAGGAAAAAGTTTGAAAAGATTTGGTTATGATTGCAAAAGGAGTAGCATTTTTTTTTTAAATTTCCCGCCATATGGTCCCATGTTAAAATTCAAGATCTCAAAATTTCAAAAATTAAAAAAGTAACATTGTGAGGATATTGGAGACAAAAATTCAGGGCAAGTTGAGAAAATTCAGGTGCTACATGTATTCATGGGAGAAGTAACGTTTGGCAATTAGGGTCCAATGTTAACAAAAAGAAAAAAAAAATGTGAAAATTTAAAATATTTAAAAATGAAAACAATGGTCTGGAGATATGGTGGATAGATAACTTCCCATAAAATTTGGTCTGGATCCATGCAGCGGTTCCTGAGAAACCTGTGATTATGAATGATGGAAAGGTTACGCGTTACCTCAAGGGTCGCGCTACGACCCTTGAGGTAGCTTGATATGCTCTGTAAACACATGCAAGCAGAGCTAAAACTAAAACAAAAAACAATAGGCCCATGCATGAGCCTTGATGATCTGCTTGATAACACTGACCTGCTGACAGAAGCAATAAGCACATTGTAATGCGCGACACACCAATGCACCAAATAACCCTCAAATCTTATTAAACACTACAAGCTAGGTCAAAGTCACTCCATAAATTGTCTTACTTGTGTCACAGAGTCCCTATTTGAGTCATTTTTGCTCCCCAAGGCCAGCTGTTTTAATGTTAATGGCAATTTTGAGACTAGTGCACCAAACGGCCCCAAATGACCCCAAAATGACCTTGAACACTAAAAGGTCAAAGGTACCCCATATATACATGTTACAAGCACCCCTGAGTCACAAATTTCACTCAGTTTTGCTCTACGACCAGCCCTTTTCAAGTCACAGGGCATTTTGAGACAAGTGCACTGAATGACCCCAAAATGACCTTCAACACTAAAAGGTCAAAGGTACTCCATATACATATAACAACTACTCCCGAGTCCCAAATTTCAGTCCGTTTTGCTCTATGGACAGCCATTTTCAGGTTACAGCCCATTTTGAGAGAAGTGCACTAATTGACCCCAAAATGACTTTGAACCCTAAAAAGTCAAATATACATGTTACAACTACCGTCAAGTCCCATATTTCACTATTTGTCCCTCTTCGGACAGCTGTTTTCAAGTTACAGACCATTTTGAGACAAGTGCGTCCAATTACCCCAAAATGACCTTGAACATAAACAGGTCAAAGGCAACCAAACATGTCACAACCACCCCTCAGTCTCAAATTATACTCCATTTTCCTCTACAGCTAGCCGATTTTGAGTTACAGGTGAATTTTGAGACAAGTCCACTCAGGGACCCAAAACTTACCTTGAATGCTAAAGGTCAAAGGTATCCCCTGGTATACATGTTACAACCACCTCCAAGTCCCAAATATTCCTCCGTTTCACTCTACGAACAGACGTTTTTGAGTTACAGGCCATTTTGAGACAGGTTAACCAAAATGACCCAAAAATGACCTTGAATACTAAAAGGTCAAAGGTATCCCATATACATATGACAACTACCCCTGAGTCCCAAATTTCAGTCCATTTCGCTCTACGATTATAGCCATTTCAAAAGATACTGGCAATTTTTTTTTTATTTTCCTATTGGCCCCAATGTTAAATTTCAATATATTTTTTTTTAAAAATTCATAATAAATTTGAAGTTTCAAAATCCTAATAGGCAACTTGTCACTTGTCACGTGAAGATTGTCACAGGGAACATTTAGAAAAAGTTTGCCTGAAAAAGAATCATAATTGTAGGAGTAACGTTTTGATATTTTCACTCCCATAGGGTCCAATGCTAATGAAAATTTCAATCTTTTCTAAAAACTAGAAGCCCAGGGGCTTTGATGCTCTGCTTGACAAGATGGCAGACAATGACCACATAAAACTAGATAAAATAGAGACTTTATATAGGTGTACAAAGGGCCCTGAA
>JAAUYG010060534.1_pt1 | contig 13742 bp, 9 predicted proteins | sample 7278091 | NCBI WGS metagenome assembly JAAUYG01 (sample SAMN14350201, study PRJNA611818) | marine sediment metagenome | isolation source: surface marine sediment (0.6m) | place: French Polynesia: Moorea | collected 2018-08
AGTCCAATGGCACTATCAAATTTGACCTTGTCAATGAGTGCCCTTTAAAGGTCAAAGTCAAGGTCACTAAGGTTTTCAGTGGTAGCAGATCTGTATGGTATACATATATCTGCCTGCGGCTTATTGCCACCTTAATCTGGATGTCACAAATTAAAGATAATTTGTTGGCGGCGGGGTTTTCTGCTGTCCCAGGGGTCTTTCTTGTTTTCTTGCATTTCATTCAATGCATTTTATTTCGCCTTACCTAGTCATATTTTGCCATATTACCATCCAGGCTGCAAGGCTCAAGGCTGCCACTTAGGTTGCGGGAGGCTGGGTGTCAGTCCCTGACCTCGCCATATCATAGGTTCGATTTCTGTTATCTACATGATTTTAGCTCTGCTTTGTTCTGTACACAGCTAGTGTCATGCCGTGGGCATGTGTCGTCCGTTATCGAGCCTTTTCAAGGTATTTGATATTTATGTCATTTCACACCTGTTTGGTAGAGAAACCCATTCGCATTCAAAAGCCCATTCAGCATGTCACCAGAACGATCCTGGAAGGATCCAGCACACTGAAAGCACACATCCAGCACATTGCTTCCTTTCTTACGGGACTTTCTCTAGATAATACACCCCTCTAGAAAAGACACAAATCCTTGGCAGCAGGTATCGTGAATGTGTGTAATGTGCCACGCGGTAATGCCCCTTCTCCACAAAGGTGCCCCCGAAGGAAATATCTCAAATAAGAACAGAATTGTTTGGCAGAAGCGATGTCCATATATAAATGAGCAACTACTCTACCTCAGTGTGATATTTATTTATTTATTTATTTGTTATTTATTTATTACTTTATTATTTATTTATTTATTTATTTATTATTTATTTATTTGTTTATTTATTTATGTACTTATTTATAGAGGAACTCATAAATGTAAATCATCCCCCCAATGACTTTGAAATGTCTTAAGTTCATATTGGTTCTTTCTCCTTGTTACATATCGCTTGATGGACAACTAAGCTTTCACCCTGAAAATGTATTGTTTACACATGTGTTTATGCTTGTCAATAAAATACTACTACTACTACTAAACACATCGTGCTTATCTGCCTAAATATCCTGTTACAACATTAAAATATAGAATATGGCATAAAATACAAATATACCTATAAACGTAGGATAAACATAAAACATTCAAAATATCGATAATTCACTTGCATAACCAAAAATCATCGAAAGTAACTTAAAATCGTCGACATTAATCGGTGTATTTCTAAGGTTGTCAGGTAGGGACTTCCAGACCCCTGCTCTCTGTACTCGAAAGATTACTTTAAAAGCTCACAATTTACGTATGGCAGAAAAAAATATCGACATTACTTTCAAGTACTTCTGCATACAAATGTTTGTATACTTGCTGCAGATACTATATAATACACCGCTATGCCAGTAACGCACTTAAACCAAGCCAGCCCATCAAATAAAATTTACGTCTTTCACTTCAATCGATTAATCCGAGCTGATTTAGCAATTCGATCTCATCTAACGTATCTACTGTACATCATAGTCAAAATGTCCTCTTTCGACTCTGGCAGCTCTATCGCAACACGTTGAACTTTATTTTAGGTACTTATCAGCTGTGTAATCAAATACAGTTATGCAATAATCTGTGCACTGTTTGAAAACAATACAACGAAATGATTCTGAGTGACACGTTTCTTTAAGTATTTATTTATACCTAACTTTTGGGGTAACTTTGGGACCAAGGCGTTGATATGGACGTTTAATTGATCATAATACGGTATAGATATGACACAGTTTCAACTTGGTGTAGTATGTTATCATTTATCGAAAATCCGGTGAGATATCGACTTTATGTCCTTACCGTCCTTTAATATACATATCTTATTGTATTTACATTGACCGTGTCTTTAAAAAAAAACATCTACATACGTTAGTCATATAATTTTTATAGAATTTTCGACTATCTATATCTCGTTCGCGCCATACAATGAAGTCTCATCAGCAAAAGATAAATAAAATTATGGTCAGTTGCCATAGGCTAGTCGTTGATAAATAGTAACAAAATATAGGACATAGAACTGAGCCTTGTGGAACACCGATGTTACAGTAAGAAACTGGACATCTCACCTTTGAAAGACGTGACATGTTGCCAGATGCCCGTGAAACCCATTGTACATCGAGCTTGCTGTTCCTGACACTACATACATATAGTCTAATTTGCACAAGAAAGGTGAATGATTGGTCGCGTGAAAACATTTTGAAGGTCAGATGCCTTTTATGCAACCTTTAGTTAAGCCATCTAAATTTACCATAATACATTTGTTAGAGTACTACCATTATCGTAAATATGAAGATTGATTCCATGTAATAAAATTGATCAATTAAATGACATGCGCACCATGCTTTTAACTAATGTTGTATACATTTTTTTTGCAAATAATTGTATTTTTTTGGAAATGTATATGTCATGACAGATACGCTTACCTTGTACATGTGTATTCGTTTGTAACTACACAAATTCTCAGCATACCTCACGTTGTTATACATACCGGTATGTATCTATTTTCTACTCAACAGGACAGTTCCCCCCGCCAAACATGAAATGGCAGGTTAATTATGTGGCTAAGACTCTTACCAAAATATTTGGAGATCCTAGACCCTGGTGAGAAAAATACTAAGGAATAAGTCCCCAGTACATATAGATTCCAATGTGTTGAACACATTGAAAAGCCTTTTGCTACAAATTTGACATCGATATCTTTAGATTTAAGTTCATATAGTTCCAGGAGAGGCCCAGAAGAGAAGGTTACTGTTACTAAGCCTTGCACCCAGGTTGACAACCATGCCTACTGAGTGTTCATTAAATTTCGCGAGGCATAGGCCTTCATTGTATATACACTACAAAAATAGTTAAGGATATTAAATATCCTTAATTTTTTGTGTAGTTGATATATGCTATGCGTGCAGGTATAGTATATATCAACTACACAAAAAAGTTAAGGATATTTAATATCGTTTGTGTAGTGTACATGTAATTCTTCTTGACATAAGAAACGCATCTATACGATTATCACAGAGCTCGAAATGTGTAGGCAATGTTAACAATTGTATGTATCAACCAAGGAACGCACATATTTACTACTTTTCTATTGATACTACAACATTTTTGTGATAATGTCGTATCGTACCATTCGTATCTTGACTATACCCGTGAACTATACCAGTCAACTATACCCGATATATGGAGTCTCATTTATACTCGATATTTGTCAGCTTGATGGGTATCTAAGCTAAATATCGAATCGTGCCACAGCAGGTACATGTATCTGTCTGATGGGAACACGGCCGATCATCCCACCTGCGGAGAAATTAACCTGTGGGGATAACCAGGTTGTGTGGACACTTCAACCTGTCTCCGTGTTTGCCACCTCCATGATCTCCGCTAGTGGAGAGTCCTTTCTTCTTCTTGAGATAAGAAACGCACCTCTTCAATCGCAATGAACCTTGCTTCGCAAGGACGGGGACAATATGCGCATGTTGTCATAACCCACTGATCAAACGTGTAAGATGCGAACGTCGTGCACCCATTTACCCTGTTTCACAATCGTTCCAAACAAGGAGAATGAGGTTGTCTTATTAACCGGCATTATAAAGCTACTGACCCCTAGTAAAACAGGCACATGGGATGCGTTCATGGACAACTAAAACGCCAGTTACACAAAGTTGACGGTTGGAGGAGACACAGTTACTGTTATATATGCCCAGGTAAATGTTCATGCATTGTTAACTTGGAAGGAAGTTACTATAGGAAGTCCCAACGGCTTGGTCACTGTCAATTTTTAACTTCCAAAGAAGTTCGGGGGTTCAAGCGGCTTGATTGCTTTAGATACACATATACTGCGACAGGAGTTTGGGAGTTCCAGCGATTCGGTTACTCTCCATTAACTTTACAGTGACTACTAACACTGATGTTAGTACAATATTATGTAAGTAGTCGTTTTCGTTCGCCAGCCGCATATTTCACATAAAAATATGCGATTCAACTATTAGCTATGTGTACACTGTGGCTACATATGAATTTACTATCCTTGTTTCTGCTTCCAGTGCCGATATTTTGTTTCTCGATGGCCGTTGTATTGGTGGTTGCATGTTGCCTAGGAACGGGGTGATGTAGTGCAAGAGGAAATTAATTACTTCTGTGGCACCAAAGAAAGATTCTGATAATATTGATTTTGATTGTGTCGTTATGGGTGGGAGTGATGTATTGTGCAATGCATCTCTTTAATATAATTAAGCAGGAACTTGACTTTCAGAAGTCTTTCAGAAGTTAAACTTATAGAGTCTAACTCTTTCATTGTAGATGCACTCTTTGGGTGTACGTTCGGTGTACAGCAGAACCGTGCGGGGACATATATACATGTGTTAACAAATGGCCTTTTTTCGCGCAACGAAATCGTTCGTTTTCAAAGTGCTGATATATTGTACACGTACACGTTCATCGGAGACCCGGTATAAGATGAAGCCTCCCCTGTCATCTTCAGCTGATGGCTGCCATCCACTCCTGGTGACAGCGGGAAGCCGTCTTTAAGACGCCAGATTGGAGGCACTTCCGCTCCGCGAACGGGCGAGAATCTACGAGATGACCTACGGCACTCACTTCGGGCTTCCTCCTGTCACCACGAGAGGGCAATCTTTTCAGGACCACTAATCTTCTTACACAGCGCATAAACCTCACAGACGCAGCAAATTGACTTCTGCCGATCCCTTTCAGAGCAGCCCGCCTCTTTCCGAGTTGGCTGCATTGTTTTCCAGGACAAAGCTTCAGCGGAGACTGGGAGGCGGGGAGCCGAAGGAGTAGGGAGAAGGGGAGGGGGGAGAGGGAGACAGAAGCATTGCCTGGCTGTCCTCGCCAGCGAAAGGAGGGGAAAGGGATGACAAGAACTCCCCGCTTCCTACACGACCTGGCCGTCCGTCACGGCAAGCCAGGCGGACCTCCGGAAGAGCTCTCGAGCGACGGCACAATAGCCCTGGGAATATTCAATCCTGGAGGGGTACCCTGCCCCGAAGCGGTGCCTGGTGTCCCTCTGTGTCTGTGGGAGAGGCACTGACGGAGACAGCTGCAGTGGAAGGACAGGCTCACCTTTAGGGTTACCGGATGTCACCAGCGCGAGAGACAAGACTGTGGGACATGAGAGAAGGAAGTGGGTAGATGTCCCCGAGACAAAATATTATCATGTTGCTGGTTTCTCCCGCCATGCAGCAGATAATGCCTGAGATTAGGCCAATATGAGGCAATATGGAAATTACGAGATAAAAGAGAGAATTCTAAGAATAGCGCAGGCATTGTGTGTTTCAGTGACAGAACCATATGGGGGAGGGGGTATAAAGGTGTTATGTGTATATTATACTTCATAACACACTGTGCATTAACACTACATGTACCTAAAATTTCCTGAAAGCAAGAATACATGTGCCTGTCATAACACCATAGCCAAATAATAAGTAGACACATTTAAGTTATCAGTTCGCCTAGAACTTGTGCTGGGAAATGACAACGCGGGGAAAATAACTACACTGTAAATACCACGGGAATGGTTGGAAAGGCCATTTATTGAAATGGCAAAATTGAAGGCCGTAATGTAAAAAAGTAATACCAGATAGACATAACGAGCTCATAACAGATATTGCCGACATGTGAAGGTGGGGTGGAAAAGGGGCTGATACTCAAGTATATGTTAGCATATTAAGATACATAGATGCTTGCATGCATGCTGCGCAATAAGTAGTTTCATAGCACGTAAGTGCTATTCTCTGAGTTAACATGAAATGATTTGGTTGTATATAATCACTTGAATTTTTCAAGCTGCTGCTGAAAGCACTGTGGGGTTACAGAACACAGACATCATCAAGATTGTATTTTGTGTTTGAATACAGGGTTTCAATATATTTCAGCATGCTGCTGAAAGCACTGAGAGGTTACACAAGACAGACAGTAAGACTGTATGTTGTCTTTGGAAGTAGGTTTTCAATCTATCTCAGCATGCAGCTGAAAGTACGTTTGAGTTACATAACACAGACAGACCACCATACAATCCAACATAAACCAAATCTGATTCACTTCGAAAAAAAATCGAGGAAAGCATGGCCCAAACTATAATCGTATACGGCTGGTAAGCATTTGGCCCCTTAAGGTCAGCTTGTACAGAGGAAAAAGCAAAACACTGTGAATAATGTTGTACATTGGTAGTCTTTTTAAAAGAAAAATCCCATCGTGTTACACCAAAGGCTGCCATAGGTGGATTTTGGAGAGACCCGCAAAATACAGTCCTTTTGTATCCAATTTTAGACCATGTCACACCTCTTACCAGAACCGGATTCAGACGAATGCAACCGATCCCAATACATCCGTCAGGTTTCAGCCTCGATGCGCACATCACCTTTTGCATCTGTCACAGAATATATTTTTAATTTGATATTTGATTGGTATGCATTGAGTGATCAGTTGCCGATTATTGAAACCGAACTTCGCCTAACAGAGACTTCGATTTTGGAGGTCAATGCTTTTGGCGTGCAACACAATTACATGTAAATGCACAATTTGTCCTCTTAATGATGGATCTACATTAAGTTTGGTCACCATTATACACAACAACAATGATGATACAAAACTAAACTCGTTCGTCAAAATTTTAACGAATCTGGATAATAAAAGAAAGAGGCAGTCTGTGGTCTACGAATGTGATATCGATTGGGATATTCATTGCAACAGGCACTAAGCTGCTCAGCCTTTACATAAATATCCTTTTTGCACATACATTAAATTCTGTACTATAAAAACAACAGTGACAGTCAAAATAAGTTTTAGTTCCAATCACAAGCTGACAAGGCGCAAAACAAAGGTTGGAACTTCAAGCTTTACATAGCGTTGCATTTGAAAGCAAACAAAACAAAAAGAAGCAAACAAACAATAAATCAGATCTTATTTATAGTCAAATGTGGCTATTTGATGAAAAACCTATGAATTGTTATAAACTAATGTGCAAGGCATCGTAGCAATTAGGCAGTCTCGTATTTTTAATGTTAAGAAATAATGGACTCATAGATATTATATTTTATGTAGACCCACATGTATACCATGTTAGACTTTTCTCGAAAATATTATCAAATATAACGTAGTGCTACAATGAGATTAAGTTTTTCAATATCTAGACAAATGCATTTCTGTTAATAACAATTGCAAGTTACTATGTACAATCCCCAGAGGTATTTTAAGAAGGGAATAATATTTAATATTACTTACTTACTGAAATGTAAGACCCTATGTTTTCAGGAATACCTAGTTTGTCTAGAAAAGGAGTTCCGTTTCAGGCTTGGAAGCATATCCAAATGAATTAATGTTTCCCGCAGTTATAGGCCTTCAAGGTAGAACAATCCATGCAGATCTCTATTTTGTGCTATTTACCCAGCCAATCTTTTCGCTAGTGTCACCTTAGTAGTCTTAGTGGTATCTACATTTTATTTAAGTTAGAAAGACAACCCCATTGCCTAATGCCCATTTGTTTTTGTAAGTATTCGACAATTTAAGTCAGTTACAATATACATTATTTCCACATATTGAAAGCTCTTAGGATAGCGTTACAACTCAATGTATCAAACGTGCTGTGGTCCCCATGAAGAACAAAGGTTTATTCGCAAAATCTACTGTCAGCGTATCAACTATTACTACTCCAGATGCACACTATATGTATTTACTGTCAGTTCAGTATGATCTTCTAGTATCAGACTTGGTTGTTAGTGTTGGTATACTCCTGCTGACGGTAATGTGGCAGATGTATTTGAAACGGCATTGAGGCGGCTTAGCTTTCAGTGTTCCGCAGACCTTTTGTTTTGAATTCCCAGCTGCTCTTGCATGCTTGTCTGGGCAAGCTACACAATATACACTGTAGCAATTTAATTGCAGACAGCTTATAAATAATTTACGCTTGCTTGTTGTACATAACAGACTGTTTACACTAGTAAAAAAACAGCCGATGAAAACATATTCAAACATGGAAGCTACATACGTGTATGCCACATCACTATTCACCTATCACAAAATAGTGCTGGAAATTTGAGAAATGTTGGCTTGAAAGAAACAGTGCATTTCTCAGGAACATGTACTTCTACTACTACTGCTAATGCTGTTATTGCTGCTACTACTGTTGCTGTAAGTTGCAATTACCATTGGCTTTACTACTGCGTCTACTTCTACTACTGCTCCTACTGATACTATAGCCATGTACTACTACTATTACTACCACTGCTACTATTACTACTACTACTACTACTACTACTACTACTACTACTACTACTACTACTACTGCTGCTGCTGCTGCTGCTGCTACCGCCACTACTACTAGTACTACTGCTGCTGCTACCACCGCCACTACTACTACTACTACTACTACTACTACTACTACTACTACTACTGCTGCTGCTGCTGCTGCTGCTGCTGCAATCTCCGAGAAGACTAGACAACAGGGTATACGAAACAATATTTAGCATCTTGTGTGGGCTTCTTCCTTGCATACTACATAACTCCAGGCCATTCCGGTGCCCTCTGCTGGATTTCTGACAAACCTGTAACCAGACTCGCGGCAGTATGCATCTAGGGATCATTGCATGGAATATATTTCGTACCTGGTGTTCTCAGTTTGCATTCTTGTGGCAGGTCATACGATTCTGTTATTCTTTGGAAGCTTCGTGGATGTTAACATTTTATTCCCATACGTTTTGTAGGTATGGCTGTATAGGAATGCCTTGATGGTAGCCGACTTCAGCCATTTGTATACGTTAGCAGACGCGCCAGGCCAGGGTCAAAGTGCATTTTGGCTATTATATTTTGATGTAGTACAATAAATATTTATGTTTAAAGAAGTAAACAAAATATTATGCGTAGATATCATTTACTTTCAGATTTCTGTAGAACCAAGCAGCCTGTTACATCAGATGGTCCTTTCACGCATTAGTTTGTCTCAGTTTTGCAGAGAGATCTATGCTCACACCTTACCGCGTCACCATACATCAGCGGATCAATGTCCTAGTATATTTCTTTTTCTCAATCAATTTTTTTACACTATCAGATTAGAGAATGATATTGTTCTCTGATAGTGCCATTCATGTTTAGGCACACACAATCCACGTAAGATACACACGAGCAAACAAAGTCCATGTATATTTTAGCTCCGACCGATAGATAGCAAGGGCAGATCTCCTGAGATAATCTGATGTACTGGGTGAGGTCCGTTGCTGTACGTTAATGCTCATGACCGGTCAAGTTTAATCTGGTACTCGGCGTACGCCGGCCCTTGTTTACATTATAACTCAGTGTAGGGTCATGATGGTGTACAGCGACGTACTGTATGCTACTGTATACCACCATAACGCCACTGGACACTATCATAACCCACTATCCGCCATTTGACAATACACAATACACCAAAAATAATAGGTTAGTGTATGTTCTTTATGTAAAATGGAGTTTATAAGTATTAACCCAACGTTCGCAACTGAACATCATCATAACCCAGTGTACGCTACGGTACACCATACACCCTGGACCACAGCAGCCTGCTGGACGCCAGATACGGTGATTGAGAGCTCTGCCAGTCAGTGACCTGGCCAAACGTGTTGTTACATGTTTCCAGGACGCTGTGTGTGAGAGAGAGGGGGCGAGTGGGGACGTCCAGGCCCCTGAGACCGGAGGATGTGACAAAAGGCACGGCTGTGACACTGTACGAGGCCAACCAGAGAGAGAGAGAGAGAGAGAGAGAGAGCGAGAGAGAGAGAACGTTTCAAGCCTGTAGTCGGCTGCTATAGTAGGTGACACATTAGACTTACAACAAGAGGCCCTGGGACATTTACGGTCTGCTTGACCATTTTCCAGATGAAATCAAGTTCGGTCCAATCCTAATGGCACGGCAGTTGAGATGACGTCTCATCAAAGTGCCATAAATGTGTTAAAATCTGGTCATCCGTTTCTTTCGACCACCATGCGTTCCAAACATTCCAGAATATTTTAGGATTAGCCATTTCCACGATATTTGCCATTTTTCATTTCCCCATTGACCACAACGTTAAATTTCATTTTTTTTTTTTTTTGGTTCAATAGTTTTGAATTTTAAATTTCAAAATTTCGAGAAGTGACTTTAGTGTGGCTTGTCACATGAAACACCTGCAAAATGTTTGCTTGAGAAAGATCATCATTGTAGAAAAAAACGCCCTTTGCAAATCACACTTTCGGAAAAATCGCAAGTGCACCAAATGCCCCCAAAATTCATGGGAAGTGTGAAATCTTTCAGCTGAAATTTGTAGGACTGGTACTAGTAGTGTTTTGAAATTTTCGAATCATGTAAACGCATGATTCATGTAAACGCAACATTGCGTCCCATGTAAACCCAAACGTAAAAAAAAAATGTAAAAATTTGGAAAATGTTGTCTTTTAATTTTTAAAAAGTCCGAGCGCATGAAGCAGAGGAAGCAACAGTAAAAATGTGAAAGAAGCCCATGCAGTAGGTTCCGAATTGATGCTAGAGACCGTGGACGGACGGACGGACGGACGGACGACTAGGACAAATGTCGATTTCATGCATGAGCTCTATTGACATAATCAAGCAGAGCTAAAAATCGTAAAAAGTAGAAATGAAAGTTTTGGAAAAAAATAAGTAACATATGGTCTCAGCATAGTATGGTGGACAAGTGGCTTCTCATAAAATTTGGCCTTGATGCATGCAGCGCGTGCCGCAGGTCCAGATATACCGACGACGGAAACACACCCCGTAACAGTACATGTAGCTACTGGTAAAACGACATAGATACAATGTACATCTGCCCACTCACAGGGGGAGAGTAATTATGGTGGGCTGATTTTCAGGCTTCAGATTGTTTTTCATTCTGCTGACCATGACGTACATGCATTGTCACAGGGCTTTAGGGTTTGACTGCTAGAGAGCAAACACATGGCACGTCAAACGGCTTTGTCACAGGTCGGAACAAGTCTGCATGTATTGCTGCTTTAAAGCTAAGAATCCATAAACGCGTAATGCGTGTGCATAATGCGTAATCCGGTTTGCGTAATGCGGTATGCGTATCCGACGTCAATGATTCCATATGTACGTAAAACTGATGCGTTTTCAATGCTGAAGAACTATCACTGCAGTGCGACTGACCAGTCAAACTCCGAACGTCTTTTAGAAATGGGATTATACACCTTTCCCGGACTGACCTGAGACACGCTTGCAATTGCTCTCAAGCACATCGAAATAAAGATTAGTAGAAAAATAGGAAAACACCGACGGGGCACAAAAGAATTCTTTGAAATGTCTTGTGTCCCGTCGGTGCTTTCCAATTGTTTTACATACACGAACTCCCGGGCTTCTGTGCTTCCCGCCAGATTCACCAACGTTTGACATCACAATCTGGATTTTCCCCATCCGATAACTGTAAAGTTGACGCACGAATCGCTACATGGAGCGATTCATGTTGTCGGATACGCAAGCATTCGCAGCCGCACGAGATGACGCATTACGCAGACGGAAAAATGGAATCATCGCTGAGCTTTTACATATTGTTCGATTTTTGTCGGATGATGGGTAACGCATTACGCAAACGTATTACGCGTTTATGGATTCTTAGCTTAATCCCTGTAACACTCTACATTGCTACAAAACAATATTATAACTTTTAATCAGTTGAGACTAAGTGAAATATTCACTTATCTTATAATTACAGGGATTAATAATGTACAGGCCTAGAATTTTTGTAAAACACAATCATTCAGTTATGTAACACTTTACAGACCACCATCATATATTTCCATCCATGGTGTGTAATGTCTAGTTGAGACACAATCTGTTTGGTGTTAGTAGCTTTCACGTCGCCATGGTCACCAGGTGGAATCCATGCAGTCTCGAGACGGAGTCCGTGCCGTCCAAGACCAAGAGAGCAGTTGTGGGGAGTTAGTTTGATATTTATAGTTGGAGGTTCAGGAGTTTAGGAGTTTCGGTGCTCTGCAGCAGTATAACAGCAGACTGAAAGGTGCAGCGTTTTGCGAAAACGATCTGCATGTAGCTAAGTGTATCACCTGTCAGTGCATGTGGATACTCTAGTCATGCTGTACTGGAATTTGTGGCCGTTGTAACTGGCTTAGGATATAGAATCCAATAAACGTCAGAACTGTCTTCCTAGTAAAGTTCCGTGAGAATCGAAGAACATTACAATATGGTGCTACATTGTATAACTCAAGTACGCTGATAAAACATAGGTCCATCATATTGGTACATTGCTACACCATGATACACTACAGATATATTGCGCCAAGATTATTACACCACAGTAATCAGTCACAACTTCAGCGCAAGACATTGCTACAACACTTCTACACAATACATTGCTACACGTTTGCCACGTCACAGTATAACGTACTATTATTACGCTACACCGCACAAGCAAAATGTAGAGTAAAATAACGTCATTCCTTGCGAGTGCCACACGCACAGTATTTAGCTTCCATTTATTATTAAAACGCAATTCCACAAGGAATTTTGCCTGGCATAGGACAATACCATGTATTCTCAGACTGGTGGTACTGCACTCAGTACATACTCGGCCAAAGTAGTATCTGCTATTGAAACTCATCTGAAGTAAAGTACGGAGTCAATATGTACATGATGTATCGGCTGGATTTCTTTATTGCATTACCGTAGCAATACGTTTCACCAATTCGTGTGTAGTTCCCTACACGTTATGTTTCCATAATGTCCTTTTGTACAGTCTACCGAAAACTTCCATAGCACATGTACTCTGTTAGCCAAACGCAACATTACATTTTGGGAATGAAACGCAAACTGCGTTAAATTTTCCTTTGTAATCCCTTTGTTGTTCCGATGGACGTTTCCTGGTCCCCAGCGTTTTAACCCCAGGTTCTGGTGGAATAGGCGTTCTGTGATTATTTGCTTTTGTTTGAAGTCTGGTGTGTACTAGAGACCTCAGCGCAGCCAGGTATGCCTTGGCAGGGGTCCCGAGTCGGATCAGGGGTATCTGGTGTCGATATTATTCACAACCGATATCTCCGACTTCCTGTTGTGATCGCCATGACTGACAGGTCGTCTTTGTTTATCTTGATAATGAGAGTCTTCAGTTCTGGATCACTTGCCGCACACCTCTGCCCCGTCAGTCAAGAACGCCCTCTCCGGAACACCTGCAACACTATCGTCTGCTCCCAGCGCGTGCTCGCATGGTAACAAAGCGACACGTGACGCAAGACGTCACGCTGACGCCTTGAGTGGCTAGCGGTTAGAGTGCCGTCCAGGGTGTTCTAGGCGAGACCCTGATAAGATAAAGCAGTCGTTTATTACGGGAGATTGCCTCATGTTGATTTGCCAGCCGTGTGTCATTCCTGCAGAGTGTGGTGTAAGAGGGGAGGGGTCAGGAGGTGTGTTTATTTTCCACTTTATTACCCAGCTCGGAACGGGAAAGCTAAGTATGGGGCGGTGTGAAGATCGGGACTGGTGACACTGATAGACACGTGTCGCCTAGAATCCTGTCCCATGTCGGATGGCGGAATGGGGCGGGGGGGGGGGGGGGGGCCTAAAAAAAATAAAAATAACCCCCAAAAACCATTTATAGAACAGAGCCCGTTTTTTAAAAATAATTTGTTTGACGTACAAAAAAATTTAAGGATAAACATAAACAAAATTTACCCC
>JAAUYG010034515.1_pt1 | contig 13741 bp, 4 predicted proteins | sample 7278091 | NCBI WGS metagenome assembly JAAUYG01 (sample SAMN14350201, study PRJNA611818) | marine sediment metagenome | isolation source: surface marine sediment (0.6m) | place: French Polynesia: Moorea | collected 2018-08
ATTACGGCGTTTTAGGGGGTTTAACGCCGGTTATTAGCTGGTGCTGCATTCTCTGCTACGATCATGCAAAAGTTAGGACCTGATGTGAGCGTAGTTAAAAGCAATAAACTTCATTTCGACCCCTTGGGGTAGAAAAAAAGTGTATTTGTATCTTCTGGAACTTTGCCAATGGTAAAGTTTCATGCCCCAAAATGGCAATTTTAAAAATCAAGCAGTATCTCAGAAAGTGCTGCTCGGAGAGCCAAAAAAAGAGCTCAATTTCAACCTACTTGTATTTGGGGTAGAAAGAGAAGTACATGTGCAACTTTGTGAACAACTTCTGTGTTTCCTTCTCTCTTTTATGCCAAAACTGGCATGCAGATCTTGAATTTGCCTGCAACTTTTGTTTTCTAGTTTCTACAAGCTGTTTTAAGTAGTAAATTATTACTGTGCAAACTGTGGCACCAAAAACAGAAAAAACGCAAGCTCTGTAATTTGACACGGAATATTACAGAATATCTACCAAGATTGGCCTTTGGGTAGAGCTGATCAACGGGGGTGCAGGGGTCTAGTTCATAAATATTTAAGATGATACGAGATTGTTTCGGATCGGGATTAGTGGATTTTCGTCGATTAATGTTGTAAATGCCGGTTTTCTGGCTAGTGCTGAAAGCATCTATGCTAGATGCTGCTCAAGTATTGGCCTGCACTGAACAGTTATAACCAATACATTATTTCGAGGTAACAAAATATTTTGAGACAAGAAAATATTATTTACAGGGAACAAAATAATATTTCCGGGAAAAATATTTTTCAGGGAACGAAATATTATTCAAAGGGAACAATTTTTTTTTTTTGAGCGAACAATAGTATTTCTAAAAAATTTTTTTTCCAATGTTACTTTATCGCTTCCACAATTACCTGATTTCAAAGAGTAAAATTCTGGCAATTTTCAGACCATTTTTACAATATAAAGAAGGGGACGTAATGTCTTCTGGGTGCAAGAAACTGGAGCCTTATATACGTGTTCACCATCGCCAATACCAGTACTGTCAGAACGCACAGCTGGTGGTTCACGTGTGGGACACTATAGTGGGTGCTGGGAAGAAACCAGCTTTCAATCTTTGGCTTTGTAATAGCTTCCAATCCTTGTGACATGCAGCCGTCATCCCCTAAAGTGGGTCAGGATTAAAATAAAGAATAAGGGAGCTTTGAGGACACTTACAAGATATATATTTCTGCCCCTGAATTTGTACAATGGCATGACTATTGTATGCTCCAATATTGAGATATATTAAAAATACCTAAAGCACCTCCCTAATTTGGTCACGAAATGCGTAAATGCTATCTATAATGGATACCATTGACTTCATAGTGCCATCAACACGATCAAGGTCTACTATTACATTTGTTGGAAAATCAGGCTAGCATCCAGATCGGTTAACCATAGAGCAGCGCAATGAATCAAGGGTAAAATCAATGGGGTCCTGCAAACAACACAAAATCACAGACTCAAAAAAGAACATTTTTATTTTTTCTTTGAACCCCAGCAGTTGATTCATTCAGGTCACATTTCACAATGTTTTCACAGGGCCAGAAAACTAATGATGTCATATAGATTGCAGTACCATTTTTAGTTAAGCACGATGACATTTGACTCGAAAACAATACCAAGGATTGCTTAGTATAAACCGGGAAGTGAACAAATTCTTGAGCAAATATTTCTGAAGATTTATTGCACTTGCCTGCCAAAGTCAGTGTGATGTTAGTGATCAGAATTAAAGATAACATTTTTCCAAATCAAAAGTTTGAGTTTTTCCTCCTAGGCATTGAACTTTAGACGGAGTAAGTAAATAAAGGCTTTGGTCTGCCAACATCAACCCATGGTCCATTGCTATGTAAGAATAAAATACAATATAAATTTAATATTAAACTGATGAACAAAGTACAGAAGAGTTTCTAATTCCCACCCTGGCGGATAGGCTATGGAAACAAAACCGCATAACCCTGGCAACTAAAATCAACAGTGTAATAATAATGTATATCGTCATGGTTACATAGATCACAACAGATTGGCAATGCCGTGTCGACTGAGAAACCAAAAATTTCTCTTCTTTTTTAAAATTTTCCATCAATAATTACATCAATCCACTGCAGTATACACTGGCTTCAGTAATCCCCCCCCCTCTCCCATGCCCACAAATCCAAATATTGTCACATGCCTAATATTGAAGCATTCTTTGCCATATATTACCAATATCTTTACTCATTCTAGAAAAGCTAGCAGCTGCAGTACAAGAGATATAACCTATATGAGACATTAATGGAAAAATATCACTCTACATATTTATTTTATGTTAGCAAGTAATCTACAGTTGCGATACAGTGCATGTTTCAATATTAAAAGCATTATGCAAAAACAAAGATAGCACCACTGAAAGCAACATTTCCCAGTAAAAAAAAAAATGTCCAGCGGGAAAGGCAGAGTTCCGTAGATTGGTAGAGGAAGTAGCTAATGGTAGCAATTAAAGAGAGTGATTCGGTAAATACATAGTTGGCCTATGATTAGCTGAAAGCTGCGACAAGCAAAGCAGAAGAAGCACTTGTGGTTTTTGTTTGAACCTGTTCCCTTGGTAACCATGATTTGATCGCACCGCTTTACCGCCGCTCTGTACTGCACATGTAAAACTCTGCTGACGTTCCTGCCACATTGGAAGGCACATGGTGTAAATGACAACATATTTGAGGGGATGCAGTAGGGCAGTCGTCATGACAGCAGACCGCATCAACAACTGTAACTATATAACCTCATAACATTACAGTAATCAGTATTACAGTAATCAGCGTTGACACGGAGCCAGTGTTGAGACAATCAAAGGCAGGTAATGAACGAAGGCAACGTTGGTTTTCTACGACTAGATAAGGGCTACAATACTACACAGCTTCAACACAAGGACCAGCTTATCTTGAACACACATCTAATTCCTCAGCCCACATTCAAACATGAAAAGCACAATGCCAAAGCAGCAAAAAATTCTTATACAGGGAATCCGATTGCATGTGGCGAACGCACGGGAAAGAAGCCCCTGACTTCAAGACCCTGATAGTACTGATGGAATAATATGCCAATTTCTGTAGGACTTGCTGAAATATCACAACTTTCAACATCACAGCCCACTCTGTGATGCCGAAACTGAACATGAAGGCATGAACCTGCATGCCCGAGTTCCCCATCTCAGTACACATGCACTTAGAACTGGTACATGTGCACTTAACATTCAGTACATTCAAACGAAGGGACCTTTTCCACAAAGTGGTATCGGACTAAGAAAAAAAAAGGCACATTTCTCAAATAGCCTGATTTCTACATATTGCAAGCCTAATTAAATACTATATTAACACCTTGTACACTTCGGGCTTACGTCCCTGTGAAAATTGTGCGCTAGTTAAGAAAATAAATAACACAATGGAACACCACTTTTGTGACAAAAACAACAGACTTTTTAACACTGGTACTAAAAAAAAAAACAAATGTGTAGAATTTTGTTTAAAATATATAAATATCAGCAGATTGTTCAGCGGTGATTGTGGCGACAACAAAGCTTTACGCAAGTAGCAGCATCTATTAACATTAGCAGACACAAACACTTCATCCAATCTGGACAAAATGACTCTAAAAGAAATTCTGGACAGCAAATGTACATATAATTTACTTATTCGCTGTGCAAAGATCACACATCTCAAAAGCACTCTACATACTTAATTCCAGTCCATGGAGTTTGCATAATACTTCATGTGAATATCCATACGAAGCCAGAGATATCAGAAACAAAAGATATCTGAATGTAAATACTGCTAATTTTAGTTATAGCTTGTAAGCAGTTACAAGGACAGTCGTCACGGGACTGATTTTTTTTTCTTCTTTTGGTTCGACACAATAGCAGAATTTCTCAAAATTTCACAATACGGTAATGAGACCCGTTCCCTTTGATACTAGGAGCCATCACAGACAAATACTCACCATTTTTTTTTGCGAATGAAAAATATACATCACTATAACATGTAAAGACAACAAAGACGTGATAAAAACAAAATTGGGTAACAAAACATAGTAAGGACTAGTGCCGGTGGTGACAAATGTAATGGACATGGGTGCGTGGGATATCCAGTTCATTGGTGGGCTTTGCAGTCAGTATTTCAACACATTTCTGCCACACCATGGCGCATCAGATTTCCACATGGTTCGATATCCGTGCCTGGTCACATGACTAATCTTTGACGTAAAAACGTTCAGATGGGTGACAACACAACATACAAGGCCTTCCCTCTCTTCCCATGAACTTTTTTCAGGTGATGAGTTTTCAAAGTGCGCATGTACTTTGATCAAGTACGTGTGCACCTGAACTGAGTGCAGATGTACTCCTCCCTACAGAGCTTACTCGTGCAGTGTTTTCAATGCTGCAATCTCTTCACTGTTCAAACCACTCTTCAATGTACGGCGATCTGTGAACAAACGAAAAATTCAAGTTACAAAATCATTCAAATCAAACCTGACTAGTTAACCATTGGTGTGATTATACAATTGTTTGAGTAATGCCGCAAACATAATTATAAACACCAATATTATTTTGAGAAGTTGTGTAACCTTCCATGCAGAAAAGTGATTACTGGTAGTATCTTTGCGTTAATGTAATATATATTTTGTCATAGACCATTACGAATTACAACCAGTAAGGCATCATACACCTCAGAAATAAATGAAATCTACTAATCTACTAATCTACAATCTACTAATCAAAATGCAAACTTTGCTAACAAATATATTCAGAAATTTGAGTTTTTTATATAAAATTCCAAAGAATATCTTGATGCATTCTTCCCTGAAATAGAACAAAAACAAGGCTCACAATTTCACTGTTGCTTTTTTTCTAAAGTTTTTGCATAGCTGTACAAATGTGCGGTGAAAACATGCATCATAAGCCGGGAAAAAATTCAATTGAGAAGTTAAGGATGATTACATCAAGGCACATAGGTCTCTCCCAAAAATGTGACCTGCTTCATAACCAATCAAACCAACTCCCTCAAATATTTCTTTTTTATGGTATGTAGTACTACAGTCTCCTTGTGGATTATACTACATGTAAAAATATTTTAAGAGTGTGGTTGGCTGACACCCCATAGCACATAGTAGTAGGGTCAGGAATATTAAGGCAGTTTTCATCTATCTAGAAATACACTTCTGTTTACATGTTACCAGATCACCTTGCTAAGCCGTTTTTGATAGTTCATAAAAAGTTTGGTTATTCAAGCACTTTTCCTTGCATTCTCAGTATTCTGATAAATGAGAATTATTGTACTTGTGTCGTTGCATACTGGCTTATAGAAGTGCCCTTTAAGCCAGTACTCTCCATAAAAACAAACTCTAGGTCTGTCGATGTTAACCACACTTTAATTCAAAGTCATGCCGTGGATAAATATTAGTTGACATATGTCAAGTTAATGCATTCACACAGAGCAAAAAAGACTGAAATAAACATAAGAACTACAAATATGAAATGAAAAACAACAATGATCAGAAACAAACAATTTCTTAGAAACAATTTCTTAGATATTAAGATATGGCATGGAATATAAATTGAAACTCTAAACAAAAACGATGATTTTGTCTTTCGAGGAAACTGTAAGAGTTTTGACAAACATGCTAATATAACAGAACAAAACTATCAAATACTACATTGTGAGTATGGTGAAAGTGCATATTATGTTCATCTGTACATTACAAGTATCTGGAAATAACAAAATCATGCCAAAAAAGTAACATGTCGGCAAAATTTATGCATGTCAAATCAGTCTCGAATGTCCTCGATGTTTAATGTCAGTAAGAATGTAAGATGTGTAATAAACTAATAACATGAATAATGTAGATTTTAACATACAATGCAAAACATGCATAGACATGCAAGACCCGTGCAAAAGCCACTGGCCTTTTGTTTTATGAAAACCCTGGAAGAAAATCGGAGATACATGTAATAGAGTGCTACACTGACACACACTGAAAATCTGTCCACTACTAGGAAGCTACATCACGTCAAAAGACATCACACATAGTACACTCGAATGGTGTAGCACGTGCCTAATGTGGACTAGATAGTGCAGCCACTGTTTGATAAAATTCTTATAACAAAATTCTTTAAGAAGGATTTTGCAGTTACTGAATTTGTTAAATTAAATAATGAGAGTTGGACAATACAGATATGTAGACACCCTCTACTAAGACGACCCTTCCACAAAAAAACTCTGTTACTAGAGGCGTCCTTCCAATGCATTCTAAGTGCTTTCTGCTAAGGTTTGGATCCTTTCTGGAGGGTGTCCTTTAAAAGAGGGACAACCATGCTCTAACATGTGTTCAGAAGAGAGCTTTGTGTATATATGTTTCAGAAGTGCTGGAACCTAATTCCAACATTTGGCACAGCTACCAACATTCAGCACCGTTCATCAATAAACAGCGTGAACAACTGAGGCCACAGAAGGGACCCTTGTTGTATCCTGTCACATGAGCGCTGACTGTGTTTGTTGACAGTGTCATTCAAACATTCAAACTGGCACACATACACACACACATAAGGGATGCAAACATCCATATCACTGCAAAATAATCACCGCTGGAATTTGGCGGGATTTTTTTTCTCTTTACCTTCCATATTCACGATTTTGTTCTGACCCTGTTCTCCCTAAGATAATACACAACACAACAACTTACACACTCAATATGTATGATTAACGGAACAGAACTAGGAACCAACATGTACGCAGAAATCAGAGTGAAGAAAGGATCAAAATCAGCACTTATTGTACCAAAAATACCAACACAACAGACAAATCAGAAATGAAGAAAAATGACAGAAAATTGACAGAAAATATATTTTATACACTTTCTACAGACATTTGTAAGAGCGTAAATATTCTAATGAAAGATTCTGCGGGCAGAGAATAGCACGACGTCAAAAAGCATTGCAAAATCAGCTGTGATTGGATGGCCATCATTTACTAAAGCACCAGCACCTCGCAGCATAAGAACTACTGTACTTTCATTGAAAAGCAGATCAGGAAATTTTTTACACAATTTCGTTTTATAACGGAATTGGGACTTTCTGTTAATAATGCAAAGAAGCTGCTTATGATTTGGCTACAAAACTGTCTCGGTCTCAAGGCGACAGATATGTAGGTGAGATTTTGTCAGTAGAAGCATCCGTATACTAAAAACCGCCAGAATAAATATATAACAAATCAACAAGACCTTAATTGTGCAGCATTGCGTTTGAATATCTGAATATACCTATGAAGCCCATCACCTTGATTCTATTGATAAATAAAACATCTCCATCAAATATCAAATTCTACAAAAAAAAACTGCCGAAGCACTCTATTTATATCACAATGGTATGCTCGGATTTTCGACTTACATGATTTCCTGTCCCGATTCCGTGCCCGTCGTCTCTCTTTTGGGGCTCGGTTACTCGGCGCTGCAGCCGTCCGCACGACAGCCTCCAGAATATCGTCCTCGGTTGTGTCATAGTTCTCCCGCTCAGACTCGCTGCCGTGGGTCGCCAGGGGGCGGGGTGGAGCCAGGGAGCGACTTCCTGAGATCTCGGGCTTCCCTTGGTCTGAAAGGTCAATGTAAGTAACAGTGATTGCTAGTAACAGCAAGTAGTAGTAAAGGTTATAGGCTGATCATAGTATATCTTCTATCTGTACCTATAAAGAAGAAATCACAATCATGGCAAGAACATTATATATATAATGCAATATCAATGGAAATTGCGCTATGATCAAATGTTATATTGTGTTGTAGAGAAATGTGGAACAAACATTAAGCATCAGGCCAGAACAAATCGCAAAATACAGTGGAACCTGGGAATTAGGGACACCCAAGGGACTGTCCAAATCTGTCCGGAATTCTGAGGTGGTCTTATTTCTCAGGTACATTTCTATGTGCTGAATAGACCTGGGGACTGAAGTAGCTGCCCTTAATTCTAAGGTTGTCCCTATTTCTCAGGTGGTCTTAAAGACTGGTTTCACTGTATTTAATTTCATAATATAGCACTTGCATAGCCACATCAACTGTACTTACTGTAATGTACAGCAGACATGAATGTCCAATAAATTATTTTAACTACATTACTCTTTAAATATTTTTTCTACAAAGCCAATTCAAGTCTAATCCATAATCTACTGTATCCAGAGTCTAACTAATCCAGTTTTATACCAATCCAGAATCCATCTTATCCAGACAACCATCCACCAGAGTTTATCTAGTGTAGAGTCTATCTAATCCAGTCTACTTAATCCAGAATCTACCTTTAATATCCAGTCTACCTAATCCTGTTAACCGGTACTAATCCAGAGTTAGCCTTTCCAGAATCTATCTAATCCCAAGATTATAATCCAGAATCTGTCTATCCATCCCTATTAACCAAATCCAAAATGTACCTAGAGAGTATCTCTTTCTGGATCTCATTCCTGGTAAGCTGCCAGATTTTCTCTTCTCATCGTCCGTGCCGTATCCCTTGTGCAGGACGCGGTTGAGGTCGTCTTCTCTCTGCTGCTCCACCTTCTTGGTCCGCGAAAACTTCTCTGTCTGTTTTTCGCAGAAAAAAACAAACTATATACATATATAGGCTTGACCTGGTAGAAAGTATCAGTTAACCAATAAAACACATTTATGGTCTACCGCTAGAGTAAAGGCCAAGGTAAATAATTTTCGTGTATTCTTTCATATATATATATACACATCATGATCTTTATGGAGCAGGTTTAATTATATTTTCTGATGCCTCCATTTTGATATCACTGTATTATTTCAAGAACAAACTTAAGAACCATATTCCAAGACTACATGGACTATAGATGTCTTAAGAATAAGTGTTAGCGATATACAGTGGTCCCTCTCTTAAAGGACACGCTCTGGAGAGGACACCCCTCTATAAAGGACACAAATCCATGGCAGCAAGTACTATGAATGTATGCAATACTCCCCCTCACCAAAAGACACCTCTCTAGTAAGGACAGAATTGTTTGGCAGAAGGGGTGTCCTTATTAGAGAGGGACTATTGTAAATGTATCAGCCCATACAACCTGCTCTAACGACCAACTGTATATAAAGGCCACCTGTTTATAAAGACTGCACTGTAAGATACATGTTGCTGAGTGGGCATATAAAGACCACCTGTGTATAAGGACCACATTTTGAGTTTTCCCTGTACATGTATTTAACTGGTTTCGTACTTCACGCGAGACTCACCTCCACGATCATCTTTCCACGCGTCTTCCTCCTCTCCCGCTGACTAGCCTTCTTCTCTCTCTGCTGCTGAATCTTCTCCCGTGTGGTACGATACTCCAGCGCAAACTCACTGATTACCTTACACACCGGACCGATCTTCGCTTCCTTGGCGGCGTAGGCCGGGTAGCCCAGGAACAGCAGGAACTTGTAAAACCTGTCAAAAACAACGGGAATACCTTATCAGCCCACTGAAACATGATCCTGCTGATTAAACTTAATTTGCTATTTTAATATAACACAGTAATCCCCCTCTAATAGGGGCACCCTTTCTGCTGAACATTTCTTTGTTACGGATGTGTCCTTTGGTGAGAGGGAGCACCACATGCATTTATGGCACTTGCCAAGAATTTGTGTCCTTTCTACAGTTCTAGAGGGGTGTCTGTCCACTCTTAAGAGTGTCCTATCAGAGAGTCACCACTGGACATGTACTACAGAAGTCCTTTTCTTAGTACATGTAGTAATCCCTAACAGAACCCACCCTCTAATACAGCGTTCCCTCTCTTAAAGGATACGCTAGAGAGGAAACCCCTCTAGTAAGGACACATTATTTACAGCATGGACTGTCAATACATGTGATCCTCCCTCTCACCAAAAGACACCTGTCTAAGATGGACAGAATTACTTGGCAGAAGCGGTGTCCTTATTAGAGGGGGACGGACTACTGTATGGCCAATGAACTTTGTCATGGCTACTACGAATGGATTCACTTCCCCTCCCGTCACAGACCATCTCTCTAATCTGGCCAACAGTTTTATGGCAAATATGCTAGCTGTGCTGTGTGTGGGAACTAATGCAGGACATGTTATTTTAGTGGGTTTACTATCGAACAAGTAATGTTTTATTATTTTAAAAGTACAGCAATGCCTGATTTTATGATGTCTTCTACCATCACTACCCCCACATATCTTCAACACATGTCACGCAATGATTTTCAAAAAGGTTACATAGGGGTCAACTTGCCTGTTAGTAACCCTGGTATGGACGATTTTCAAGATGATTATCCTTTCCACAGCATCCGAGAGGAAATCTGACAGTCTGACAGGCGGAAAACGGTGAAAAATAGCATTGGTTATAAAAGAGTATTACCTACATCTGAGGTGGGATCGGCTGTAAGTTAGAAGAATTCCATACACTGAATATGTTGAATATATAGAAAAGCAGATTATTTAAAATTGAACTTATATGAATATTAACTGCCACTATTACTGGACTTCACCCAGGGTAATGCACGAATATAAATTATACCACAGCAGATATTTTAAGAACATGTTTTGGTCATTCATGTTAGAAATATTGGTGTTTAGACGTTACAGCATTGTAACGTCTAGCAATTGAGGCTATGTAATGGCCCTGAATACATTTTGAAACCAGGAAAACATCATCAGCATACCTGTGTCTCAATTTTTTACTATGCGAAGGTACATAACACAGCAGGATATTAACTAAAACCAAAACGTTTCTTTTTCCTGGCCTTACTTTGTTTTCATGGAGCTGTTGCTGTCGTGCTTGGCAATGGCACGCAGGAAATCCCACGATGCTTTGCAGTCTGCCTCAAGCTTCTTTAGCTTCTCGCCTAACTCATCCCAGTCCACCTGGTAACATGATATAGAATACAGCTCGTTAGAACACGGCACCCAATGTTTACAGAACAAAAACTGTGGAACCATGGGACAAATCACAGGTGCTTGGCCTTCTTTCTAAGGTCTCCTATGCCGTCAGAATAGTATTTGCCGCCCCTACTATACTGTTTTTATAGTATAATAGGGGGGTTGGATACTAGGCTATATCTACGAACATGTAAAGAAAGCCAAGCGCCTGTAAGACAAATACTGCCTAGCCTTGAAGCCAAGTTGTGTTAATTCTGACGTGGTCTTTAATTTTGAAACAATACAGCACTGGTGTGTTACTTCAGGCCATCAAATACAGTAAAACCTGGTTTCTCAGAACAGTCTTTGGTGCCAGATACAATAATATTACAGTAAGCCCTTCTGCCAGCAATATCAGATTTTTCAAGGCAGGTGGTCTCTCATGGCAGCGGTCCCCGAAGACGGGTTTCGCTACAACTGGTCTAAATTCTAAGGCAATCTTATTTCTGGGGTGGTCTTAAACATGTTAAAGGCAGAATTGCACTGTATGTTTGCTTTGCCAAACACAGAAATACTATGTGTAAGTCATGTAAGTGGCCCTTAGTTGAACAGTGCATTGGCAACAGCCTTTTTAGTGTGTTGTCTACCACTCAACTGCATTCATGCCATCTTTGGTAATCAACTGAGAATCGTTACAATGAAAATGTAAGAAAAACTTGTGTGCTTCAGTCACATTGATAACTACATGACTGTATAAATATATTGACATGATTAACCTAGGGCAAAGTTCTCAGTCACACCAATAAATATTAAAATTTTTATCCCTGATGCAACAACCTACAATGTCATGTATACCTAGGGTTGAGTTCTCGAAAACACTTCGGCCCAACTTTTGACTTACAAGTCACTTTTAGTCAATCCCATTGCTTAGATTGGTCACTAAAGTCGAAACATTACTGGGTAAGTATTTTCGAGAACTCCGACACTGTTCATAACGATTGTCCTTACTAAATCGTAACTATGGTAACCAAACTAGGACATCCTTGGCATACAGTGGTCCCTCTCTTAGTGGCTACTCTAAACAGAGGCCACTCTCTCTAATAAGGCCATAAACCTATGCTGCTACTACTACCAAATTGAATGTATTCACTTCTCGTCCTCATAAAAAGCCACCTCTCTAATGTGGCCACAATTTCTTGGCAATAGGGTGGCTTTATTAGAGAGGGACTACTGTATATAAAACCTGAAACATTGTGTATATCCCGATGCAACTTACCTTCGCACACCTGGCGACGGGTCCGATCTCCGAGTGGAGGTCGGTGGAGTCAGGGAACTGGTCGATAACCATGCTGCACAGATGATATAGCAGGGAGTGCTTGTTAACAGTGTCCTTCACCTCGGGGACACGTGACAGGTACTCGATACTGAACGCCTTGATCTGGGTCGAACAAAAATATATAAATTACACATATGTGGGAAAAACTGTCTCAGGGTGAGAAATACATCAAATAAGAAAAGTGCAATTCCACTCTTCCTGGAAGGGAAAACTTATCATGGAATACTGCAAAAGTAGAAAGGTTCGTGTGGAACTATTCTACTAAATTTTGTGACTTAAAAAAGCAAACTTTAATCGCAGCGAAGGTGAAATTATCTTCAAAGGTCAAATTAAATTCTCACGAACATGCCATCAAAAATATGATCGTTAACATCTCTACCCGGTACTTTTACAGTACAGTACTTATGGAATGAACACAAAAAGCCAGCTAAAAAATGTGAAATACAGTTATACCCCACACCCTCAACCCAAACACATTTACTGCACTTGCTTATGCCTAGAAATTCCACTGCAGCTGTGCATGCATTAATGATTGATGTAATGTTCAAGCTTTAATGTCATTTCCTATCTAAAGTTTCAGTTTTTTATTTTTTGCCATTCTTTCAGACCTGTGTGTGATTGTATAATGCTTCAAATCCACTTGCTACCGTTTTAACATGCACCATATTTATTCAATCAAGCAAATGGTGTTTCTATTAAAAATTTATTTTAAATCGTACGCTTAGGAAAAATACGGTTTCATATTTTTTTTTAGTTGAAGCTTCTTACCAGATGCACGAGCTGAAGATCATGACCCTGTTGATAAACCAATAGGAGCCGTATACCATGTGTGCATTACAACTGAGCTAATAGAACAAACACGGTAGCCCTCTCTTAACTTACCACAGCACCATTAAGGAAGTTTCCCACAGATAGTAGGGTAGCCAGGATGTACTTAAACGTCCGGCATTTCTTTAGAGCATCCATGGCTGCTTTCAGGTCCCCGAGAGGCTCCCCCAGTTCCTGGAGATAATGACACAGACGTGATGGAACTCAGTTTGTCACTAACTACATGTTCGGTGGACCCTGTCTTGAAAGGCCACAACAAATGATTGGCTAGAAAAATCTGGTCTCTCAAGACAGGTGGGTGTTTTTCTATGACAGCAGGTTGAAATACAGTGGTACCTGCATTTTGAGACTACCGATGCTGCCAGAACAATGCGGCCTTAAATTGAAGCTGGTCTTAAATAATAGGAATATTTATATGGAAAATATAACAAAAGCTTCCATTGAATGGGTGGTCTTAAAATAGAGGGAAGTCTATAAAAGGGGGAGGTCCTAAATGGGAGGGAGCACTGTACACTGAAATGTGTCAGGACCATGTGGTCCTTCAAGATAGGTTTCACTGTATCTCGGAGCGATTTGAGCTAAGACTTACCGATTCGACGCCGTCAAAGTCGAGTTTGAATGCCCAGAGGCTGAGTCTGGCCTGCAGCTCACTGATAGAGGACAAGGTTAACA
>JAAUYG010141254.1_pt1 | contig 13738 bp, 6 predicted proteins | sample 7278091 | NCBI WGS metagenome assembly JAAUYG01 (sample SAMN14350201, study PRJNA611818) | marine sediment metagenome | isolation source: surface marine sediment (0.6m) | place: French Polynesia: Moorea | collected 2018-08
CCCCCCCCCCCCCCCCCCCCCCCCCCCCCCCCCCCCCCCCCCAACAGCTAGGGCCATCCACACCAGCAAAGGAGGAAGGATTGAGAATCTGTATTAAGATTCCCTTAGACTTCCTGAATGAATATTCATGAGTCAATATTCATGAGTCGAGTGTCTTGTCACTGGGAGAAGGGAGAGAAGTGGGAGGGGGGAGGAAGAGTGTTGTCAAGGGGGCTGTATCCAGGCTGACATTACAACAGGCACCAGACTTGTATACAGACACACACACAGACACACACACTCAGAGACTGGCGAGGTGTTGTAGTGGCTTATCCTCTCCTTCGGCTATCCCAGGCAAGCAGCTATATAGTGTATAACCAGGGCCCCAGCCTGAGTTACTGTGACTTCAGTGCAGTGGGACAGTGCAGCCCACCCGTGCTGGACACAAAATCCAATTTGGGATAAAAGCCTTGGTGGCGGCCGCAGTGCTGGCATTGACAGAAGACGAACGTGGAAGGCAGCGTGCCGTGCCGTACTGCAGTGCTGGAGTGTCCATGTGAGAGACAGTCTGACTGCCGCTGAGACAGAGAGACAACCACAGTGAGGACAAGGCAGCACGGAGCTAGCTGGTCTAGGCTCAGCACTGTCACAGGAACAAGACACCAGGGTTACTGTCACACTAGCCTGTCCTAACAACTGTCACAGTCACCAGAAGAGAATTAGGAGGAATTAGCAGCGGCATTGTTGTTGTCATCATATCATCGTGTCAACTGATCATCATCGGGCGCTGTCACCAAAACAGCAACAGCCAAACGTACTGTGTGCCGTTTGATTTCTTGTATTACTACCTACTACTACTACTACTACTCCTGCCGTTTACTACTACTACTACCACTACTACTACCAGCACGTAGCCGTTGTTGTGCCGCCTCAGGAGCTCTGCATGAGAACATAGTGCCAAGCTTGCAGTGGTGTTGTCCTGTAGTGTTGTTGTTTCCGTAGTAACTGTGTTGTCAGTGTACGTTACTAAAGCCACGGGAACTGTAGGCTGCCCATCATGGTTGGAGGTACGTAGCTCTTTACTTTTCCCTGCCCTCTGCAACCACCTCCTTCCCTAACCCCCTACCCCCCCCTGCACACACTGTTTGGGGGTGGGTGGGTGGGTGGGTGGGTGAGGTGTTTCTATAATAACTTCTTTATTTCTCTGTATCTGCTGGCTGTCATGGCATGGGTTGCCTATTGTGTATAACAGAGATTTAGGCCTGTCTTCCGCTCCTGTGTGTGTATGCTTTTCTCTAATAGCTGCTGAGAATTTAAGTTAGATAAAGACTCATTTGGGGGGTGGAGAAGTGGACATACTGTTGACAAGGTCATTGTATTACTGGCTGGGTGGGTGGGATGAAGGGGCAGGTGCGTAGTTTCTTTAATTCAGGTGGCACTAATGTTGTTGCTAATGTTACCTTGCACGCAGTGGCTTAGTCTTGTCCTGAAGTGCACACACACACAAACCACACTACACCACACTCACCCCTCGCTCGACCCTCCCCTTCCTGCTGCCCTAGCCTTGTGTAAGCTTTATTTCATTGTCTGCGACTTAATGTAATATACATGAAATAGCGTCGAGGATGATTCACGTGGTTTCGCGGCAGCAGCACCAGTAGAACGAGTAGTCGCCAGGGTTTATACAGACACACAGATTGGCCTAGAGCGTGAGGCATCGGGCAGCAAAACACGGGATGAATATTTGATCCCCAGTGCCTTGTTAGGGAGTTTTTACCTCCCCGAGCTTTGGATGTGAAAGACCAGTATCATATTAGGTTGAAGGTGGGGTGGGAGGGGGAGGAAGGGGAGGGGGGAGGGTTACACCGAAAGATAGGACATCAGGGAAAGACATCAGAAGCCAAATTCATTATTGATTGGCAGAAGATCAATACGTCTTGGACTGGGACAGCGAGTCCACGAAAGCTGCACAAGGCGGCAGTACAAGACCTTAGCAGTACTTGGAGGACCGTTATGGTCGTTCTGTCCCTGTTTGTGCAATATTATCCCATGGGACAGGGAGCCCAGAGGCCTGGCCATCCTAATCATGGGGACAGAAGGACTTGGGGGTGGGGAGGAGTGTGTTGGGAGGGTGAAGGAGGGGGGGGGGAGCAAACTGATTGAGGACCAGTGATTCTGTCGTCCATCCAGCTTGGTGTTGACATGTTCATAATGCATGAGCTATGGGGTACATGTCCATATGCTGTACAGTCTGTCTGAGGGAGAGATAGACAGGATGACCTAAAATCACCTAAGGGACTGCTGGCATAGAAACCGTAGGTCTGGTATGGGATTGGGGGAGACCACACTCTGTTACGTTAGCTAACAGTCTCAACTGGATCTCCAACTCTGGTCTCCAGTGATCCTGGTTACTGTTTTAACTCCAGGTGTTGGGATCTGACCACAAAATCCAGAAGCCATACAGCCAAATACCACAAGGCAGATGGCGGTCCTTGTAACTCCATGCTTTAACCACTTGAGCTAAAAATAACTTTTCTGTTCCTGTTACTCAGTGGTGTCTACCTGCTTGTTACCAAGTTGTTACCATGGATACCATGCACTACCATTTGTTCCTTCCGGACGAAACTGAATTAATTTTGAACAGGTCACCAGTAATCACCTGTTCTGTCATACTTCAATTTTTTTGTGACAGATTAGGAGGGTGGTGGGTCAATGTGGATCCTACTATGTGGCTTTTGTGCATAATTAATTAAATATTAAAACATGAAATCTAACTAATTGGCATTAAAATATTATATTAAGTTGAAAATAATTAGCATTATGTTTGGATTCAGTAAACTGAAATATTTCTTTACTGAAACTTGTCTACGTCAGTCTCAATATTTCAAGTATTTTTTGCACCTTCTCCAGTTATGTTGAGTCGGACTGAAATGCAGATTTCTAGACAGTTATTTATATGCTTGTTTGCTGTTTTTATGTATTTATGCTCTCATGGTTAAGTGAATCTCTAACTCAGGAATGACTCAGATAGACAGTGAAAAGTATTTTGACCATTAAGACATCATCTTATTTTAAAAGTCATTGTTACTCTGTATAGGTAATATAAGTTACATGTGATCATGATGCTGACCATCAGTGAATTTCTATGGCTTTATGTAATATTGCTCAGATGATCCTAACATTATCGGCTGGTGCTCACGAAAATACTTAGGTCCAAGTTTTAACTTTTTAAGTCAGATTCTTAGCCAATCGCATTACCTCAGATTGTGATGACTTAAGTCAAGATTTAGACTTAAAGTATTTTTGAGAACTCCAGCCATGGTTCAACTGTTACATTAGTTTGGTCACTCCTTTAATTAAGTAGGTAATATAAAAAAAGTTAGGATCAATAAAAAATGCTAAAACAGTTTCTCAGGTTCCTCACTGGTTTGGGCTTAATGGTTTCAGTTCTGTTCTGTAAACTATCTAGATGGATTGTCAGCTACCAGTGTATGTTTACATCACAGGGGCATAGCAGAGTCTGGCCTGACAATGAATGCTGGGATAAAATGCAATGGAGCAGCTTGAAGTTCGTCTGAAGTAAGCTGCCTTGTCTTAAACCCAGAGAGTTGTAAAACAGATGAATCACGGAGGCTTGGGAGAGGGAATTGCTGTCGCTCGTTGCCATCTGGGCGAGCATGGAGCTTTGTGTTGGCATTTTTCCCATGAAATCTACTGTGCGCTGATTGATAAATGATCGAAAGTGGAGGCATCCAATCTTTTAATACCCCTTTTCCCAAGATGGATGAGCGCGAGACCAGAAATCAGCGCGCGGGATTAAGCTAAAGATAAAATCTGTATTCTGGGCATGGCTGGTCGCTGTTGCTGCTACCAAAGCGGCATTATCGGGAACGGCAAAGCAGCAGGGATTTGGGGGGGGGGATGGAACATTTTTCCATTATTACCGATGATCTCGCTAACCGAGGGGGTGTCCATGACATAAGAAGATATCTTTTGGGTTATTATATCTTAAAATTTGTCTTTCATTCTGTTTCTGCCCTAAAATTTAGTAAAGTCGCACCGTATAAAATTTGACAAAATTGAGATAATTACTTATTAGTTATGGGGCAGTCTGTTGCACGAAATTAAAATTTAGCAATACGTTGTAATTGTATTGCTTTTTTGACATAATCCTTGAATATTATTCATATACTAAACAGAACATATGGATTACAAATGCCAGTTTTGTTTCAATACAGTTCATATTTCAAATTTCCATTTCCATATACATGTATTGACAGCCTTCTGAACAAAAAAAAGAGACATGGCCATCCTTGATGAATATTCTGATTCTCGTGTAGCAGTTTAAACCCTCGGGAATGTCTGAGACTAAGCTGTATGATCATACAATAAAAGCCCCATGAATTCTGACACCACTGAATAAAAAAAAGAATCCAGGGTCGGAGTTCTTGTAAATACTTAAGTCTAAGTTTTCACTTAAGTCACCAATCAGAAGAATGTGATTGGCTAAGAATCAAAACTGAAATTGAAGTATTTTCGAGAACATCAGCCCAAGTGATTTCTTCGATAAATCTTTAGTTGTTGAGTCACATTGAATGGGACATTTGAGAGTATACTTACAGGCGATATTGATTATGAATTTACCTCAGTGACATTAATCTCAGGAACAACAGTAAAGCCTTTGAAAAATACGAAGTTCATGATGCGAGAGGCTTTCAGGCTGAATGAGCATTATGTCAACTGTATCAGTGTACAAAATCTCTGTCTCCGCTTTTTGGTTGCTTTTGAAGTTCGATATTTTGAGATAGGTTACTGTAAATTCATTAATGTTTGCGAGGGATTTATTTGGCGAAGTTCCCGACCATCTTTACATCGCAAAAATAAATACCACGCAAACAATTCATCTACCTAGATAACTAACAAGACCTGAGCTAACCGCAAATATTAATCCCCACAAACATGGTTCTGCCTCAAAAACGCAAACATTAATCCCCGCGAACATTAATGAATTTACAGTAGAGTTCTTTGTCTTACTGAGAGTTACATTTTTGGTCTGCTCGGTCAATGTTATCCGATGATAAACATACAGTACTGTGATATGAGTGCTGTAATCTGTGCTCGATCATAACATTTTAAGGTTTGCCCACAGTGTATGTTTTAGGTCTTTGCGGTAGATGTTCATCATCATTTTGTAGTTGATGTGTACAAAGAAAAAAAATAAACAGTCATATTTCTGGCGCGGTGTGATTCTCCTCCTCTTTCTGCCTGTTATTATTAATCCTGGCCCTCGTTTGGTATCCAGCAACCTCTGTCATAAATTGACAGAAATTTGAGTCTAAGGACACAATGGCAGTGTAGGGGAAAGCTGACAGTCTGGCGTTATTGCGGCCTACAGGAATCTCATTTCAGCCGGACACGTGGTGCCAGGGAACGGATTGGAGACCCGGGGACACTGGCTTTAAGCTGCATGGAGACAGTCGTCCCTGGCAATATTGGGGGGCGGAAGGGTGTAAAGGGGTAGACAGTCGCGCCAGGGGCCAGTCGCCCCTGTTATCCCTTCTGCCACTTCCTAATGCCTGCTCGAATAGCAGGACGCTTTCCAATTAGTCATTTTCATGTCACCATGCTGCTGGGGATTACCAAATACTGAGTTGACAGTGTGTGGAATCTACTACTGGACAATACTGGGACTTCAGATGGGCAGGGTGGGTGCTAACACTGGCTGGACAGTATTGCAAAAATCATCTCAGTAATCTCATGAAGCTACACCATTGCACTTTGGTAATTCTGTAGTCCTCCGCTAAATAAGATCGCCCTATCTGCCAAGAAATTGTGGCCACACTAGAGAGTTACGGGCCTAAATTGGCGGGAGGGAGATTCAGTAAATGCATTCATTGCAGCTAAATGGCGAAAATGTTTGGCCTCATTAGGAAAGGTGGCCTCACTTGAGAGTGGCCACTAAAAGAGGGACCACTGTAGTCAGGCTGGACTCAGTCTCCATAGTTATAGACATCGCAAATCCTCCATTGGGGAAAACATAGCGAAATAGGTCAGTACCAGTGGTCACCATAGTGTGATCAGTATCCGGTCTTAGCAAAAGACTATCGCCATACATATATCAGTAGTCGTTGGTTAGGGTCAGTACATGTATTACCATGGTTATCAGTATCATTATTGTGACATTAGTACCTTGACTTGGGAGTCCCAAGGGTTATATCAGTACAGTAGTCCCTAGCTAGCTCTCTAATAAGACTGCCCTATTTGCCAAAAAACTGTAGTTACATTAGAGAGATGGGATTTGGTGAGAGGGAGAAGTAAATACATTAATAGGAGTAGCGGAAAAGTTTTGTGGCCTTATTAGAGAGGGTGGCCTCTGTTGAGAGTGTCCACTAAGAGAGGGACTAATTAATCTCTTACGTTGGAAGAGTTCTCCTGATTATATGTTATGGTATTGTAATAGAAGCGTGACTCCAATCATGGCTACCTTTTACAGATCCAGTCCTGTGCCATCAACTGACAGATCTCATCACCTGAATGTGTCACGCTATTGATAGGTCAAGGCTTGGCGTCACTCAGAGTCTTACTAGTCCTGCATAAGGTGATAGTCATGCAGTTCATGCAGTTACAGATCAACTTCTGATGTAGTTTGATATGTAAGGTCACTTTATGGAAGTGATAATGACCATCCCATATGCCGGTACATGTAATTCGCCCCACTTCATTGGTTAGAAATGCTTGCACGGGAAATGATTTTGCAAACACCTCGATCAGACTTTTGGTCTCGATCCAATTACAGTTGCACTTATCGTTATTGGTTTGTAGCAGTTGCTTTATAGGAGAGTCTGTATCTGAAGGCAGATGTAATGGAGGCAAAGGGAATATATCGCCTGGACATTCCGGCTAATTGCAAGGACATCAAAACCCTGCCATAACCAGCGTGGAAATTGCGACCATGAGTGTGAATGATGCTGCGAGGTGGCGTTCTGGTCTGTAAGATCTGTTGATGAAATGAAAATTATGGGATAGCAGGAAAGTGCCTTGCTGACCAATCAGCTTCCTGCGCAGCTAGAGCAGAAATATTGGCTGTAAAAGCAAGGAGGATTAGAGGGCAGTTTGGTAGAACCTTCCATTATAAGTGGAGCCTGATGTATTCAAAATTTGGATTTACGTCACAGGAGCTTTTCCAGATTTGTCCTGTGATCATCATGCCGATATTTGTATGAAAAATGACAGCAGTCTTTATGTGGTAGTTTCGACATTAGGTTTTCTCCTGTGCTGGGTCGGTAATGTCCTTTCAACATTGTGTAACGCAAAGCTGTCTTCAGATTGTACATTCGATTTGCAGGGTAAAATATGCTCGGAGATTGCCAGAAACTCAAAAATCAGATACATGTGCGTCCCGTCAGATACATGTCCATCCCGTCCATTGCCGTTGTGCTCAAATCCCATTTTTGGCAGAAAAATGCTGGATTTGCAATTGCAACAGATGGGTGCTGCAATGTGATTGGTGGATGTGATTGCTTCAGCACATTGACGTTTTTGGAATGAGAAATTTGGTGATAAAAGTCGAAAAGGGGAAACTCAGACAAGGGCAGGGGAAGTATTAAATCACAGTGAAATCATAAATTGTTGGAGGGGACTTATAACTACTATGTCGATAAATCAGCAGCAGATTGTATATGTCTATGTCTTCATACTCTCCACTCTGCCCAATCACCCACCCCCCACCCTGAGTTTACTAGGAGGTATAGCAGCAAGATTTTATTACAACAGAAATGGACGACCGCTTCCCTTTCCAGAAATAGTTCCTGCAAAAGAACCTGGTGGCTTTCGGAATTAAGGTCCCATATCGATTGGAAGTTGCTGGAGTCTTGATAAAGTACGGAAGGCTGCGAGGGGTATTAGAGAGGGGAGCAAGGGGGGAAATCCATCACAATGAGAAGAGACGGATGGGGGGGAGGGGCCATCTGGGGTGTGATGGGTGTGAGACGGGTGACAGAAACGCAACGGGACAGCAGCTGAGTAGAGGGACCATGTTCATTACCACTGCCTTACAATGGTACAGTGAAAACTGGGGGGATGGACCAGCACTGTGAGTCGTAGAAAACGTTAATTAAAAATTCTTTTAGATTCCCGTGTTTATAATCTTTCGCATGTAGGATTTTGAAAAAAAGGGGTTTTAGGGTTGTCCTTGCATAACATATTTACTTAGAGAAGGAAGGAGTTTCGGTCACACATGTAGTTTGACATTGTACACTATTCTGATATAATAATATGGTATTGCTTTCTGATACAGATGTCGTAATGCATTAACTGGTCTTGTGCTCAGGAATTTTAACTACAGAAATTTTCTCCATGTTGTGGGGAGTGAGTGGTACCTTTATATAGAGCTACCCTAATACCGAAGTATTTCTTGAGGCTTAAATGATACATTAATTACTAAGAAAAGACATAGATTGGAATTAATTAGTGGGAGGGGAGAATCTGTAGTCACTGTGGCAATGACAGTTAATGTATGGCAGGTGTATAGGGCCAGGGGATATGTGTGAATACCCGCAGCGCAACAAGCCTGACGTGTCATTTGTTAGAAGCGAAACAATTTGGTCCCCCAGGCAACAGGGTGTTAATGAAACGTGACAACACACATGATTTAATTACATGTCTTCATTTAGCACTGAGAATGCTAGAGGTTCCTGATTGGCTTGGCACATTTTTTTTTTTCAGTTTGCAGGAAATCAAATTACACATTGACAAAAAAATCTGTGGCATGTTGGGAATTGGATTTACACTATATAGACAGAAAAAATAATCTTCCATTATCTTCTAAGGATTCAGCCAGCGAGTGGATAGGAGAAATTAGAGAAGACTTAAAGAAGACTAGGAAGATGAAAGAAATGTAATCTGTAGCTCCCTTTTCACCGGGGAAGTGGATTCAAGGTGCTGAAGTCTGAGAAGCATTTATTCTTGTGAAAGTCAAGGCATGTAGTAAGATTTTTCATATGCATGGGCTGTACATGGGCTGTACATGCAGATACTTAGTATGACTTTTCGATTTTATGTACATGATCTAGTTATTAATGTTTCAATTTTAATATTGTCATTTTAAAGGTTTTAGTTACTGTTACTCCACAATTTCAGTTTGTGCGCCAGGGGTTGATTCATGAATTTAAGGCTATATGATACTGGTGTTTGCAAGTCACCCAAAATATAACTTGATCCAGTAACAAGATAGGCAAACTGTTTACATTAATTAATGGCCAAATATTCACTAAAGACTGGTGAGAGATATTGTTGTAATTATTTAATTAACTACTGGCACTTTGAAGGTCTTCCAGGTGGATGTTTGGGGCATTTAAGTTCATTGCTGATTATGGATCAGTGTATTAGGATCTGACTCACAGTCTCTGGGTAGTAGAAGTTCAGCTAGGAGGCGTTTCGGTTCCAACATGTCCAATGTTGAATGTTGAAGACCTCTAATAGAGGAGAACAACCTGCATGATGTACTTTGCCTCCCTGGACGTCTTTCAATCGACTATTCTGAGTTACCAAGAGAAAATAATGGCTGAGTGCGAGAAGACAAGAATTTTCCATCTCTGGGATGAAACCGAATTCCCTTCGGCTGGTCCCCAAGCAAGGTCATGTGACTGGTATATGTCACTGATCAGTCCTGGGGAATATTGAGTGCATCGTTAAGTCAGGGAAGGGCGGAGTAAATCACATATAGCTGACATAGACTTATCCTAAACCTTGACCCTCAGCCAAGCTTGATCCTATACTGCACTTATAAATAAATGATACTAAATTGGTTCTTCGGGGATGTATCTATGCAAGTTTGGTTGGGTGTGCAGTAAAAGTTTCGGCTTCATAGCAAATTTGGATGCTGTCAGTTTGATCCAGTCTTGTGGATTTCCATCTTTTATCAAATTACCTGCACACATAATGGTTGACCCAGTTTTGAGTCGCTTGTGCAGAAAAATGGCCTAAGACTGATCATTTCATTTCATTTGCGATATATATGCATCAGTCCTTCCATTTAGTGTAGGTAACCATCAATTATTTGAGTTCAGTTGTCAACTACAGTTAAAGATGGAAGCTAGTCTTTCTCCCTCCTTGAGATTCACCTGCATTTCCACATTGCACTTGGTATCCATATAAGCTCAGAGTTGTTTTGGATTTTAAGGCCTGATCACTAATATGAGTGAGTCATACTATTTATTCTTACATTTTGCAGTTAACTATTTACAGTAGGCTGAGGGCCCAGCCATAAATGTTGCCCTTGTCCGTTGTGCTAATAATGGCTGATTTATGTTGAACGATCTTGGGGTGGTTTTGGCCTGAGTGAGTGAATGGCTTGTATAGCTTGTGAACAAACTGACAGATTGTCAATAAGGAGAAAAACTAACTGAAGAGACCAATATTCCCAGTCACCCCCTTCCCCCCCCCCCCCAGCAGCTCAGCATGGTGTTATAGTGACTGAATGCTCATGTTAGGTCGCTTACTGTACATTAAATGGATATAGTTCATACTATAGTATTTCCTGTTATGCCTATTTCCATAATGTGGCATTATATCTCAAAAAACCCAAGTTATCTTGTTTAATCATTCATAAAGAGGTCCACATGTCAAGTCATACAGGAGTGTGACTATTTTTCAAAAGTTGCTTCAAGAGGCAATGTTGTCATATAATTGGTGAGGAAGACAAGTTTAAGCAGGGATTTGTAACAGATTACATGAGGATTATAATACTACTACATTGATGTGTTCAAGAGGCTCAGTCCTGATGGTGTATGTGATTGGTGCCAGTTAGGCTGTATATAGTGGTCCCTGCATTTTAAGACCACTATTTCAGCCAGAAAAATATCGTCTTAAATTTGAGGTGGTCTTAAAATGGAGGGATATTTATATTGAAAATATAATAATGGTTGCATTGATAGCTGGTCTTAAAATGGAGGGTGCTGTTAAATAGAGGGTTAAGTGGCAGGGACCACTGTATAGTATAAATAAAATGATCTGAATTGGGCCTCTTATATCTGTGCAAGTAAATGGCTGGCTAAATTGGACCAAGCAGTTCACGGGCAATGAGGTGACAGGTTAAAGTGCACCAACCTGCATTCAAACTCACAACTCATCGACAGGAAGTCAAACGTGTAGCCACTTGGCCAAAATGCCACTTCACAGTTAATAGAGTACATGTACCGTACAATCCCATCTGACTTCAGACCACCTTATGATGTCAAGGTGTAGTTCAGTCTTCCTTTGATGCAGAAATTGCACTTGTGCACAACTGTTGGCCCACCAACATAGCGGTGTTAATCTGAGGTGGTCTTTAATGGTAGGATTGCATTGTCCATCGCTCTCAGGACATCAAACACTTCTCATTTTTCAGGAAAGTTTGCAACATATCCGTTTGGTCACGTCACATAAGGCTATATAATAGCAGAGAATGTTTTCAGCCAGATTGTTGCATTGTCTGTAAAATGGCCTTGTTTATTGATTTGCATTTCTGATGACGTTTTATTATAGTCCCCTAATTGTGTTAGCCGTCCCGTGAAACAACCACAGCAGCTTTGTCACCAGCCTCACACAGACATTTATAGCTGTCACTGCCGGGTGCTGGATGGCATAAATGTGTTATGTTGCCATGCCAACTGCTTTAAAGAGTAATGGTTACCAACTGAGGGTTATCGCTAATAAAAGAACCACAGAAGTTGTATCACTACTGGGTGATATGCTCTGTCATGTAGTGTTTGATACCATGCCCCCCCTAGTACCCCCCCCCCCCCATTATCCCCCTCCCTGTTCCATTCTTCATTAATATAGATCCGTATCTCAGTTTACTCAATATTTGAGAACATGTCTGGAAATACCATATGGTCACAGTATTCCATTCCCTTCAAGGAACAAAAGGACATGGACAAGTTGAGACAAATTTGAGTGCTGCAGTACCCGCTCCCACCCCCCTCCCGGGGTCTGCAATGCTTTAAGGGACCAAATTAAGTATTTTATTGATTGAGTAGACCTCTGGTCAGGAAGGTTCTATTGGTTACCTCCCCCTACATACTTTCTTTTCTATCACAAAGGTCTGTATCGGAGCATTTGTTTTAAGTTGTGTATAAATTGGTAGTAAAGGACATTAACTGTGGAGAGCTGAGTGCACTGTACAGAATGGCAGAGTGCCCGCTGTTATCATGGCTCAGAAATAGAAGATTAATTGGCTCTAAGACTTGTCAATATATATGTACCCCCCCTCCCCCCTCTTTACTACCCCTCCCCTCGCTCCATGCAGTATTTCAGCGTCTGTGGTAGAATAGCCGTCAATAGCCGGGAAGCATTGATCCACTAAGCGTTACAATAACACCACCAGCTCTGTCACGCTTGACTGGTGTAGTGACGCTGACAGGTCGCCGCGGTTCTCTGCCTGCTCAGCCGGGTCGATTCTCGTGTCACAATGCTAATGGCACAGGGCTATGCTGAATGGCGCTGTAGCGATTCTGTCACCCTCGGCTAAGCATGAATGACCCCGCAAAAATCGGATCACCCATAAAATCCGACCCCTATTGAACACGAGCCATGGAAAACAATTGATGAGGGGCCCGGTGATTGCCAGACATCAGGAACACATTACAATCTTTCCGTATTCAGATTCTATAGTATGCATATGTGCCTGCACGTGTCTGTGACTCCGTCTCGTTACCAGTGTATGCCTTAATCTGAAAATAACTACGGGGGTGGGGGGTGGGGGGGGGGGGGGTGAGGCGAGGGGGCGAGCGGGTGGGGGAGGGCAGACATTCAGGTGAACCAGTGTGCTTGATTTCTGCCCCAGGCCATACACTAGATCTCTGGTACAATGTGACTGTATGTGATCGAACAAACAGGTCCCGATCCATCAGAGGTGACGCCACACCACGGTCACAGCGACTCGCAGACAAAGGTCACATGGTACAAACAGAAACTTCAGTGTGCTCAAATTCTCAGAAATCGCAAATAAAGACGCCTCCCCCCATTTACAGATTCCATCAGTTTTGAGTTTGTTTGTCAGTGACCTGCCAAGACCAGCGTCTAAGCTAAATGTGTTAGTGCATGTTGTTATAGAGTTTCCTTAATATTTATTATCCTTAACACTTCCAATGTAACATACCAGTATATATGGCGTCAGACCACCAAGAAAAGTTTTGTCCAGGTTTCCCCATATAGTGTAGCTTTCTTGAGTGTCTATTATCCTTTGAAATCAAGATAAGAACTTAAATGTAAACTCTAAGGATAATTGCCATTATTGAAGCACCTGGTCACAGTAGTCGATGCAAGGTTAGTGCATAAATTAACTGCCACAATTGTACATGTTCAACAATTATGTAATCACTGGTTTAGGCAGCTCTGAAATGTATATCATTATCTTTCCATCATTGACATTATCTGATTTCACTTACCTTGGGTACGTTAGTGTGCAATTTGACACTTTACCCAAAGCTGTGTTGTAGAGTGTACACTTACATGTATAATAAAGCTTTATTTTAATTTCATGCCAACTATTATGTTTCACATTTCAAACTACATGTAAAGTCTATAATTTACTGGCTGTCTTAGAACAGTTTCACCTTTTATACACATTTGTATGTGTGTATGTATTTTTATTCGGAACAACACAAAAGTAATATACAATGAATGATCTTTCAAATTCTGAAACGGTGACAGTATAATATTAATGCGATGTGTTAGATCCAGGTCTACCCCCGTGAATCAATTAAGATTGTAACTGGAA
>JAAUYG010063187.1_pt1 | contig 13735 bp, 12 predicted proteins | sample 7278091 | NCBI WGS metagenome assembly JAAUYG01 (sample SAMN14350201, study PRJNA611818) | marine sediment metagenome | isolation source: surface marine sediment (0.6m) | place: French Polynesia: Moorea | collected 2018-08
GCTGCTGCTGCTGCTACTACTACTACTACTACTACTACTACTACTACTACTACTACTACTACTACTACTACTACTACTACTACTACTACTAGTACTACTACGACTACTCTACTACTACAGGTACTACTACTACTACTAGTACTACTACCACTACTCTACTACTACAGGTACTACTACTACTACTGCTGCTACTACTACTACTGCTGCTGCTACTACTACTGCTGCTGCTACTACTACTACTGCTACTACTACTACTACTACTACTGGTACTACTACTGCTGCTACTACTACTACTACTACCTCTACTACTACTACTACTACTGCTGCGGCTGCTGCTACAGTAACTACTAGTTCTATTACTGCCACTACTACTACTACTACCCCCAGTCTTTAAACATTTTGTCTCATGTAGATGCTGCTTGGCACAATCCAACAAACCATCAGTCTATTGATAACAGTGTTCGAATCTGTCAACCTGTTAGAACGTCCAGTGTCCTTGAACCAGCCGTTACGATTTTCATTTCTATGCAGGAAAACTGCACGTAATTTCAATGTTCCGATGGCCAAGGCAGGGAAAGTTTGTATCGTGGAGGTCGAGGAAATCGTACCTGTCGGCAGTATTCAGGAAGAAGATGTCCATCTGCCCAGCATCTATGTCCAGAGACTGTGTAAAGGAGATAAATACGAGAAACGCATTGAAGTAAGTAGCGATTGACATATTTTGTACAAGTGAGAAATAGTGTTCTGTTGTATACCACTGGGGCATTATTGGAGTGCTTTAGCAGTCGTGTAACTTTTGGTCGACTGAGGAATGATCTTAATTCTGTCCGGGGTGGATGTAAGGAAGGTAGAGCTTCTACAGTAAAATTGCAGGTTGAAAATATAAAGCTAAAAGCAAGATATGAAACAAGTCAGCAGAGTTAAAAAGCTAATTATGAATACTTATACAGTATGTACTGTATTAAAAAGCATCTATGCTCCGATTTATTTTATTCTCGCGTTGAAAGCCTCTGTTCACCTAAATAAAATACACTGAATCAATATCTAAGCACCCCCATAAAAAGATTCATGTCCAGTGAACATGGGGTATTTATATGTCTTTATAAGTTGTTTAAAAAGTTTAATATTACATGATGTTCTTTGGATATTTCAGCGTTTAACCCTCTTCAAAGAAAGCAGTACCACAGGCGAACTGTCTCCGGCCCAGGTGATGAGGAACAAAATCATCAAACGCGCTGCCAAGGAGTTCAAGGACGGAATGTTTGGTAAAAAATAAATTCTCTATAAATCAGTTGGTTTATCCTTCATGTAAGACTTCATGAAGAACTGAGGGCATTCTCTGGTGTGTGTGGGATTCGAATGCTTACATTTAGTCCTATTTCATGGCTTTAATAGCTAGCGATGCAATAACTATGCTGATGAAAAAAATCTTGATAAAATAGTAAAGTTGGACATTGATTTCTTTATAATATAGTGCAGTTGTTCTGTTAAGATAATGTGGGATAAGGAAGAGGGCAATATTTGATTAAAAAGCTAGCAGAACATTGCAGAATATATGACAAAAAGAGTGCCTTTCTCGGAAATTTGCATTTTTTTTAGCACTTCAGTTGTCAACTTCGAATCCAGCTCAAGAGATATTTCAAAGTCCATGTGTATTAGCTTGCATTAGATACATGTTTCCAGGGACAAGAAATCTGCAGTATCAGCAGTGTGAGTAAAATGTTTATGTATATAAATGTACATGTGTATGATATGTGGTATCTGTTCTCCAGCCAACCTAGGTATCGGTATGCCTATGCTGGCCAGTAACTACATACCCCCAGGCATGACGGTCCATCTGCAAAGCGAAAACGGAGTTTTGGGATTGGTTAGTTTTGTAACAGCATTTTAATGAAGCGCTGTGTGTAAACGCAATTTACTTTAAGATGTTAGGGAGCAAAACCAGAGCTACTTTCAAATAACATGTTGGACTGCAGTGTTTTAGGTCTGTTTGTACAGTGGTAACTGACTTGAAAGACCGCCCCATTGGGCATAAAAATATGGTCTCTCAAGACAGGTGGTCTTTGGTGACAAGTTCATTTACATTGAAATACATGTATTGGATTTTCTGCAAAAAACTAGTGGTCGTTCAAGACAGGTGGTCTCTCATGGCAGTGGTGTCTCCAGACAGGTTTCACTGTACAGTAGTCCCTCTGTAATAAGGCCACCATATTTGCCAAGAAATTGTGGCCACTATAGAGTGGTGGCCTTTGGTGAGAGGGAGAAGTAAATACATTGACAGTAGTAGCAACAAAGATTTGTGGCCTTAATAGAGAGGGTGGCCGTTGTGAGTGGCTACTAAGAGAGGGACCACTGTATTGAAATAAAATATTTGAGATGTATTTTGACATGTATTTTGAAAAGTGCGGGGAAGGTGTGTAAGTTGTGAACACTTAGATTAATAACAACCAACTAATCTCATTTGGTTTTCTTTCTAGGGAAATTATCCCAGAGAAGGGGAGCAGGATGCTGATTTGATCAACGCCGGCAAGGAAACAGTAACCACGGTGCCTGGGGCATCATATTTCTCCAGCGATGAATCCTTCGCCATGATCCGAGGGTGAGAAAAAAACTGCATAGACTTCAGTCCAATTGGGGGGAGGGGGGAGGGATTGTTGACTAAGGCAGATGCAGATGATTGACTTAAGTGAATCAAGTAGTGTGAAATATTTTTGAGATACTGCCCTATTAGCCAGTAAAAAACACTCAAGACACTTGTAGCTGGTCTTCGATAACTGTATACATTCAGGGCTCTTACGCATCCTGGAAATCCTGGAATGTACTTTTGCAGTGACAAGTTCCAGGCCTGGAAAGTACTTGAAAATGAAAGAAAGTCTTGGAAAACCCTGGAAAAATAAAAGATTGATGAACCCCTCTATCTGCAGAAAATCTATCACTCTCTCATATTATTAGTTCAATTCGGCAAGCCTTTCCAACCTTTTTTCTCAGAAAGTTATAGATACCGCAACTGTTATATATGTACAGAACAATTAAAGTTCTTGTATCTAGTCCTTGTGTGTATATACAGGCATGATATTTGTCCTGTGAAAAAAATAAAATTTGTTCAAAAAAACTTCTGGGTAAGTCTTGGAAAAATATTCAAACCTTTTGTGTATGAACCCTGAAATTATATTGGAATGTAGATTCTTCGGACAAGAAGATGTCTTTTTTTCCAAGACTGGAAACAGCTTTATGCTGTTTCATCGGGGACCAGTTTCTAGAAAACTGGTAACTCTAGTATTGGGCTTAATTTACCAAATCATCATGCTAACTGCTGTCATTTGCATGCTAAAAATCAGTTTGTGACTGTAGAAACCAACCCCAAAAACCCATTTCTGACTACTGCTAATGAACTTTGTGTCCATTCAATTAAAAGAAATACAGTGGTCCCTCTATTTTAAGACTGCCCGCTCAGCCAGTAAAATGTGGTATTTAATTGAAGGGGTCTTAAAATAGAGGGACATTTACATGGAAAAAATGAGTTGTCATTAATAGGTGGTCTTAAAATACAGAGAAGTCTTAAACTGGAGGGGCCTTTAAATAGTAGGGACCACTATACTAGGGATTTTCTGTAAAATAAAATAATAATGACAGCGTAATAATGATTAATTGCATTTTTGCCAGCGTGTACCTAAATGTATATTTTCCCTTTCAGAGGTCACGTCCAACTCACAATACTAGGCGCTATGCAAGTGTCGCGATACGGCGATATCGCCAATTGGATGATTCCTGTAATTACTGGTGTTAAATATTCCTTTAAAATCAAATAGATTAAGGTGAAAATATGATTTAAAGTGTATCAAGTCTTTACACTTTAGTCCACCATCTGGCAGCCACCTTGGAAATAGTGACTTCAGCCACTGGTTTGCCCTTGGCCTGGGTTCTAAAAAGACCCTTAAATTTGTTTAGACTGAATTTCAGTACAGTGGTCCCTGCTATTTAAGACCCCACCATTTAACAAATTCTTCCATTTCAAGACCATCCACCATTGACCAAACTCTTATACATACTTCCAATATAAATATCCCTCCATTTTAAGACCACCTTCAATTTAAGACTGTACATTGTATTTTGCTGGTCAATGGGTGGTCTTAAAATGCAGGGACCACTGTACTGCTGTTTGCTTCATCCTGGCCTGCATTCTTAAAAAAACTTACGTTTAAGCTGTGACTTAAGTGTAACAGCAATCTCAATACTGTAATTGACTGAAAGTCAAAACTTAAGTTAGTTTTTTTGTTTGTTTTTTTCAAGAATACATGCCCTGGCTAAAATCTGGCTGTCTGACCTTATCCTTTCTAACATTTTGTGGCAAACCTCTTTATCTGTGGGATTAGATAGTGCCATTTTTCTGCCAGGATCTTGCATTTTCTCTTGAAGCATTCCTGGCTTAAATGCTTGCTGTAGGCTCACTACATCTGTTTTGTAGTCTAGTCATTTGTCATTGCCATATATTGGCTGCGATTCTGTATCATAGAAACAATGAGAAAGGAAGCCAAGGATAAAAATGTTAAAACATTTATTTACAGCCATTTAGTCTATTGAGTAATTGCTTCTGACAGTAACCAGACAATTAGGCCAATGTAAACAATTTTACATAAATTGTTTAGTACTACCCTACATGATTCTACTAATTTAAGGGAATTACAAAATATTTTAATAGTTTTTATATTATAACTCGGATTCTTAAGTTAACTGTTTATTTACTGATATAACATCTTATTTCGTTTGTTTTATGGAAATTTTTACCAGGGAAAGATGGTGAAGGGAATGGGAGGTGCCATGGACCTGGTGGCCAGTAAAGGAACTAAAGTAGTCGTCACGATGGAACACACTGCTAAGGTACATTGTACACCACCAAATATGTCATCCGCTCCAAACACTTTGTAATGAAACTAAAGTGGCGAGTAATCCTTGTACAATGTTAAAACACTTTGTATGTTCCTGATTGTTCAGTCTCATATTTTCTTTTGTTGTATACGGATATAAACGTATATGAATGCTGTAACTATGTTTGAAGGCTTTGTTACCATTTGAATACTAAGTCATGTGGTATAATACTGATGCCTTAACTTTGAACTTCAGAATTGAGTCTCACAATACAATGTATAGAGTAATTCCCGGTAGTATCCCAAAACTGCATTTTCAGCTCTGCTTCAGTGTTATAGTCTCAGAATTAAGACCACCTCACAATTAAGACCACTAGATATCAGTCCTGTGGGGTGTATTAATTGTACAAATTACGGCTTAATAATACCTGACAGTGAGAATATATACTTTGTGCGAATTTATCAAGATTTCAAATATGTGATCCTTTAGTCCATATAGAAGTACCGGTAAGTTGTAAAGGTTTGCTTTATTTGCACAGTGCTGTATTATTTTATATGTCACTCAAGAGCCATGACAACTCTTAAATTACAGACCCTCCTCCACCTGTATATAAGAATGACCTGCTTATTACATTACCCAGGTTCCCAGGTGTATACTTACATGCTATTGAACCTGCATATAAACCTGTGTATAAGGACCACATTTTGTTGGTCCCTAGAGTGGTCTTTATATACAAGTTTCACTGTACTGCTTACTTTGTATAAAGACAGCTGTGTCTCAAAGACATAGGATCCAGCTAAATACACTTTTAAGTGCTGGGGTGAACTGATTTTGACAGGAGTGATGAGAGAGAGAGAGAGAGAGAGAGCCATGTTTCTGACAACAAATACAATTAAACCACTATGGACCCTCATGCTATTGCTTCGCAGGAATAGATATTAAGTAACTTAAATTACATGTCGGTTTCAAGAAAAAAATTACATATTTGTTATTTGCTTTGTTTATTTCAGGGTAAACACAAGATTCTGAACAGTTGCAGCCTCCCGCTGACAGGCAAACGCTGTGTGGATATGATCATAACAGAAAAGGTAAGATTCCCACAATCAGGATTACCGGCAATGATTTATACAGTTCAAACGTTAGTAGGACTTAAAGCTTGATTGCTTTAACCATCCTAATAAGTGAAAGGATCACATTGGTAAAAAAAAACCTCTCACAACTATAATTATTTCTTCAGTTGACCGAAAGTTGTGTTATTACGCAATTTTATTTTAGAAAACAAAATATCTTCACCTCCATGTGGAGAACAGGAGCCTCTACTGTTAGTGTGCTTAATTTTGGACTCCACTGTGTAAAGTTATAAATATTGATAATAGCAGTAGTGTAAAGATTAAATAAAGTAGACCTACTACTACACTCGGGTGTGTGTTGCATTGTACAAGTGTTGATTTACAAAGGCTGGACCAAATCCCTTTCAAATGTAACATTGTAAATTTTGGTCTTGAATGTTTAGTTTTTTGCAGAAATTACTAATCATTCTTGCATTGGTAACTTGATTAGTTCCACTGCATTTTGTGATCGCTGTTTTCCTATGTGCTATATTTTCAGTGTGTTTTTGACATTGATTCTGAGAGGGGCCTTGTCCTGTCAGAAATTGCCAATGGACAGAGTGTACAAGATATCGTGGAGGCCACAGGATGTGAATTTGAGGTATTAAAACAACTGTTTGTGAGCTGGAATATTTAATCTTGGGTTAGAATTATTTGAGGGGCAGAGAGTGAATTGGGATTGACATTGCCGTTCAACCCACGATGGTCGCATACCTGACAGAAACCCACTGAATCCTGATGTCTTTGGTTGCATGCAGTCTGGGATTGAACCGGTGCCTCCATGCCTCCAACACGATCACCGTTCAAAGGCTTTCATATTTGTGCGGGTTGAGTTAAACTAGATGATTCCACATAAATGTGAAACATCGTTAACTGATAAAGCCTCGGCTAACATGGTCTTGTATTGTCTCATGCATTTCAAAGTACTACCCATTCAGCCCAAAAAAATATACGTTACCAAATTGCAAGTTCCTCGTAGCCTTAAAATAGAGGTCAAGTTCTATGTGTGAAAAAAATCGTAAGTCCAGAAACGGGCTTAAGTTCACTGATCACCTTGGCAACCATTGTCTTTTCCTTGCTTAAGATCACTAGAGGACTTAAAATGGATTTTAAGTCTAAAAAGGAAATTAAGTTCACTAATCACCTTGGCAAACATTTTATTCCATGCCTAGGTTCAGTTTTGGACCCAAGATTTATTAAAAAAAGGAGCCCCTGTTGAAAATCTTCAGAGTGGTACAGGTCATATGGTGCATTTAATAGGTTTTTAAATTTCAGGGATTTCATTTTTTATCAAGAATAAGCTCTACTCTCGATAGATTTTTACCAGTTCAACACGATTTCTGATGAAGCTCGATGGAATTTGTTTTGTTTTAGGTGTCGGAGAACCTGAAACCAATGCAACAGGTAGACGCTGCGTGATCGACAATTTAGCCACTGAAAAATATTCATTTTCTCTGCCAAATGAAAAACTGCGCGAATAAGTTGGCCAACATTGAAGTCAGCAATACGTGGAATATACGGAAAAGAAGTTGCCCATGGGAAGTCGGCCCGTACCTTCCTTGTGGAATATACCACTGATATATATGCCTTCATTATCGGGTGGAATGAGATTAAGAGGTCATGGTGTCCTTCTGTTTTTGAGTGCATTATCCTTACAATTCCCTTAACAGTGGATCTGATTGTTATGCTTTCTTGGCTTCAGAAATCTCAAGAGATTCAATAGCTAAAATATTTGTTTTTGAGTAATGTTTTTATGTCTTTGTTGCGGATTACTTTACAGCACAGAATTTCCAGGGTGCCAGTTTTTTCTATTCAATCATGATCTGTATAATACAACAATGCTCTAATGATCTTGTGTGGCTGTAATATAATGATGGCCCACTGACCTTGTGTGTACTTTACGTATATAGGAGATCTGAACAATCACTTGCTTAAGTTACTTAAATAAAGGTACTGCCATGCATCTCATGCATCTCAAAGTTTAATCATTGAGGGGCCAAATTCTAGAAAAAAGTGTAAAGTCTAAAAAAAATGTTTTAAACTTAATTCTTGATCACATTTTCCACCACTGTTGTTTACTTTTATTCTTAAGTTAACATTTAGGCTTAATAAAAAAAATTTCCAGAAAATGGCCCCGCAGGTGCCTCAACGCTTTCACCATTTGTTATATAGATCTTGGAGTTAAATTCTGTTGAGTCTTGAATCTTGTCCGATTATCGGAGTGAACGGGTACCAGTCAGTGCTTGTGTAAAATCTTGAGTCAAAAAAAAAAAAAAAAAAAATGCTCGCTTGAGTGAAAGATCTGTGATCTTACAATTGCTTTATTGATAGGTTGAAAGGAATATGATCTGTTTGTTATATGTCATATGCAGCCCTGTTTAGATATAAGTTCAAGCCTTTGATCTGATCTTGCAGAGGCGATAGCATTCAACACAGTCTGTTGATTTATATGCAGTAGAATATGTCTTAGAAAACCAACCGTGGTGGTGTAAAAATTCAGTCTTTGAACACCAGTGGTCCGTGAGTACAGAACTTACAGCTAGGTTATGTGTTACGTGTAATGATCCCACTGGTAGCCAATACCATATTTGTTCTGTTAAAAGCACAATGTACATTCTCATTAGAGTCCCAGCCCTTAAACTGTAGAGAACGTGCAATTTTAAATTGTTTTTCGTAAGATGGCCAATTTTCTATTATAAAGACATTGTACACTTAATGGAATGGATATGGTATGTGATCTTTTGAGACACGTGGTCTTTCTTCCCAGACAGTGGCTGGTCACCTGAGTCAGGTTCAACTGTATGGGCCGGTTGGCCACTTTATACTAGTAGATACATATATTTAAGGGTTATTGCATCATGAGTTCAATGGTTTATTTGTGTATGCATGAACAGGTGCATATTCCGTATGAACTTGCGAGTCCAAGATGTCAGCTGTTCTTGCATACACAAATAAATCGTTGAATAAGTGCGATAATGCTATGTTTAGCATGTGTTTAGTGATATTAAGTCGTATTTTTAGACAAGAAAAGACCATTTTGACACAGCCTTTGCATGGAATGTTTTTCCTTTTCATGCCTGTAGGGCATATAGTGACGGCCTGGACCTTTGTAACGCAGACGAAATGAACAAAAGAATCACATAAACATAGAGCACACGAGGCTTTGCTATTGGCTGAAAAGTGGGGTTGGGGCCTTAGTGCAATATAACAAAGGTCATCATTCAATACAACTATATATGTGCATGATCGTCCCAGTGGTAAAGTATAGGAATTATTTCCAGGTATAAATAATTGATTTTAATTACACTGTGATGAACAAAGACAATGATGTGGTACTTATTAAATTGGTATCATTAACGTTCATTTGTGCATGAAAGTGTTAGAGATCCAGATAACAAACTACCGGTAGGTAAAAATCTGGATACCTTACAGGCAGAACAAAATTTAAACTATAACTGTGCATCCTAATGCTTGTATGGGTAATAATTGCTACCAACTAATAATGAACAGAATTTGTTTTAAATAAGAGTATTTTGCGAAGGCAGCCATATGAACAAAAACATGGTGTGTGCAGATATGATGGGTGTTCTCCGAGTTAAGTCGAGTAAAGTTAATGTAGCTTCTGCTAATGGACTGAGTGTTTTTGTGGACTTTTCTGTTCTTATAAACCTAGTAATCTCACCTACATAGATCAATCTTGTGAACCGAATCTCTGACTGAGGCAGAAATCTGTGTGAAGTAAGAAGGTGGAATCTGGAGTCAGTCTACAGATACAGTGGAACCTTTCTTGAAAGACCATAAAATATGGTCATAAAATATGGTCTCTGAAGACCGGTGGTCTTTGGTGACAGGTTCATTTACACTGAAATGTAGGGCTTTCTGCCAAAAGCTGGTGGTCCTTCAAGACAGATGGTCTCTCATCATGGCAATGGTCTCTCAAGACAGGTTTCGCTGTAGGTTTATTCTGGTAAGTGCAAACCTAGCAAGAGGGGTACAGTTCAACCACAGTAACTGACACATAGGCGGTAAATTCTGGGACGTTGACAGTATAACAGTTGAGAAACGGACAGGATTTCCAAACTGCATGATGTCTGGTGCTATTAATGAAGAAATTCTGCACATGCTCCCCTTAAGGGCTGTCAATGTTTGGCCATAACCCATTTGATAGAAATGTCACAAACCCAAAAGGAGTTCTCAAGAGCTGCGACCCGGGAAGCCTGCCTCTGTCCTTGAATAATAAATGATGCAACCCCTTACCCAAGTTTGGCTTTAAGGTCAAAGGGTCAAAGGGATTTGCCATGGCAACCAGTGCATCTGTTTATAGAGAAGTCCCAACATGATACATCTGAATAGTTTAGAAGTAACATTGTGAGCACACTATAGACAGTGATAGAGTGTGCAGTGATTTATAGATAAGCACTGAAAAAAAGTTTAAAGCTGGGGAGGTTTTGTATGTCCTGTGTCAAAGAAGATATAGTGTGGTTATTTCCAAATTTGTATTCTCTGGTTGATTTTGATACAGCGACTGAATGGAAATAAGTAAAAAAAAAGTTATGATTATTGAGCAGTATACAGTGAAACGTGCTCTAAAGACCACTTGTATATTAAGACCACCTGCTTATAAAGACGACATTTTACAAGTCCGCACTCGGCTGGGTATATTTCCATGTTATTGAACCTGTATATATTTGTTGGTCCCAAGGGTGGTCTTTATATGCAGATTTCACTGTATTAGTTTGAAATTTGAGTGGTACGTTCCATTGAAAATTTCACATTGTGTTTTTGTATAAGATATGGTCTTGGAAGATTTCTTGGAAGCTGAGGGTTCAAACATTTTTTAACTTGTATTGCATTGTTTCTAGTAGTGTGCTCACTGTAATCTGAAGTATGTCAGAGGAAAAATAAAGTGAAAACTTGTGTGTTGTTGAAAGAGTAAAGAAAATGAAATGAGAGAGTGAAAAAATTCAGAATATTTTAGTGTTTATGAAGGGTGTTGATTGCGTGAATACAGACTGTTTGTAGATGTCACCAGCTACAAAGACTAGTTTGATGACAATAGTGTTAATGCTGCACACATGTATTAAAATTTAGTTACTGAGAGTCACTCTGAAAGTTTATTATAAAATTTCTATATTGCAGTAATAAATCTATAGTGTGGCTAGCAATGCATGTCTTTGTAAGAGTATATATACATGCAATGTTTATGTTCTTGTGTGAATTTGACCACTTGAATTATGGTCATTTAGAGTATCATAGCGGTTGTTGAAAAAAATTACTTTGATGCACTCTCGAGCATGTTAGCTGCATAAATAGCTGCTGCACTCATATAGCAGTTCATTTCCTGTATAAACTCCATAACATGCATATATCATGTATATGTAGCTGTAATTTTTTTTTCGCTATAAACATCTAGAAGTGATGAAGAAATATCAACGGTTTGTTGCAAGGGAAATACATACAATCTTTGCCATTAGTTATTCATCGTAAATACATGCATTAACAATATCCATTCACAAAACCTGCACAGCTTTCCAAATGTTTTTTCATTTTGGGTTACAGAGTAAAAGATTGGTAAATATTTGGTAATATTTGGTAAATTTTCTTCACCATTTCTGTCTCCTCTAGGATCATATTAGATCTGAACTGCGATATTATTAACCACGAGGTAGTAAAGTATACTACTACAAATAATACAAATACCGTAAAGAGAAAAAAAATTATTGTGGTGTGGTCCCCTCTCAGCCTAGGGATTTCTGACACTCCTAAGAGGGGGTATCTGGCAGGTACTAGGTACATATGTACTTAATGTTCCAATTGACTGAAATGTACGCACTTTTACTTTTTACTTTTAATATTCAGATCTGACCAAATCTGGGTTTGCAGGATAACAACTAAAGCTAGGAATACTTAGCATGCACGCCTTTGTATTCATGGAAGGTTATCGTAGAGTCTATTTTGCTCTGTTTGACTGAAGCTACACAAATGCACTGGTTGTTACTCCTATAATAGTTGAACGTAATCCCTGCCCAATGCATGTCATGATGGACTGGCAAACAGGACTTCTTCAAGTTTACAATGTGTATTTGTTTTCTTCTCAATTGGTTGCCTATATTTAGGTATACAGCTTCAGCGGGACATGTCAGGATAGATAGATTCTTGTTTACTTATCTGTGTCAAGTACTTGTTTTGTGGTATAGACAATGAAGAAGTACTCAATTATAGCGAGGTCAACCAGCTATGTTGGCCAGAACTTGCACTGGAGTGTGGACTTACGTTCAAGTCTTCTTGAACTCGACGGTGCTGAACTTTGGTTTGCTCATTGGGTGCATAAAAGAATGATTTTCCAAAAATTTCCTGACCACTATGGCTCCAGTGGTGCATTCAAACATATACAGACCTGTTACATGGTCACTGTTGTACTTACTCCACCTGGTAAAGGAAGGTCTTCGAGAGCAGCAAATAAATAATAGGTACGGTATACGTATCATGATTATAAGGATTATGTCAAATTATAAGGAACTGCTGTTGTTGATGGATCAGACACCATGGTAACCAAGAATCATACACCATGGTAACCATGGAATGGTCTTTTTATTGTGAGCAGTTGGTTTGTCCTGTGTTTCCTTCAGCATAAATGACATGCACATGTTTACACTTGTACTACCCCCCCCCCCCCCCTTCCCGCAAGATATTAAGATATTATATCCATATTCTGCTTAGTTTATGTGGAATTTTTGTGTTACCAGTGAAGCTGCTATATTTTATCTTACGCGTAATCTCATTTGATTGGACATTGAAAGTATATGGTTTACTGGCAGTAATTTATTTGAGGCTATAATCTTACCTACATTTGAAAATGCATTCTTGTGAACAATTTTAATTACATAATACCAATATACTGGTATATGTATCTATGTAAAAATGGAAAATATGGGTATGTGATGAAGCATGTATAAATCATGAAATAAAGATATGTATATTCCCTTTACCTGTTGTTTGTTTATTCTCAGTAGCTTGTTTTTATGAAATAAACTCGGGTTTACAGCAACATAGAAAACCTGCTGGGACGGCAGAAACTCAACTTTCCACAACCTGTCCATGTACCCAGATATTATCCGGGTATTTGGGTGGAACTTAGAAACATGAATGGCACAAATGACATACCGTATAAACATCCTATCCTGTAAAACTGGTACTAGCAGCACCCAATCATAAAAGATCACACTCTGGCAGCATCCAATCATAAAATAGCACAATCTGGCCGTAACTAATAAAATGGCACCTTCAGGCAGTATCAGTTCATAAAATATCACATTTGGCGCTTATCATCAAATAGTACGTTCTGGTGGTAAAATGGGAGAAGGACCACCCAAGTGGCCACAAAAGTGTGGTTCCTCAAGACAGGCTCTTTGGTGATAGGATCGGTGACACTGTAACTAATATCTATTTTACCTAGTATTTCAAAGGTACAGGAGTGCATCGTCTATAACAGACTTAAGTCAGCTTTCTCGATACAAATGGCTGTTACAGCCATTTACAACCATAGCCAATACAGCTTTCAGCCCAGTCATTCTACCATACATTCAACCAGTGAATTTGTGCCTTAACTTTTTAACTCTTTTTAAAGAATGAGTAGATAGATAGAAAGTTTATTCACACTTGCAACATATAAATATACTAAAAAATATACATCAAGATCATTTTAAATTGAAAGTGTCTGTCATCCAGATAGACAATTGTCTAACAAGCTGGATGCCATA
>JAAUYG010205463.1_pt1 | contig 13735 bp, 7 predicted proteins | sample 7278091 | NCBI WGS metagenome assembly JAAUYG01 (sample SAMN14350201, study PRJNA611818) | marine sediment metagenome | isolation source: surface marine sediment (0.6m) | place: French Polynesia: Moorea | collected 2018-08
ACCGCCATTCCACAAAATGGTCAATTTTCAATTCATGGTGTTTAAATTTAAAAGGACACTGCCCACCCCCCCCCCCCCCTCCTTTCCCCTGGTGGGATGGCCCTGGACCCAAATTAGAATGGCTAGCCTGTCTGGGTTGCCTGGACCCTGGGGCTCACTCAGATTACCATAGACTGTAGGTGCTGGGAGGCTGGGTGGCTGGAGCAACCTGGATTTGCAGGAAATGCTGTTGCCTGCTTTCCAGGCAATGAATCTTCAATATGCCACAGGCTACCAGATTTTAGTGATACATATATATATGGGCATACACATGTGTACATAGTATATTGTGTATTGCACTATATATATATGCGATTTCTTTCATGCGTGTACAATGTATGTACCGCATGCACCTCATTTGTATCATATTTTGGCCAGAGTAATGAAACATGCCAAAGAAAAAAAAGTGGGTTTTAAAAAGCCACCCCCATTTTAGAGGAACGTAACCGTAGCGTAGTCATAGTCAACAGTTTAAAAAAAAATGCTATATTTACAGCCACAGTAGAAATGTAGAAATTTTATAGTAATATTCGCATCTTTTCTATGTACATGGCATCATATGTGCAAACATCCATACATGTATTTCCTTGGAGAGGTAATTTAGACGGCTGGGGATTATCCATAGATCTATATGTATTTCATTCTTCATAAGGGACATCTTTGATGTTTCACTTCGGCTACCACAACATTCTGGACAGGTGCTCTCGAACAAGTTATGATACAGTGGTCCCTCTCTTAAAGAACACTCTGTAGAGAGGACACCCCTCTAGAAAGGACACAAATTCTTGGCAATAAGTACCATGAATACATGTAATTGCTCCCTATCACCAAAGAACACCTCTAATAAGGACAAAATTGTTTGGCAGAAGGGGTGTGTCCCTACTAGAGGGGGACTACTGTAATTCTTATCTTTGCTTCGTATGTATAATTTGCAAATTTTCTTATCTGAGAATTTTTGTAAAAGTCTATTCTCAAGACAATTAAGAAGTTTCGTAGCTAAGACGTTTTGTAAAGGTATTTGTAAGCATTGCTATGGCAAGTTTTGATATTGCGCCATTTTGCCTTCTAGTTGGTAATGTAAATGAAATCACCTTGAAGATGTTGAGTGTTTATGTACTAAGTATTTTAAATTATCGACCAAAGAACTGTTCCTATGGTCCATTTATGCCCTTTTTATTGATGGCAACAAAGCACAATAGTTTGTCGCATTTTACCCATTTAGTCATTTACATTTATGAGTTTTTCTGAGTTATGAAGAAGTTGCTAGACCCTTTTGTTTTTTTGTAACTTTGAGAAACCAATTTAAAGAAAAATCATGTCGTAACTTTTTGAGAATAAGAATGCGAAAAATCTCAAAGTTAAGAAGGTTTTGCAGGAAAAGTTACCAAAAAACAGGCATGAAACTTCACAACTCACTCCAGAATATTGGCTCTGATGCATAAAATTTGATATGCCACGATTCATAATTCACTGGCCTGCGAAACCAATTTGAGAAAAATCTTGTAACTTTTCAAGAATAAACATTGGGAAAAATTTCAAAGCTACCAAGGTTTCACAGGAAAAGTTGCGAAAAAAAAAAAACAGTCACAATTCACAATTCACTGGCCTGTGTAGTCATGTAAGTGTTTCAGGTTTTCACATGTTCACATGTAGTAATGTTCCGGAATCTGTTCGTTTATAATATTACTGACCTGTGGCGGCTGCTATGCATGTACATGTGTACAACAAATTACCTGCAACAGTTTTCAAATGTAGGGGGGGGGGGGGGGGCATGTAAATGGAACTGTTGACTGTTATAGTTTGATAATGTGAATATTCAGTTGAGTGAATATTCAGTTGAGACAACTGCTGGAACAAGTTGTTATATTTCAAAGACCTATATATGTAACAATCGGCCTCAAGGTTTGAAATAGATGTGTACCGGTAAATATTAAAGGTTTTCTGGGCGTGCATACGGGGGTGGGTGGGTTGGGGGGGTGGTGGGGTAAACAGTCTTTGCTCAGTGCCAATGAATATGTCATGTACTTATTATGCCTGAAAGCGAAAGCAATATAGCCCTTTTCTATGGACCACTTTACTGGCTGTAACCCCCCAAAAGAACAAGGATTAGCTTCATTAGATACATGTACTGAGAATAATCATGATTAAAGCTGTGAGGTATATATTTGTCTCTTTCAATGTGCAATACTTGTATCTGCTAGATCCAGTGCTGGCAATCACACCATAATGTATTGTCATTTTGTGCCACAACAATCAAGAATTTATGTGCAAACATTAAATAGCATAATTGAATATATGGCCAGGTTTTTAAACTATGTATCTTTCGCTGTAAAATTTTAATGTGAAATGTCAGTGATACAAACACTGAAGGGGAAGATTTTATGATTGACATTAATTTAAATGGCCTTCCCTGCTGCTACACATTACTTGGTCTGCCAGTGCACAACAACACAAACTGCATGAGAAGCTGATCGATTTCCATTATAATGTTGGATTATCTGCCAGCTTGTGTGTGACATTTGCTATGCTTTTACTGTGGATTATTAGTAAGACTTGTTTCAATATCAAGTTCAAATATGTTGAGCTTTTCATCTTGTGTTTGGGTATACCTGGTAGATAGAATTGCAAAGAAAATAGAAATTTGCGCTGGGTAGGCTGTAAAAAAAAATTAGGGCCTCCATGATGGAATTCATTCTTGCTGGATCAATTTTCTTGGAAAAGCATGTTTTTTATTTGCTCTAGGGTGCCGCCCTAACTGGAGTGAGAGGCTGAGTGACGGAAGGTCAGGTTGGCACCCTGATCTGTGCCTCTCTGGCCAGCCCGGTGACCGCAAACCCTTGAGGGGGTTGGATGGCTGAGTTTGTGGAGAGAAGAGGTGGGGGGTGGTTGGGAGAGCCCAGAAGGGATGGATGGGGGTGGGCTGGAGAGCTTTTGCTTACACTGCAGGTTCCCTTCCTCGCTTTTTGCAGTGGCTTCAGCCCAGAGAGAAGAAAAGAATGGCTGTGGTAGGAAAAAAAAAATTCCAGTAGCCAATGAGGTCGATGCTAGGCATGACTCATCACCCTAATAAATGCTTACCAAAGCACAAAGATCCAAACCAAAAGAAAAGAACTGGGAAAAAAAAAAAATACTGAAAAAAAAATCCAGAGGAAGGTAGAGGGATGTGGGGGTGGGGGTAAAAAAAAAAACAGGGCATGGGCTTCTGTTGAACATGCTGGGACAGATAGATGGCACCAGCTGTTTTAACCCTTTCAGTAATGTACTGAAATGATCTGGAGGAGATAGCTTGGAAGGATTTAACCAAATTTGGAAATTACTAGACTTTGTAGGAGGATGCAAGATGAAAGTGATTTAGTCCAAAATTGTTTTGCTTGAACCAAATACCCCCCCCCCCCCCCCCGCATGATTTAGCAGGTGTTACTTATTCTCTTGATTCAAATCAATTTTATATTGATAATCAATGATGTACCTTCTGAATTATAATTCCTTTTTAATAGAAACCAAACTTGTCTGTAGAATTCTTTACAAATTTAGCCTCACCTTCTTTGTTCACTTTGAGTCGGGATGACATGAAAGGCCAAGTTGTTTAGAACGTGTATTGATTTTTTAGAGGGAACTATTATTAAAAGAACTAATAAAAAATGTGTCTGCATTTCTATTGGTGTTTTTGCTGTGAGGGTGTTGGCGCACATGGTGCTGCTCTGCTACTGGCTATTAAAGGGTTATAGATTATCAGGGAATTATGGGACACATCTGTGTGTGTTGTGTTGAGGGAAGTTGGTGAAGGGTAATGCTCAGCATTTATAATGAGAGGGCTGGGAGGGAACCGAACAAAGAACTGGACAAGAGGCCAGGCCAGCCTTCAGGCCGTGACAGAGGAGAGGAGAGAAACCGCTGCCGCCGGAATCTAGCCTGTTGTCATGTGACCCAGTCAGGGCAAGAGGGGCAGTTCAGCAGCAGAACCTGCTGACTGGGGAACAGAGCTGGCATCAGACACTAGCTGCCAGTGGCACAAAGAACAAAGGAAGGAAGGACAGGAGCGGTGCCTCACACAAACTCTAGCCGTCCATTAGTGAACATCTATTGCGCGTGTAACTTCTTACCTGGATTACACATCTTAGAAGGACGATGACACAATCAGTGACTAAACTCGCATTAAATATAGAACATGAAGGATGACGATAGAATGAATATCTGCATCACACGAGCAAGTGGCAGCAACAGTCTTCGAAGTCCAAAGCTCAAGGAACTCTGTGGCTGTTAGGTTAATTCTAGAAGAGACTTATGGTTGCTGATTCAGAGCCACATACAAGACTAATATTCAGGCCTCATGGTATTGGGGGAGATATGTCCCGACTTAGTTGCAGAGGTTTCGATTGGGAATCATTCCGAAACAGCTGCTGACCTGCTAGGCCTATGGACTATACTTACTGAAGCTGACTGCGGACATTGCTGTACAAAAGAAGATAAATGAGGCTGTCACATTGTGAGACAATGGCTTTCAAGAGAATGGAGGAGGACTTTATCACAATGATACGGTAAAATTAACTTTCTAAAAATTCTTCACAGTGAATCTAATTTGTCAGTGTTACCCTTGGTAGATATGACATGTTCCAATGTATTTGTGGCCAAAGAAAGAATATTAATAAAAACCTGTAAAAACAATTAATTTTCTGGAACTACAGGACGTATTTGATGGAGTTTGATTAAAGAAAGAATATTAATAAAAACCTGTAAAACATTTTTCAGGAACTTCAGGTATCAGAAAAAGTTGGTCAATTAGTGACTTGATGTTTATTGAAGGTGCAATAAAAATGATAAATCTAGGTGGCCCAAAAATAGGCATACAGAAAATGCACAACTCTGTAAAATAACAATACTAGTATACAAATACACGGTTGCAGAAATTTAATATGCAGGGCTGTAAAAAATTGTTAGCTCAAGTGGGACAATCAGTTGTGTATAATGTGTAGGAACACTTGCACATCAGAAATATTTTAACAGGTAAAACACCATTTTCCACCATTATTTGACTCTGCGTGTAGAATGATTCGTCAGAAATTATGGTTCCAGAGTCCAAAAACATTCACTCCCAAAGGTAAAACAGTGTTCTTCCTTCAGAATATTTGTAGTATCCCCTGCATGGGATTTCTCAAGAAAAAAAAAAAAAACATTGGAGAAAGGCTTAAAATCTGTCATACATCGGCATTGGACCGCTCCAGATCACCCGCAACTGACAAGGTTGACCTTTTGTGCACTGTTAGGTACAATAAAATACCTACCAGTACCTGTAAATTTAGTAATGTGAGTATTGCCATCATACAGGGTAGGTAAAGCTTAGCCTCTCAACATTATACAAGTGTGCTAAAGAGGAATACCCAATGTGGCCGGTCCACCCCTTTGCTTTATTTAAATTTGAATGTGGTCTTCAAGTCAGTCAAGACAAATTGTGAAAAAGAATATGGTACTGCCCATGCAGCAGCTTGGCACAGTGTCATTATAGATCTAACACATGGCATATTGCCAACTTACTGAATCGTTTGAGCTACAGGTGTTTCCACAAGAGTACTTTTTACATGGGTTGTCATATTGCTTATAAAACTTATACTGCTGGACAGAAATGCCTGAAATAAGGATTTGTCATGTTTCTCAGATATTGACAGGTTTTTTGTGAGGAATGCGTGTACGTGCATGTATGGAACTTGTCACAGATAGCTTTTCAATTAAGTTTAAAATTGAATCAGGGAAAATAAACGTAGATAGCTAAATGCCAGTTATTTATGGCTTCTCCAGTGAACTTTGTGGCATATTGACTTTAAAGGTTAAAAAGTAGTCATTCAGCAACCAGACGGAATTGCACTATTGATTTTGATGTTGGAAAACCGCCCTGCGAACAAAGGAGTCAGGAGACGGGTGGTTGAGGCCTGTCCTCACAGGTGGCAGCACTAGCAAGCCATGATGGGACATGTACACCTTTACATTGACATAAGGTGGATCTTTTGAAGGACTCTGTCATTGTTTGAGGACTGCAAAACTGGTATCTCCTCATGTTACACATTATGTACAACACTATACAGCTGGCTGATAATCAGATCATCAAGATGTTTTTGTACGTTTATGTGGAGAAGTTTGAACTACACTGAGAATATTCTGGAAGCTTTGCATACCATGTTTCTGGCTGAAGTGTGCATGTACTTTCACATGTGTCGTCATTCATAACCATGTTAACTTCATACGACATTACTACCAACCTAACTCCAGTGTTGTATTGGAATGGTGATTTAAGGTATTGATTAAAGAGAACATCTATAACCAAAATGTATAGAATATATCTATATGCTTCATTATAAGCAGCTCAGAATGTAAAGTTACTGCTGTGACACACAATTGGGACATGTGCACATCAAATCGGATGTCAATAACAGTATCTCCAGCACATGCATTATCCCGACTGAGTTGAGTTTCAATAATTATGCAAATCTTAAGTCCCTTCAGGATTTTGCAATCGCGAAATTTAGTGCGGAATTTTGACTTGAGCAAGGCATCTCAGAATTGGCCAATTTGGAAAATTTTCAAAAAATCATGGAAAAGCTGATTTTCCATGATAAGGAGAAAATTTCTGTTTTCTGAGTGTAGAACTTCCATGTGCTGCGCTCAGACTTTCCATTTTCTGAGCACAGTATTCTGGGTTATCTGTTTATAGCACCATTGCAGTTTTTGAGTGCAAAATTTACATTTTCTGAGTGCATAGTTTCCATTTTTGATTGCAGAATTTCGATTTTTTTTAGCATGCAATTATTATTTCTTTTTTGCAGGTGTCCTACTTCGAGATCTATATGGACAAGATCCGTGATTTACTGGACAGTAAGATTACCCTACATTTCTATTACTTTGAAGTAGTGAACTGTGAAATTGCTGCAAAATTAATTAACTAAAAATGTCTAAGAGCAATATTAGTCTGCAGCACCAGTAATAATGGTTACTACTAGTAGCAGTTTTAGGTTGAGTAATACTTTCTGTTTGAAGTAAGTTCATACTTTGTGTATGCAAATTCTTTACAACCATCAAGTATCATGAAGAGCACAGTGCCTTTAGAAAATGGTTCACTGTAATAATAAAAACAGTTTTTCCAGTAGAATGTCATTTGCAGTTTAAGTTTAAGTTATTTTAGGTAAGGTGTGGGACACTGCTGTAAGGCCTGTAGAAACCATAGTGAGTGGTTGTTAGAGCATATCCTTTTGATAGAATGAATATGGTACTGGTAGTTTATTGTGATGGTCATAATTTTTGTTAGATGGTCAATATCTTGATGAAAGGCTATTGTGATATAGATGGAAAGTAACAGAAAAATAGTAAAAAGTGTGAACTATTACAATATTTGTCTTCCAGTCTCCAAGACCAACCTCTCAGTCCACGAGGACAAAAACAGAGTTCCATATGTTAAGGTAAGCTGTAAAGTTTAAATATCAAAAATATAAGTTGTGCATGTATTTGTTAGTTGCTTATGTCTTAAACACGACAAAAACTTGCTCCATCACCCCGAAATTAGTTTTCCTATTGTAAGACCACCCATGTCCTCAAGAAATTATGGAGTTATGTGGCGATAGCCTTAAAATTTAATAATATCTTGAATCACATTTGGTGACCAAAGGCAAACTATGTATGTACCTTGTCTATAAATCGAGGTTGATTTTGAAATAGGTCTAGGACATTTAGGAAACTTCATGTTATAAAGGATGCCTAAAAGACTGAAAGTGTATAAATAAATCTGCCTGTATCTCTACCCCAAGGGAGCAACAGAGCGATTTGTTTCTAGTCCTGATGAAGTCATGGAGACGATTGATGAAGGAAAGGCGAACAGACACGTCGCAGTTACTAGTGAGTCTGAGAAAAAATCAATTTAAATAAATCTCAAGTATATCTTCATCATAAAAAACGTAAACTTGAATAAAAAAGTACCCAGCTGTAGCCTCAAGAGATGTATTTTCCAAAGGGCAAAATATATATCCTATTTGGATCTTTCAGACTACACAGTGTAGATCCACCACTAAACTCCTTGTATAGGGTGACCAGCAGCTAGCACAGCACAGTCAGATTTCTGTCTTGTCTGACATCAAGTGAGGTCAGATCTTGGAAGTTACACACAATAGGAGGCCAGGATACCTGACCTCAACTGAGGCTGGACCACAGAGCCTGCGACTTGTTGCCATGCAGAACCACAGCTGCTGGATTGCGGGAGGTGTGAGCGCTGAATCCAACCACCAGAGTTCTTGACTACGTAGTTCGTTAAACCTCATCAGCAAATCTCATCAGCGAGAAGCGTTCAAACAAATTTAGCAGAGTAGAGAAACATTTGGGAGACTTTATGAGGCTTTTAAGGCTCAAGAATACCAGGAATGCCACTTTTTAATCATATTTATTTACAATGATATGAATTCAGAGTTTTAAACTAGAACTATTGTTCCTGGTTAGTTGATGTGAACAGCAAGTATGATTTCTTCAGTGGCATTATCACGAGTATGGTAGAATGCTTATGTTGTAAAATAGTGTATGGCTTTACACAAATTTATTTGCAAATATATTTACATGTATCTTAAGTAACCAGTTTACACAGGAATCAATGGTATTCTTTAAATATAATACAAGTCTTAAAGATTAGATTTATTTTGTGCTTCTATTGTTTTAACTGCTATGTTTACATAACAGAATGAATTTCCTCTGGTAAAGTAGTGTCATCAGTACAGCTATGCTCTCACAGTTACATAGATATGTACCTTTAGAAGTTGTGCAAGTAATAACCAAGAATGTTTTAGAGCAAACATTTTGCATGACGGTCTTCTTTTCCGCGAGGCATTTGGTCTGCCGTATAATATTTTTACTGATACCTACGTTTACTTGTTGATCTGCATGTACAGCTGATCTGGTTATCACCTGTTACATTCTTTTTGAAGCACTAATTATAGAAATTAAGCCTAGCAGTATAAGAAAAGGTGGTGGTGATGGTCTGCCTAGCTTTATCTGCGCGGTGCATGATGATGGACAGATGGTGGGAGTGGAAGAATGAAAGCTGAGTTCTCCGGGGCTCAAGTGAGGTCAGTGCTGCTGCTGCTCTGGTACAGCAGGCTGACTTCATTTGACCCTTGAAGGACCCTCTATCAAGTTGTACTAACCCTGGATCTAACCTCTGTCTTGGAGCCTAGCACCCTAGTGGCGACTGCCTGGACATTAGCATGGTGACGGTCACACCTAGCAACTCGTTTTCAGCCCATGGCATACTGTCCCATGTCTATTGGTAGCTGCCATAGTTATAACACTTTTCATTTCTGATTATCACTATCTTTCAATTACTTAAATTGTCTTTTCTGCAAGTTTGTATTTGAGGGAACGAGTTATGATGCAGGAAACGCCAGCCTTTTTGACTTGTCCATATGTTACGTATGTGTACTTTCAGACATGAATGAGCACAGTTCACGAAGCCACAGTGTGTTCTTGATCCATGTCAAGCAGGAAAATGAAGCCACACAGAAGAAGCTTTCTGGGAAACTTTATCTAGTCGATCTTGCTGGCAGTGAAAAGGTACATTTTCCAAAATATCTGGTACCCGTAATGCCCAGAATAACAAACTGTATGACCACAAAAATGCACGCCTAGTATATTTCCAAACCCTCTGCCATCCTCTTTATGCAAAACAATGTCATACCCTTGGTTTGGTCGCTTGCATGTTGGTGGGATTTAGTTAGATTTAGGTTTAAAAGCACCTAAAAATTTGCTGATTGTCTTTTAGTTATTTGAAACTGTGATGTTATAATGTCATTCGATCATATCCACATGTAACATGCGCAGTATAATTGTAACCATAACATAACATCATATGAGTTTCTGCAAATATCTTAAGTCAAGAAAAAAAATAGGTTTACTAAATACCTTGGCAATCATTGTCTTCCTTGCCTAAGATGGGTTTTGGACTTGGCGTTTTGGAATTTTTTCTGGAAAAGGACTGACCCCTTGGTGCTGTCAAGGTTACAACCTTACAGAAAGATAACCAATTTGTATTGCATGAAGTGTGTTTTACACACATCTTTATTTACAGGATATATACTTATTCAGTAAGAAAACTAATCTGGATACTATTCAGACAGTGTAACCTTACTGTATGTTCAGGTCAGTAAGACTGGAGCCGAGGGGGCTGTTCTGGATGAGGCCAAGAACATCAACAAGTCTCTGTCAGCTTTGGGGAACGTGATCTCAGCTCTTGCCGATGGCAATGTAAGTCTCAAAACCGAAAAATTTTTACTTTGGCCTAATGTACAGTGCAGGTTACTGTAAAATAGAAAGAATAGAAACTGCTTCTAGCAAAATTTAGAATTGTCTGCATGTTATTTAAGTTTTCTGACATGAAAGGTTTACCTGAAAGAGTTGAAACTTTGCAGCATTTTTGTTGATTTTAAATTTTGGGTAAAACATGAGAGGTGTACTGGATTATAAAATTTATGAAAATGTTGTTTGTGTGGCTTATGCAGCCAATGGAGCCAGTGTTTAATCTGGTGTATAAAATTTCTTGCTGTCATTTCCCAAACCTACAGATCCTCAATGTATGTCTGAAGTTTCATGATGAAATTTTTATCCCCATTGTGTAGCCGTATGTTCCCTATCGAGACAGCAAACTGACACGTATCCTGCAGGAGTCACTGGGTGGTAACGCACGTACCACCATGATTATATGTTGTTCGCCAGCCTCGTTCAATGACGCCGAGACCAAGTCTACCCTCATGTTCGGGCAGAGGTTGGTAGCCAAGATGCCTGTCATATTTTTCAGCTGCTGTTTGAAGCGCCTGCTTTGATCGATCGCTATCCACTTGTTTTCTCTTTTAATTTTGTTGCCAATTTTAGCTTTTTCTGTAGCGACGTGTCGCAGTTTTGTTGTATGCTGAGGCAGGCAGGAGCTCAGCCTTCAAATGTCCCAAGAAAAGTTTTTGTGTTTGACTGTTGTGGAGTCCTCTAGATGTTTGTTTTTAGCTAGATGCAAAACACTGAGCTAATGATATATGGTGATAGCATGAATTCCCAAATTATAAATTTAAATTACATGAATTTGACCGTATTTTAAGTTCAGCACACTGTAGACTGACATCTGCTGGTAGAGCTTCTTTCATGAAACCCCTCTTGTAAACAATCCTTGTCTTCCACTTTACATTTGCCTAGACAAAGTGTATCTCGGTGTTTTGTCTCTGTGCATAAAATACATCTGGTTATGTGTTTTGGCATGCAAGTGAGTGTGTACATGTGAGTGTTAAACATAATGAAACGTCATGCATGTTAACCAACCTTAAGATTGATTGTGATGTTATGCAGCGCTTACACAAAGCCAAATGCTTTCAGTGGTACTTCCAAGATAACCCATCTGCTTTCTACATAACTAACATTGCCTAGATACATGTACCCCGGTATATATGTACTGTGGTGCATTATTTGTACATGTATTGCAAATCATTGAGTTTCACGAAATGAAATTAAGAAAAATCTGGACTTAAAAATTTTTTTTTAAGGTCAACCTTTGGTGTATATGCGAAATTAGACCAAATAAAATTTAAAAACTTAAAAAATTACAAAATATCTTGAAAGTGAACCATTAATGCACATTTGGCTTTGACTCACTTGGAGGTAAGTTGCATGTGGATACCAAACAATATATTGTACAGATCATGACGTGAAAGTTCTTTGCTTCAGTGGCTCTTGTTGTGTCCATGCAGTACAACCGTTCCAATGGTTTCATGGCGCCTGTTTTATCAACACCACCCCAGACACTCCTTTTCGCATGCCTGCATGTTGTGGCTTTCTTACACATTTCAGTTTTGCCCTGTTTCTGTTTTTTTGCTTCACAGAAAAGCCATATTCCTTATAGAGACAGTAAAATGACGAGGATTCTCCAAGAGAGTCTGGGAGGTAATGCTCGAACCACAATTATTATCTGTACCTCTCCTGCTTCCTACAATGAAGCGGAAACCAAATCGACGCTGCTGTTTGGTCAGAGGTGAGAATCACCAATTTGTGGAGTTTCAGTGTTGATTTGGTGATAAAAGTTTTGTAACAGTATGTTACAGGTGAAATGCTTCATACAAACAAAAGATGTACTGGTAATCATGTTGCATAAATCACAAAAAACATCTTTGTACAACCAAAGATACGCAGATTTTAACACATGTTCTCATGAGAGCATAAAAGGATAACAAATATAAAAAAGTATCCAATTAACTTCTTCTACAGGTACATAGGCACTTCAGCATGTGACTTGTTCAATAAAAACTGCTCGCTGCCACTATCATAACTGACTATTTGTAGAGTGACTTAGTCTGAGGACTATATAAATTATAGTTTTGTACACAGCAAGATACGCTACTACAACATCATGAACAAAATAACCTGGTAATGAAATTAATGTGAGTGAGCATGGTGCTACAAAGGAACACAAGTTTTGACTGGCTTTGTGTGATGTTGATTGTGTTACTGTAGTTTGGATGTCGACTGATGCAACTATGTTTTTGACTGATCAAGTATGTATGTTCCAAAGGAATCCTGTATAGTAGTTACTATAAATCAGTAGTGCACTGATTTATGATTCTGGAGTATACCGATGTGGTCCGTCATTTATTGACATGTGTAGCATACTTCTGCTATTCTAAATGAACATATTTCTTGCCTAATGTTATCACAATTAAATAGTGTCTGCATAGTCTCTACACTCTGCTGTTCATTTTCAATGCAGTATTTCAGTGGATTGCGTAAAATCCACCTGTAAACCTGAACATCAATAAACGAACCACAAGAGAGATATCTAGAATAAATGGTGAGAAATAGCCAAGTTTGTTTTTCCAGGGTGTCAGTACTTCAATAATTAGCTATACTATCTGGATATATCATGTGAAATCTGAACTCAAATTGCTAAGACAATTTCTGTTGCAGCTTTTAACTCAACTAAACACACACAAAAACAACCCAAACCAGTAAAGCCTTGGAAAGATAAGATCTTCAGCCTATTTTGCACATGTCCTGAAATACGATCGTCTTGATATACATGGTCCATCTTGTGGTGACTTTCCTTAGGGCTAAGACCATCAAGAACGTGGTTGTGGTCAATGAGGAACTGACGGCCGAGGAATGGAAGAGGCGATATGAGAAGGAGAGAGATAAGAATGCTCGTCTGCGTGGGTTAGTGGAGAAATATGAGAATGAACTGGCAAAATGGAGGCAAGGTTAGTGACTATCACTAAATTTTCTGGGAGAGTTGACTCAAAGTCCAAGGGATGGCTTCCACAAAATTATTAAGGACCAAACCGATCTTAAGCATGGAAAATACAATACTGGTAGTGAGATGATTAGTAAACTTCCATGATAAATTCCTTTGGAGACTTAAAAAGAGTTTCTAGAAACTGGCTGTAGGTCTTGAGTAAGTCAAAAATTCTTATAGCAGTAAAGCTAAACTTAGATGTTTATGCATTGATATCAATGACCAGTGTAAAAAAATCATTGACAAAGACCAGTAAATCAATAAGACGACCTTAATAGGGACCTTAAAAATAAAACCTGATTTATATCAAATTTCTGTATGAAAATCTTTAAAATGCAGGAAGAAGCAGTTTAGTCACACAAGTTAGTTTTATACCACTGAAGTATGGATGGGATTTCTATGTGCATTAAT
>JAAUYG010016554.1_pt1 | contig 13734 bp, 9 predicted proteins | sample 7278091 | NCBI WGS metagenome assembly JAAUYG01 (sample SAMN14350201, study PRJNA611818) | marine sediment metagenome | isolation source: surface marine sediment (0.6m) | place: French Polynesia: Moorea | collected 2018-08
AGGGATGTCACGAAATCCGCGTTGCCGTCGACGATAAGAACTTTATCCATAAACCCTTCTTGTCGGTTGGGCCCCGGGCGAGGCGGCTCGCCCGTTGCGCATTGGGGTGCGGCGTGCGTTTTTTATCGGCCGGTGGTCCCGGGTATTTAGCCGGTGCAACGGGTTGGTTGCCCGCTCATGGCGGGTTAAGGTGCGTAATCCACTGAAACCATATGGCATAATTTCACTTTTTTTTCAATAGAGCGCCGCCGCGCTCCTCGGGGATCACCAACCGCTCGGTCCGGTTTCAAAGCCGCCCCCGTCGGCGGGACTAAAATCCAGTGCCGCCCCCGGCCTGCATGCTTTTCCTTGACCCGATCATTCCGATGCGCCCCGCAATGGAATTGAAACCCCGCCGAATGGCCGAGCTAAAGTCGTCGTCCCTTGGGCCGATAATGCCACTAGATGACAAGCGACGCTTTCGATCGCCCATTCTTGTAGGGGACGCCGGGAATTAGCGCACAGCTGGTTTTTATGCCCGGCAGAAAATAAAATTACCGGGGAGGAAACCCAAATGTTGAATCGATTCAAACTCTCAACCCGCATCATGATCTTAGGCATTGCCATCGTGGTGGCGTTCGCCGCCGTTTTCGGATGGCTCTATCCCAAATTCAAGGGCGACTTGTACGCGGCCAAATACCTTAAAACCCGCCACGTGGTCGAAACGGCCTTCAGCGTTGTGAGCCATTTCGCTGAACAGGCCCAGAAAGGCGCGCTGACCACCGAGGAAGCCCAGGGCCGGGCCAAGGCGGCGGTCGAGGCCCTGCGCTACGAGTCCAAGGATTATTTCTGGATCAACGACATGACGCCGCGCATGATCATGCACCCGATGAAACCGCAGCTCAATGGTAAGGATATTTCCGGCGTCAAAGACCCCGACGGCAAGCACCTGTTCGTGGAGATGGTCAAGGTTTGCCGCAAGGACGGCGCCGGCTTCGTGGACTACTTGTGGCCCAAGCCGGGAGTGGACGAACCCCAGCCTAAAATCTCCTACGTCAAGCTCTTTCCGGCCTGGCAGTGGGTGATTGGATCCGGAGTCTACATCGACGACGTCGAAAAGGAAATCACCAGCATCTTCACGGTGGTCTTTATCGTCGTTGGCATCCTGACCTTGGCGGCCCTGGGGATATCCTGGTTGATGGCCCGCTCGATCGCCCTGCCCATTGACCGGATCATCAAGTCGCTGGGGAGCGGATCGGACGAGATTGCCTCGGCCTCGAGCCAGGTCTCCTCGGCCAGTCAGTCGCTGGCCGAGGGCGCTTCCGAGCAGGCCGCCAGCATCGAGGAGACGTCGGCCTCGCTGGAGGAGATGGCCTCGATGACCCAGCAGAACGCCGACAACGCCAGCCAGGCCAATCACCTGATGAAGGAGGCCAACCAGGTGGTGGACCGGGCCAACGGTGAAATGGCGCAGCTGACCGAGTCCATGAGCGAGATATCCAAGGCCAGCGAGGAGACGCAGAAGATCGTCAAGACCATCGATGAAATCGCCTTTCAGACCAACCTCCTGGCCTTGAACGCGGCGGTGGAAGCCGCGCGCGCCGGTGAGGCCGGCGCCGGTTTCGCCGTGGTGGCCGACGAGGTGCGCAATCTGGCCATTCGCGCGGCCGAGGCGGCGCGCAACACCTCCGAACTGATCGACGACACCTCCCGCCGGGTCCAGGACGGCTCTTCCCTGGTGGCCCAGGCCAACGAGGCCTTCACCGAAGTGGCCGGCGCCTCGGTCAAGGTGGGGGACATCGTGGGCGAGATTGCCGCGGCCTCGAACGAACAGGCCCAGGGTGTGGAACAAATCAACACGGCCGTCACCGAAATGGACAAGGTTGTCCAGCAGAATGCCGCCAGCGCCGAGGAATCGGCTTCGGCTTCCGAGGAAATGAACGCCCAGGCCGAGCAGATGAAAAGCATGGTGCTCGAGCTGGTCAAGCTGGTCGAAGGCCAGGAGCAGGAACGAGCGGTGGCCGCGCCCCGCACCCGTCGGTCCGGCCGGGGGCGCCATAAAGTACCCGTCGTCACGGCTGCGGGTCGGCCAAAAGCCTCCCCGGCGGTGCCGCAGCCGGCGCCGCAGGAAGTCATTCCGTTTGACGACAAGGAGACGTTCCAGGACTTTTAATCCGGCTTGCGGCCGCATACCGACTTGGCCGAGGGTCCGGTTCGCCATCAGAGGGACCGGGCCCGCAATCGGTTAATTTATCAAGGATGGAGCCAGTCATGAATGATTCGATTGCCGGCAAATATCTGACCTTCACGCTCGACAAGGAGGAATACGGGATCGCCCTTCTGAAGGTCAAGGAAATCATCGGCATGATGCCGATCACCTCCGTGCCCCAGACCCCGGATTACGTCAAGGGCGTGATCAACCTGCGGGGCAAGGTCATCCCGGTCACCGACCTGCGCCTGCGTTTCGACATGCCGGAAATCGACTACACTGATCGCACCTGCATCATCGTGGTCGAGATCCAGGGCATCGAAAGCACCATCCAGGTGGGCATCGTGGTGGACGCGGTCTCGGAGGTCATGAACATCAAGGCCGAAGAAATCGAGGACACACCGTCTTTCGGGACGAAAGTGGCCACGGACTATATCCTGGGCATGGCCAACATGGAAGGCGGGGTCAAAATTCTGCTGGCCATCGACCGCGTGCTCACCAGCGAGGGTCTTGCCGTCCTGGAACAGGCGGCCTGATTCGGAGCACCTTCCAACGTTTGGACGGCACCGGGGGCTGGCACGGACCGGTGCCGTTTGCGTCTTGACGGCCGCAACCGGACGGGCTGGCATCTTCTCCCTTCTCGCCGCCCCGAGCCCACCAACGCCCCCCGCGCCTTGAGCGGCGGCTTTTTTTTTAGGAACAAAATGTGCTATGCTGGCGGCGTTCCACCCGTTCCGGCCGACATCGGCACCACCCCGGCGCACGCAGCGCCAATCCACAATATCCATGCGGAGATATCGGGATCATGAGCTTTCCCAAATTGCGCTCTCATCTCAAGGCCATCCGTGTCGACGAGCACATCATCGCCACCCGTAAAGGCAACAGCGAAAACGTCAAGAACAAAATCATTCTTCCTTTCCTGCAGACCCTGGGGTGGGATCTCCTGCGGGACATGGATTTCGACCACTTGGGCCTGGACATCGTCATGTTCAGCCAGGGCAAACCGGCCATGATCGTGGAGGTCAAGTCCTGGGGCGATCGACTGGACAACGACTTGCATCAGTATCTCGAGTTCAGCTACCGTCTGAACTGCCCCTGGATTCTGCTTTCTTCAGGCCGTGAAAGCGCCTTCTACTGTGCCCTTCTCAACCAGTACAACTTCGCCCATGCCACACCGCTGCTCGAGTTTACGCTGGATGATCTGATCAACCGCAAAGGCGCCACGGTTTTTGCCAACCTCGAAAAACTGATGGGTAAAAAGGATTTTTTCCGCAAGGGCGGGCGACTGTATGAGGGCGTGGCCGCCAAGCTCGGCGAGATGACGATCGAGGACGCGCAGATCGAGTTCGTCAAAACCGCTTCCCGGCAGGTCCGTAACGACCGCACGCGGCAGCTGACCGTCGAGAGTTTCCTGGCCCAGTTGCAGCATCATTCGCGCCAGGTGTCCGGGGCGCTGGTCTACCTCCACCACAAGATGGTCGACCTGCTGCAGCTCAACCGCCGCCTCAACATCCGCTACCGCCACAAGGGCGTCGGTCTGGAATACGAGACCGACGGTAACCCGGAAGACGATGTCCTGCCGCTCTTCGACGTTTTCCCCGAAAGCGGCCGGGTCACCTTCGGCCAGGAGAGCTGGCGCAAACTCAACATTTCGATCGTGACCTTCGAGCAGATGCGACGGCTCTCCCGCCAGGCCGAATCCTTCGCCTGGGCGCGGGAGGTGGGTGGTGTCCTCGAGCGGGCCATTCGCGAAATCAAGCGCATGCGCTGATGCCGGCGGCCCTGTGTGCCTCGGCATCGATCAACAACCTCAGCCGGTGCGGCCGGATGCGCCCCCGCGGCCGCGGCCTGGGGGTGCCAGACGAACGTTGCGGGCAAAGCCCACGCCTTCATCCGCATTCAGGCCAAGCGTTCGCAAGCGACTCGGCTCCGAGAAGCCCCCCTTGTCGGCGCTTGGTCAGCTTGCTCCGGTGATGGTCGGCCGCATCGCTTATCCCCGCCGCTCAGGTGTATAGCGACGCGATCAGGTCTTTTTGCTGCTCGAGGACGGCGCGTCTTTTGAGTTTCATGGTCTGGGTGAGGGTCCCATTGTCCAGGGAGAAGTTTTCACTTAGATAGACGAATTTTTTGGGAATTTCATACCCTCCAAATTTACCTGTCAGGCATTTGGTGATTTCATCGGAGATCATCTCCTTGATCGCATCGCTTTGAACGAGCGCTTTCGGATCTGGTGGTACGTTAAATTCGGGGGCATATTTTTCAAGTACGCTGAAATCGGGAACCACCAGGCAGACATTGAATGCCTGTCCCTCGCCGTGGATCATGGCGCTTTCGACCAGGGGATGGAGTTTGATCTCTTCTTCGATGGCAGCCGGGAAGACATATTTTCCGTTTTCAAGCTTGTACTGCTCCTTGATCCGGCCGGTAATAAATAAAAATCCGTCTTCATCCAATCGTCCTCGGTCGCCTGTTCGGAAGCCACCATCCGCGGTCATAACTTCTTTGGTCGCTTCTGGTTTGTTGTGGTACCCCTGCATCACATTCGGGCCGTGGATAATAATCTCACCGTCCTCTTCACCGTCGGAAAACACTTTATCTATTTCCACCCGGACATGCTCGATCGGCCTTCCCACACTTCCGGGTTTATGGGCCCGGGGCCCGTTCATGGTTGCTGCCGGGCTGGTTTCGGTGAGCCCGTAACAGTCATAAACCGGGATTCCCAGGTCAGAGAAAAAGTGGCCGATTTCAACGTTCATGGTTGCACTTCCGCTGAGGGCCCCCGTTAACCGGCCGCCGAATCGGGCGCGAATTTTATTAAAGACAATGGCGTCGGCAAGCTTGAATTTAAGATTCGTGAAAAAATCCGACTGGCCATTTTCCGATAGCCGGCGCCTTTCTTTTGCCGCCGCGATTCCCATTTCAAACAGTTTTTTGGCCAGTCCCCCCGTTTCATCCATTTTAGCCCACAGGCCCGCATAAATCTTGTTGAATACTCTGGGGACCGCGATGAGGAAGGTCGGCTGAACCTTGCCCATGTCATCACCCAATGTCGTTACATCACCCATGAATCCAATGGAGCCGCCAATATGGGAATATAGGTAAAGCTCACCGGTCTGTCCGAATGAATGGGCCCAGGGAAGGATGGAAAGCCCGCGATCGCCCTGATTCAATCCGGGGAAAACCTTGTGCCCGGCTAAAACATTGCTGGTAAAATTGCCGTGAGAAAGAAGTACCCCCTTGGGGTCGCCGGTGGTGCCCGATGTGTAAATGAGTACAGCGATATCTTCGGGTTGCGGGCGTATGGATTCCACCGGACGGGCGGCGCCGATTTTTTCCAGGCCGGTCATGGTGTCTTCGCCCTGGCCTTCGATGCGATAGACATTTTCCAGGCCCGGCAGTTCTTTGCGCATGGCTTCGATCTGGTCATATATTTCATGGGTGGCAACCAGCAGCAGCTTGATACCGCCATCATTGATGATATGTTTCCAGATTTTGGTAAGTTCTTTTTCATACATGGGGATAAACCGGCCACCGAGGCCGAAGGTGGCGTATGCGCTGATCGCCCATTCGGTCCGGTTGTTTGCAATGATACCGACGGCATCGCCCCGCTTGATACCGGCCTGACGCAAACCACCGCGAAGGTTGTCAATGCGTTCACCGACTTCCCGGTAGGTAACCCATTCGTATTCCCCCTCGCGATTCTTGGTCCCGAACATGGCATTGTCCGGATACTTCTCAAGACTGTTTTCGATCAGTTCAACCAAATTGTCAGGCTTTTCAAAAGTGTGCATAATTGGTCCCCTCGGCGATTTGAAGGTTCACCGCATTAAAAGACATTGATGTGCCAATATGGGGCCACCCGCTTTGACTACGGTTTGACTCAGCATCCGTCGTGTCGGCCTTCTGGGAAAAGTGACTGACGCCAAAGCCACTTGTCGAATCAAGGCGATATGGCTTTCAACGGGCCATGTTTGATCTTGGCGGGCGCTTCGCCGGGGTTGGCAATGTAATTGGTCGCGCGCTTGTTAATGGGCGCCCGAGTCGGGTGAGCTGCCCCCTCGTGTTCAGCCAAGCGTTCGGCGGCCCATGACGGCTTTCGCTCGAGCGGTGATATTGCCACCATGCCGATAGCAGCCGTTTCAAGGGACGGCATTCAGTTCCGGTTTCGGCTTCAACGCGAGGCATCCGCCGGGCGTTTGCGCCTGACATCACGGTTCGAACACTCCAGGGGCGTCGCGTAGGTCCAATCCCCCCATACGGTTTCAATAATTTGCATGACGAGGGGCTTTACGATATCGTCGGCGAGCTGGCCATATAAAAGATCCAGATGATTGGCGCCCTCGATGACGAAATCGACCAGCTGGCTGCATTCCCCGGAGATGTTTATTTTGCCCAGGTCAGCGGGCGACTTGAGGTGGTAAATTTTTTTGATTTTGTGGGGATAGTGCCTGCGGTAGCGCAGGTTTTTAAGCGGCACCAATTTGTCCCGGGTCCCCCAGAAGTGAAACACGGGGATATTATCCGGGAACCAGGCCAGGCAGTCGGAATAGTTCAGACCGCTGCCATCCATCCGCTTGAAACCCTCGCCGTTATAGATGGCTTTTAAACACTGGAACCCCACCCCCAAAGGGATCGATTCCGTGGCTTCTTTTAGATAGAGCTCTACAAAGCGTTTGTCGTTTTTATGATTCTGCGGTGAAATCAGGAAGTTTAAATCACCCACATTGTGCTGCCAGACAAAACGGGTGATCTGCTTTAACACCGGCAGTTCGGTGACCAATTGGGAAACCTCCTTCACCGGTACCTGCTGGAAACTGAACACCCTCGAGAGATGATTGAGCCACAAAGAGACGGGAAAGAAGATATGGGATTTCTTATGGAAAAATTTAGGGGATGCCAGTGAGATAACGCACCGCACCATTTTGAGATATTTCTCGGCGTCATCCGGCGTTGGCAGGGATTTCGCCAGGACCTCCCTTTGCCCTTGGTCGAGAATGGCGCTGTCGTCCAGCTGGCGCGCCAGGGACCAGTTGAGAATCATGTTCTCCGCCACAAGGCCCCCCATGCTGTGGCCCAGCAGGAAGGAGGGTTTGCCGTGGCTGCGTTTATGCACGAAACGCGTCAGCGTGGGCAGATCATAGTCGATCATGGTGTCCACGGTGTACAGCGGATCAAAACGACCGGCATTGACCCCCACGCCCCTTGAATCAAAGAGATAGGCCCACACATTCTGGTCGGCGATATCTTTCGCCAGGGAATAGCGATTGTCGATATTAAAGCAATTGCTGCTGTTGGCAAAACCCGGGATCAAAACCACGGCCGGGCGATCGTCGCCGGCCGTGACGCCCTCCATGCTGACGACGCGCCGAAAGCCGATGGCATTGCCCTCATCGGTAAAATTCCGATAATGCACGATTTCGTAGTCACCCCGCCCGTTTTGCTCCTTTTCCTCGATCTCGTTTTCAAAATAGATGGGGACCGGATTGGCCCGTACGGCTTCCTTTAGAATCCGGCGTCGTCGGCCGATTTCCGCAACGTGTTCCAAGTGTTTCCGGGGGATCTTGAACCGCTCGAGGGTGAGATAGGTCAATTCATCTTTGGTGAGCAGAATGACATTTTCGGTGAGGCGCAGGCGCCCTTTTTGGAGTTCATCGTAGATGACCGCTTTGATCTCATCGCGGGCAATCGGCAAGCCGGTGGCATTCAAAAACATGTGATAGAGCACCAGGGCCAGTTTTTGCACAGCCCGCGTCTTGATCTCCTCCTGGCTGACGATCAGCTCCTTGGACACCGGAAGTCCCAGGCTGAGCTGTCCACGATAAAACGTGCTGTAGGCGTTATAGCTTCCGTTAATCAGCTGCGCCGGTCCATCGTTCACCAGATAGCGAACCAGGTTGCCGCTGAGGTGTCGCACCTTTTTGAAGATCATGCCCGATTACGCTCCTTGCTTGCCAGCGCTCTGACCTTGTTGAATTCTTCTTCGGAATAGATGCCGTCAACGCCCGAAATGGCCGCCAGTTGCATGCCGTGCTTGAGGCCCAGGCGATAGATTTCGCGAACTTTGTCCCATTGGGGTGAGGTGCCGACCGTGAATACCTCGAAGCGGCCCTCCAGGGCCAGGGTGATCGTTTCGGCGAGCCCGGCATAGACGACGCCGGGCGGGAGACCGATATCCTTCATCTCCACCTGGTCGCCGGGCAATCGGATCTCGCCGCCCCGGATCACCAGCACATCGGGGCGTTTGGCCACCCTTTCCTTGGAAAAAATGCTGGGCAGATTGGTATCGGTTATCACGCAGCCGGGTTTGACCTGCATAATGTCCAGGACGTCCCGGGCACCGGAACTGGTGGCCACGACCATATCCATGTCGCCCAGTTTCGTGTCCGCCCGGGTTGAGACCTTCAGCTTTATGGAGGGAACTTCTTTCTGGATGGCCTCTTGCAGGGCCAAAAGTTTGGCGATATTGCGGCCGACCAGGTGAACTTCTTCAAACGCTTTGGCCAACAAGTGGGAGCAAATCACACCCACCGCACCGGTGGCACCGATAACCATGGTTTTGGCGCGCAGCAGCCTCCCGCCCTTCAGCCGGGCAAACCCCATTTTGCGAACGGCCTCGGCCCCGGCCCACAGGGCTGAAGACGCAAAATAGCTGTTGCCCGTGGTGATCGGCAGCACGGCATGCTTGGCCACGTCCAGACCGGTGTCCTTCATGGCTTTCGGGAGCAGGCCGATGCCCATGATCTGGGCGCCCTTCCTTTTGGCGATCTTGGCCGCCTCCAGGATCCGCTTGGTCGTAAATTCGGGTCCGTGGGCCTGCATCTGCTCCGGCGTTACGCCCAGGGCGATCAGCCAGCCCTCCGCCTCCACACCGGTTTCCGACTGAATCCCGCTGACCGTGGAGTAGACAAACGGCGGCGCGTAGGCCATGATTTTTTCAACCGTATCCATCATGCCCGGGGCGATGTCCGCCACCACCTCGACCGATTTGATTTTTTTGAGGTATTCCTGGCTGGGCGGATGGATCACGTAGGCAAACCGGTTGACCCTTTTGGGCTTTCCCGAAGGATAGATGACGCGCGGTTCCATCTGTAGGTTGCTGATGATCTCGAGCAACTCGTCGTCGCTGCCTTCGCCTTTGGGGACATCGAAAGCAACCCGCAGAATCGCTTCCAGCAGGCTTACGCCGGCCACATGGTTTAAAAGCTGCGGCGTGGTGTCGATGATCACGTCCACGCCCTTGTCTTTCAGATAATCGACCCGATCGTCATAAACTGCCGACGTGATCACCGTCTTGGCCTGCAGGTCCTCAACGGTGTAAGGGGCCAGATACCGGAAAAAACCGTGATGGGGAACCACCAGTATATGCGAATTCTGCACCGCCTGGCGCGTCACGTTGGCGATCATCGAACGCACCGGTTCGCTGTCCGTGACCATGCGCTTGCCGGGGACCCAGTCCAGTACACCCCGCAGGAGGCCGCTGTAGCGTTTGAGTTTCTTCAATCCGCCGGCCATCCGGGGAATCGCTTTTTCGAGCAAGGCATCGGCAAAGGTCAGGTTTTCGGTGTATTCCGCCATGACCTTGGCAATGGGGCGACTCGACCGGCCGGAGAAAAAGAATACGCGGGCATTGTTGAAATAGTTGTTGCCGAACTTGAATTGAATGTGGCGCAAAGACCATTCGTGGCCCACAAGCCGAAGCATGTCGCCGGATGTCACGGGGGTTTCCAGTTTGGCGCCGAGTTCCAAAAGCCTGGCCAGATCGCGGTTGAAAGCGCCTGTGGTAACCTTGGCTTGGGCGTCGCGAATGCCCCCCAGGGCAATGGCATCGGCTTTTTTGTTCCACTTGAGAAGCAGGTCGGAGGCTTTCTCCACATCCCCGTCGGTTCCCAGGCGCCGGACGCTAAACCGCTGATTTAAAAAACCGGTTTTGAATTCGGTGTCATCGATCCTGGGCCCCAAACTGATTTGGATGATATGTCTCACATGAACCTCCGCTAACTGGCGATGGGTTGAGTTCTGGCTTCCAGGGCAAGCTTTTTGACACGGGCGATGTCGTCATCCGAGAACACACCGTTGACGCCGGAAACAGCGGCCAGTTTCATGCCGTGCTTCAGACCGAGTTTGTATATTTCCTTTACTTTTTCCCACTCGATGTCCCGGCCGATGGTAAAGACTTCAAAGCGACCCTCCAGCGCCAGAACAATCGTTTCAGCCAGGCAGGCATAGACCACTTTGTCGGGCAGGCCGATATTTTTCAACTCCGGGTTGCCGGGCAATTCAATTTCGCCCGATTCGATCACCAGGACATCCGGGCGCTTGGCCACATCCTCCGGCGACAGATCCAGCGGGCGGGCCACATCCGTGATGACGCAGCCCGGCTTGACCCTGGTGATATCCAGGACCTTCTTGCCCGCACCCGAAGTGGCGGTGACGATCACGTCCATGTCGGCCAAATATTTATCGGGGCGGGTGGTCACGGTCAGCTTGACATCCGGGTCCTCCTCATGGATCGATTCTTTCATCGCCAGCAGTTTGGCGGTGTTGCGGCCGACCAGATAGACTTCATCGAAAGCTTTGGCCAGCAACCGGCAGCAAACCGATCCAATGGCACCGGTCGCCCCCAGCACCATGGTTTTGGCATTGATGCGCCGGTCCTTCTCGATCTTGATCAGCCCCATGCGGCGAACCGCGTCGGCGGCGGCCCAGAGCGCACCGGATGCACTGTAGCTGTTGCCTGTGGTAATGGGGATATCCGCCTTTTTGGCCACCGTGACGCCGGCATCGCCGACCACCTTGGTAAAGGCGCCCAGCCCCATGATTTGGGCCCCCATGCGTTTGGCCATCCTGGCGGCCTGCAGCAGTCGCGAATAGGTGAACTCCGGATCATGGGCCAGCATCTGTTTGGGTGTCCCGCCAACCGTCAGCAACCACCCTTCGGCTTCCACGCCCGTCGGCGACTTGATGCCGGTCACACGGGAATAGACCCATGGGGGGGCGTAGGCGATCACTTTTTCGACCGCATCCAGAAACGCGGGCGGCGTGAAGCTGGCCAGCATTTCGACAGACTTGTCTTTTTTGAGGTACTCTTTGGAGAGCGGATGAATCACGAATGCAAACCGGTTGACGCGCTTGGGGTCGCCCGACGGATAAACCACCCGGGGATCCATTTTCTGGGCACTGATCAGTTCCAGCAGATCATCCGCACGCACCTGATCGCGATTGCGTCCCAGCGCGGCTAGAATCAGGGCCGACAGCACGTTCGGCGCCACCACCCGCTCGAGGATCTTGGGGGTTGTATCGATAATGACGTCGACCCCACGCTCTTTGAGAAACGCCACGCGTTCATCGTCCACGGTTGAGGAGATGATGGTCTTGCCGCCCAGTTCCTCGAGGGAAGCGTTCTTCAGGTAGTCGTCGAATCCGTAGTTGGGGACGACAAGGATAGAGGCCTTCTGCATGGCTTTGCGGAGAATATAGTCGTTCCAGGCCTTGATCGGCACGACCGAATGGGTCAACCGCTGGCTGGGGACCCATTGAAGCACTTCATGGGCCGAATGGGCATAGGCTCTCAAATCTTCGAGAGAATTTATAAATTTAGGGATGCCGTTTTCCAGAATCGGGTCGGCAAAGGTCAGATTGTCCGTAAACTCGGACATCACTTTGGCAATGCGGTAACTGTACATGCCGGAAAAAAACAACACGCGGGCATTGCTGAAATAGTTGCCGAATTTATACTCGATATAGCGCAGGGCCCACTCGAAAGAAACGTTCCGCAACGCGCTGCCAATGGTGACCGGCGTCTGCACCTGGGCGCCCAGATCTCGGATTTTGTGCTGTTTGTATTTGTTCAGGTAGCGTGGCCCGACCCCGTAGGGAAACCTGATGTGGCCGAGCCCGATGGCATCGGCCTCCTTGTCCATCCGCAGCAGCAGTTGGGCGGCTTTTTCCAGGTCGCCATCGGTCCCCAGGCGTCGGATGGTAAAATCCTGCCCCAGAAATTCGGTATTGAACGCATAGTCCTTTTCGCTGGCCCCCAAACTGATGCTGACTACCTGTTTCACGGCTTTCTCCTGACGTGACCTATCGGTTATCGAATCCGCGCTTTTGAGCGGCGGATGCCTAAAGGCGCTCATCGATGGCGTTTACCGGACAGATATCCCTGGCCTCGGCACACAGCCGTTCCTCCTCCGGACTCTCTGGCTGCTTGTATACGTAATCCAGCCCGCATTCATGATTGGTCCGAAAATTTTCCGGGGCGATTGCGGAGCAGATACGACAACCGATACATCGTTGGTTGACGTGATATCTGCGGGGACGGCAGTCTGGCGAAAGATCCATATTCATCGCCCAAGAAATAGCGGGTACATAGTTGTGTGTCTCAATCGCCCGTTGGGAAGCCGGCGACCCTATTCGAAGGGCGCCGGTCCCCAACGGGCGGGTACACCGAGATCATCCCGGCATGCATCGATCATGGCAAGCAGCGTGAATCGGGTCTGCGGTCGGATGCGCTTCTCACGGCCCGCCCGCTCCGGCCTCAAGACCACGTGATGGTTGATTATGTCACCGGCGCTCTTTGATCAACGCGGTTGCGGACGGTTGCCGTTACCATATCCGATAGCACGGAAAAAACAAAGCCGCTTTGGCCCGCCGGTCGCATTGAGGGCATCATCCGAGCCGACGGTGGCCAAAAGGGGGCTTCACCCCTCCCGGATCGCGTGGGGGCCAGGGCACTCGAGGGGTCACTCATCGCGATCGAAACGATAAAGAAATCAACCCCGGCCCTCGAGATAACCCGATGGGCCCTGAATCCAGCCACGCGCGTGCAGCCATTCGGCGTTGGGCCATTATCTCGAACCATCCTGGAAAGCATGCGAACAATAGCCATGCTTATGGCAAGCCCAGTTGGGTTAACTTGCCGACCGCCTTGGGCGTGTCGCGAGGGGGCGGTTTCCCTTACGGCGTCGGTTTGACCAGGCGTTTTTGCAGCCCGTCCACCCGTTTGGCAAGTTTTTCGATGTCGGCGGTCAGTTGGCTGATCTGGTCTCTATTCGGGAGATTGATCAGGGCGATGGCTTTTTCGATCCGCCGATCAACCTGTTCCGCAACCCATTTTTTGACTGGGGCCAGATTCATTCGGGATTCCTTGGGGGGGTTCAACGATGGGGCCAATCGCTTTATCACCGCCGAGGTAACGTCCTTGCCGGTCTTGTGCATGATAATCTCGATGGCTTCCTTTTTTTCGAACCGTGCCACCAATTCCTTCTGGCGGATATATTTCTTATCGTGCGTGTCGTAAAAACGACCGTTGGTGTAAGTTTTGATTGTCCGCATGATCGACTCCTTGCTGGCCTTATCGTTCGGCCGGTAGATGGGATGACTCGGATCAGGCCGCGACGGCCTTCTGGAGCGCTTCGATTTTTTTATTGAGCCGGTTGACCCGTCGGGCCAGCCCATCGATATCCTTTTTGCTGGGCAGATTGAGCTGGGCCGGTAGCGTCTGGATCCGGCTGCGGAGCTCTTTTTCGATTTTCTGCTTGCCGGGGACC
>JAAUYG010230563.1_pt1 | contig 13733 bp, 7 predicted proteins | sample 7278091 | NCBI WGS metagenome assembly JAAUYG01 (sample SAMN14350201, study PRJNA611818) | marine sediment metagenome | isolation source: surface marine sediment (0.6m) | place: French Polynesia: Moorea | collected 2018-08
GTAGTAGTAGTAGTAGTAGTAGTAGTAGTAGTAGTAGTAGTAGTAGCAGTAGTAATAGTAACAGTAGCAGTAGCAGCAGCAGTAGCAGCAGCAGTAGCAGCAGCAGCAGCAACAGTAGTAGTAGCGACATCGACGTGAAGTGGTGTCCCTATGAATCTGAAGTTCAGAAGACCGTCTCTCTTGATCACCCCTGGGATATGGCGAACACAGGGAGGAACTTAAAGTTGAAACATTTTTAAAAAAGTCAACACCGTCGTACATTGCTTCGTTGGAGGGGAATGGAGTACTTCGGATATTTGGTCCGATACCCTCCACCGTTGTGAGTATGCCCTTAATGATACTTACCGGCAACTTCACCTACCGTCTTCCATGATTCCAGAGAAGAGAGCCTAACCCGAAAATACAAAACTACAAGTAGTAAACACACCGTTCATTTCCGCATCGTTTACTTGAACCACTTAATGACACATTTTTCGACTCTGGCATTAATTTAACATTTGATATATTATTATTGACTGGCGTACATCATAATAAACATGCGTGTTGCCATGCACTACATTTAACAGCTACATGTACAGTTCCATCTAGATCTAGTTACGCAAACTAAAACTACAAATGCACTTAGCATAAAATGAGCACATGTAGAAGATGCAATTTAAACATATGATCTAATGTACTTAGCAGCAGCAGCAGCAGTAGAAGTAGTAGTAGTAGTAGTGGTAGCAGTAGTAGTAGTAGTAGTAGTAGTAGTAGTAGTAGTAGTAGTAGTAGTAGTAGTAGTAGTAGTAGTAGTGGTAGTAGTGGCAGTAGTTTATTTTTTTTTCAAACCTTTTCAGGTCATCCAGTAAAGCCATACTGGTTGTATACTGCACATATACTGTACCCCACCACCACCACCACTACTACAGACTACTGCTGCTGCTGCTGCTAGTAGTGGTAGTATTCAATCAATTAATGGTTATAAAGGAGAAGGTACTCGTGAATAAAGACAAAAGATGCCAAATTAAGGACGGCAATATATTGTTCTTAGACGAATCAAGGGCATTGCGGATTTCGGAGAATTTGTTTCTCGAAGACTGGTCAAAAAAACATTCACCGCCAGCTGTTTAAAGAAGTCAACATCATCGCTCCAGAGCATCGTTCCCGGACAATGAGGGTTTAATGAAGGACATATAATAGGTGTAAGTTAGAGTAGGGATTAAACAAGTGTTCTACATGGTGAAAATGGTAAATTCGTCAGAGTGTTCGACATGGTGAAAATGGTAAATTCGTCAGATTTAAACATAGACATTTTTTTCAGATGTTGAATTACTCTTCTGCGCAGGATAAGGAAATATTTTTACTTTTTGACGATGCCAAATTAACTTGAATCGGATTAGACGATAGGCAAACATATATTGTATATGTCCATACTAACGAAATTAACTTTTTTTTGGAAACAAGTATGTATATCAAGTTGAAATATGTGTGGGTAGATCAGCAGAGTAGCAGCATACTTACCCGAGCAGGACATTGCACAGGGCGTAAGTTTTATACGGTCGAAGAAGAATGAGCTATAATTCATAACGATTCAGCGCAGCTGTCTGATGTTTAAGGCATTAAACTTTGGAAATTTCATTGTAACAGAAAAACAAAAACAAACAAGGAAAACCTAGTTAAATACATTTAATATATCGTTCTCGGCACACCGGGTATATTGACGTACATTATTAATATGTTACACCATGTGCAAGCTTGGAATTGCTTCAAATCGGAGCCTGGTTTGATGCATTTCAATATTGTATACCTAAACTGGCAAGCCTTTTTGGTACACAGTTCATTCACTGCCAGTTGGACGGCGTAATGCTGAAGCGTATTAGAAGCCTTTTTTCGCGACGAACAGTTCTCGAAAATACGTAAGTCTAAGTTTTGACTTAAATCACCAATCTGAGCAATATGATTGGCTGAGAATCTGACTTAAGTCAAAACTTGGACTTAAGCATTTTTGAGCACCCCACCCCAGGTCGTGTAAGCATTGCTCTGTCACAACCCATTTTGGAATGTCGTTCCATTCCAGAATGGTGTCTTACACAGTAAGAGATCGTACTTGAGACGTTCCAATCCAAAATGGGACAATGACTAAAGGAAATCTCTTTTTGACCCGTATTAAATTTGGGGTGTTGGGTGACATTCCAAGACGGAATGTGACGTCTACATCAGGCCCTGTGACATCAGACGTCGCTTACCCTCCACGTGTACAGGTCTGGAAACGAGCGAAGAGGGGCGAATCATATACATTGCTGATGAAATTTGGACAGAGTATTGTGGCGTCTGGCAATGTGACTGTTAGCAGCCTTATGCGTGTTATATCAATTCGATTTCTTTAGTCACGCCAGCAATGCATCAATATTACTTCGCTGGTTCGAAAAGCCATTGTGAAGAGGGCAATGCCTGCATAACACATGTAATGTCTTTTGCCGTGCCTTCACTGAAATGCTTTAAGTCAATACATATTAAAGATTATATTTAAATCAGTGTAATCCTTTACAATGAATATATATGACTCTGGAATACAATGACGTATACGTGTTCATGTAATACTATGGGTCAGTCTATGATTCTCCGCACATAACGATATCTATATATTCTAATGGCTTGCAAATCCCAGTTCAAAAGTTCACTATACATCACAGCTGTAAATATATACATGTGTGTATTGTTCTTTTTTTATGCAGCCACAGAATCCCTGGAATTATGATCCGTATCCGGCAATAGCTCCAGATACGTAGTCTCCCCTCTGCTAGTACTTGCAGCAGGTTTGTCATGCGTGGGATCCGATCTCGTTCTAGATACCTCTTCTAAAGCCTTGTCCTCCCTGTTCAGGAACACACAATTCCAGCTATTGGTCCTCATAGGGTTGATGTAAGAATAGTGCCCCGCCCCAATGGTGACATACTCGGCCCCTTTGGTATCCGATTTCGCCTTCTTGTCAGGTATTTTCTCAATCGGTTCCAGTTTCTCTCGCTCTGATATTGGCTTAAGATAATCCGAGTCTGAACCGTCCTTGGAAGGCGTTCTGCCCAATCTAGAGGCTCCTTCGACCGTTCCTTCACCAAGCTGTGCAACTGTTGCTGCAGTGGTGTTGGTGATGCTCGTATCGTTGTCGGGCTGCATCTGAGAAGGGTAACACAATTCGCCATCAACAGGCGGGGACAGCTTGGCATAGGGCTGTTCCCGGGGGTTGACACTGTTCATTCCCTGGTATGGACCCGTCACCATGTCTGGCACGGGGTTGTAGGGACTGTCACTGATCGCGCTCTCTGGGGCCAACTGGGAATCAACCCGACCTGGAAAGGGGCGTTTGTTGATTGGCAACAGGTAAGAACCGGTTGATTTCTGAGAGCCGTTCTCAACTCCAGGAGAAGTACTTGATTCCCCGGGAGGTTTCCTTTCTCGGAGTGGCATTTCATTGTATGGGCCGTCCTCACCGATGTCTGGATCTGGTGTTTTCTTCCCCTCAGATCTCTTAGCTGGGGGATTCCGCTCTTTAAGAGGCATATCGTTGTAAGGCCCGTCCTCAATATTCCCCGAGGCTGGAGTCCCCTTGGCCACGCCTTGGATCCCAGGAAGCTTTCGCTCCAGAAGAGGAATGGCATTGTACGGACCTTCATTTTCGCTATATCCAGATTCTTTCCGCTGACGTTCCTTTGGGGGTATTCTCTCCGTAAGAGGTATGGAATTATATGCTCCGTCCTCTGGGTTCGGGAGGGCACCATTGGGATCCCTTGCCTTAGTGTTTGGGTACTCCACGCTATTTGCCTGTGCCAGTTTAGATATACCACGAGTAGGGCTTTCCTGTGGTGGCGTATCGGATTGGCTGCCATACGTCGAATCCTTGTCTCCGTCGGGAAGCTTCAGTTCCTCGTACGTCGTGGTGATCGACTGGCGATCCAGACCGTCTTCTATTTCCTGATAAGGGTTGCTCGTCATCACGTCTCCTGGCACCGGCACCAGACAGAAACTGTTGGTGGAAGAGTTTTCTCTCTTCTTTTCTTCCTCGGCTTCCGGGTCCCGTTTCCGCTTCTTTTTAGCTTTCCTCCTGTACCAGAAGCACGCGAATGCGACCCCACCGATCACGGAAGCGACAAACAGGCTGACTGATGTAGCCACGGGAGTCACTGCAATAGAAATGGCAGACGGTTACCAAGGTGCGGATTATCAAAACTCCACACATATATAGTACACACAATCCCATGGTGATATAAAACTGGCCTAACAACACTTGTATGACCAAGAGAATGTAGGGGAAACAAGTGATAACTCAAACAGGAAAAGAACCCAGGACCGGAGTTCTCAAAAATACTTAAGTCTAAGTTTTGACTTAAACCACCAACCTGAGCAATGTGATTGGCTAAGATTCTGTATTTTCGAGAACTTCACCCCTGAACTGTGTTTTACAATGCGTTTGTGGAGACACAAATAGTTTGGAGTAGGGCAGCTACGTTATCCTGGTTAATACCATTTTATCGTTACAAATTAAGGTGGATAGAAACAGAGCCAATTGCGTGATGGTCGGTATCCGTGCTGTGAAAGTAATGTTGAGGACGAGAATAGCTTATTTGTCCCATTTATACAGGGTTGTAGGTATGGTCAATGTTAATTACGAAATTAGCACAACTATTGATATAGCAATTGCAAAGTGCACCGTTAACTCCTTCAGAAACTTAAAATCATTGTTGAGTACTGTATTTATGCCTCAAATGTACACAACCGTGACTTTGTCTCTCTGTTGTATACCTGGAGTGATAGATAAGCCCAATTGAAATAGGATGGGCGTATTCTATCTATCAGAATAATGTAACTTTTATATATTTTTGGTGCACCAGTTTATGTACGGAAGTCACTAAGACGAATTCTTCTGCAATTTTGACCACAAGAACGCTTCAGCCTCACTAACTTTCTAACTAGCAGAAAATGCAAGCGTTTTAACTATAGCTATTTAACACATCAAACGGCGAAGGATGATATTGTAACACAGACTTACAAAACCTGCTATTTTGCGGAAGAAACAACCTAAGCTACCAGGGGTACCCATTCTTTCTAACCGTATATTATATTTCCCGGCATGTTGTCGTATAAAGTATATTATTACCGTGATTATTCCAACATAACTTATTTCCTACTTTCCCTGGAAAATCGTACCCATAAGCAAATGGCACATGGACATACATGACCACCATGCTTACCCATCATCGAAGTGTCTTCTTCCGGTGCTTTGACTTCCCTGGGAACCGGAGTTCCGGATGGTGGCACACCTATAACTTCTACCCTTGGACTACTGTAGTTTTCTATGGCAAAGAAAGGTAAAAGCGTATAAAACGATTTGTTTTTTTAATTGCAAGTGTAGACTCTGTATATAATATATTTGAGTCATGGGAGTATTTCATTTGTAAAGTAGTTTTCAATTCAGTTTAATGACTCAGCTATGTCTTGAATTGCTTCAGCATTTTATATTAGGGATTATGGCACAATAAAAATATAATGGTACTACTACTACTACTACTACTACTACTACTACTACTACTACTACTACTACTACTACTACTATGACGACGACGACGACGACGACTGCTGCTGCTGCTGCTGCTACTGCTGCTGCTGCTGCAACTATTCAGAAAGCTGTAAATACTGTTCTTTCAAAAGGCTAACCAATTCAGATACTACCAGCCATCGCCATACAAAATTCTGTAAATACATTACCTTCGTCGGTAGTAGCGGGTGAGTTGACATACTCTGTCTCGGTGGTGCTGACGTATGGATCTGTTGTGGACCCTATGGTGGGCAACCCAGAGGACGACACAACAGCACTCCGCTCTCTGGAACCGTGTGAATCGTCCATATCGCTCTCCGCTGTATCAGTTTTCATGCTCCGGGTAGTAGTTGTAGGTGTAGCTGGCCTTCCATGTTTGTCTTTAGATGCTGATCTGCCGGCTTTTGGCGGACCAGAGACAACACCGGCCACGAAAATCAGGTATGCGACGACAAGGGTATATGCCATGATTTAGATATGATACTAGGGATATTCAGCCTCGTACATTACATGTTGTCGGAGAGACCGTGTGCCAAACATTTTGGATGTGCAGATACGAACGGCTCTGTAGGCAATGCCCTACCTGGCTACCAAGTGAGTCATGTTTCCATCGCATTATCACATCCTCCAGCATCTTTTTTTGATAATCCGACACACCGAGAAGTCATGCATATTCATCTGTTGCGTGTGTGTTTGGACGAAGATTCCATTGTTTTAACGATGTCTCGTGTGGTTTCTCTCCTTCTGTTGGGTGCAGCGTGGTTTGTACACAGTGCAAGTAATGGCAGAAGGAATGCAGTCTTATGATTCACACATACACTCTTAACCACAACATGGGCACCACTGGTGCACTTACCGGAATGGCTAAGTCAAAAACACGATGTTGATGTTTTAGCAAATAAATAAAGACTTTCAAGCAGCAGCAGCAGCAGCAGCAGTAGAGGAGGAGGGGGTAAAGAGTAGTAGTAGTAGTAGTAGTAGTAGTAGTAGTAGTAGTAGTAGTAGTAGTAGTAGTAGTAGTAGTAGTAGTAGTAGTAGGAGTAGTAGGAGTAGTAGTAGTAGTAGTGGTGGTAGTAGTAGTAGTCGTAGTTTACTTCAAAATTGCATAGAAAAAATGAAATATGTATCAGGTATACAATTGCGAAGTTATGTATCAGGTACATGCATACAATTGCGAAGTTACTCTTTTTGTGTGATTATGTTATGATAACACCGAATTTGACTACAGGTCGCAGTCATCCAGCTGGTGTTAGGAAAACGCTTGCACCCAAGGTTGATTATGTACGAGATCTAGGTTCATTGGAACAGTTTATTATTTAATCTGCATTTATTTATTTATTTATTTATTTATTTATTTATTTATTTATTTATTTATTTATTTATTTATTTATTTATATACTTTATTTTTCTGCGTGTTTCTGTATTCATCACTCATGCGCTCACTCACTCACTCTCGTATAAATTATAAATAATTAAAATTAATCAACAGTTCAAATGCAGTGTAATGAGTGTATTGACTGTGTTTTGATGAACGCTGTAGGCCATACACTGCACGTATTCCGTTTCTTAACTTTCGTCCCACAGTGTATCCTATCTGTTTGATGAAAACACTAAGCATTGAAGCATGGCCACCTATGCACTCGGTCCTCCGAGTGGCCGGGTCATATTAAAGTACGGCATTATACATGCTATAGTGGTACCAGACCGTGCCCTGGCAAACCAAAAGAAAGGTGCGGCCTCACTTCACTGACTGTATATGTCTTACACAAGTAACTTGGCAGTCCGGGTCCATGTTCATGCACCGAACAGCCAAAAGAACCACACTTCGGGAAATATAAACACCGGATATCTAGAATATATCCTGTGCTTTATTGTCGGCGTCTGTTGTTACATGCAGGTGATTATTACGGGGTGGGGGTCTTCCTGTCCCTTTTATCTGTTTTCCAGTGAATAATATTTCCTGTCACGCTCTCCAGGATTAGAATGACTAAATCGGGACTAATATAATTCAAAAGCCTTTCGTGATCTTTTGTATGGCGTGTAAGATTATCTGTTAGAAAAAAATGGCTAGGAGTTACAGTGCTGTATATACTAAAGCCGAAGCGTGGGAAATCGTCATTTGTATGTGTCCACTGAACACCCATGCTCATATTTTACTTATGTGGATGAATTTCAGGTCATGGGCATTTTGACTCACCATTAATGACCGACCAAGAAACGGGCGTGGCCTGGAATGTCACATATCATATATCACGGCTGTGTTGGTATACAGTATGAGCAATCCAATGACTCGGTGATGCGTATAAATATAACAGCTAATTAAAAGCGTCCAATCAGGCGAGCCTTTTATTGCGGATGGAACGATCTTCAAAAGACATTTATACTTTGTATGAAGAACAACACTCAGTTGAACCCCCTTCCTTCCCATGTGAGCTTGTATGCACATGCATAATGTATACGAAATGTGTTAAATAGTAGAGATCGATCACAGATGCATTATTGTCCAAGTAAATTATGCTTTCTCTAAAAGTAAACATCTAGTAGTTTGATCACTATACTACGCTGTTACCCGTCACTTTAAACGTTACCGTAGTAGACTACATATGGGCAGTACTGAGTGTGTCTTGCCATATTCTATAGAAGTGTGACAATATATACACGTCATGCATGCAACTAAATACTTAATAAAAGCTCCCAATAATACGACCCTTTTTATTTAGGAGACAAAGTGGAACGATCTTCGGAAAGGCAACGCCTTTATACTTGGAAATTTCATCGCTATGGCTGAACCTCGTATAATTTACTAGTAGATTGTGGGTTTTATCGTTGCCATTTGTTGGCGGATATTGATGAAAAATAGCAAAGACATTGCTGATACAACCTACCTATCAATAGTAAACCATGTAATATACAACGGTTAAAGTTACACATTATAATCCAGTTGGATATCCCTAATTATTTGAGTATAATTATTATGAACTTTGTGCCAGCATTCGTCGTTCCTTACAATAGCAATGACCAGAATGTAATAAATTAACGATGGACCATCCGACGGTCTTGAACATCACAGCCATATTAGTTATTTTTGGTATAATATTATGCCAATATCTTTACGACAATAATAAGGCTTTTGATATTGTATCAGCAAACAATGTCGCCACTCACTAATCTGTCCAAACTGGTAATCATTCTCCAAAGTTAAGTCCAGGGCTTCATTTCTGACTATAGTTTTAATTCCTGAAATTCATTTTTCATTAAATGACCGCAAAGGGCGTAAAGAGACGCGGATCTGAATTCTCGTAGTATAGACTCGTTTTTGCGTATGTATGGCTCAATTGCCGAGAAATACCACGTGATGACATGTAGTCAGAACATGGATTACAGTCAGGGGCGTTTTAGTCAAGCTGCAGTGTGACATGCAAATGAATCCCTGTTGCATCTGGAATGACGTCGTAGGGAATTTTTTAGTGTCAGATGTGTTTTGTCTTAGCCAATCACAAACCTTGTAATACAGATGTTTAGCCAATCACAAACCTTGTAATACAGATGTTTAGCCAATCAGACCACTCGATGTTGTGATAAGTACTGATCACGTATTAATCAGGAAATGGAAACCAGTGGATGGTGATCTCAACACAAAATTGTAGCCATGGTAGTTGGCACTTGAGATTGTGGAAGAAATGACTAGACTTTTGTTTTGCAAAATGGCGTGAACTTCTCAATGTTCGGTGACATAACATAGAATATAAGACGTAACGCAAATTGATGGTCATGAACTGTATACTATTTCTTTAGCGAAGCCCAAAGCCAAATTAAGAAGAATGTAGCAACATCGTAGATTGACTCATTGTTCGGTGACATAACAGAACACAAGACATAACGCAAAATGATTGTCATTCATTGTATTTTATTGACACAAACCAAGTCCAAAGCCAAAATAAAAAATATGTAGCAACGCCGTACAATGGGTTGACATTATACATACATAGCCTCTTCATTTTTTTTTGTTTTGTGTGTAGGGGGATGAGGGAGAGGGGATTGATACAACTAGCTGTTCTCGTGATTAATTTTTTCGCCTAAGGTACTAAAGTACTAAATCGTGGTAAAATTGAAGTTCTGAAAAAGATATCTAATTTATATTTTTTAATTTGGTTTGTTCTTGCTCCACTCCTACTTCGAACATACACACACAAAATAAGTATGCTATGACACACCGGGCGGTCCTAGACAGGTCTGTGATCGCGCCTTGCGTTGAAAAAGATATCACACATTTTCCTTGACACCCTGGTTAGGGTATACAGTATAGTCGTAAGGTTTGTCGCCTTCGGCTACCACCTCTAAATACGTATGGTGAGGCCTCGGTATAACGGTGACGTCAGAACCCTCATCGCCTGTCTGGTCACGTGATCCGGCCCTCGGATTCTGATTGGCCGGTAAGGCAGCGTCGTCTGCAGGCTTGGAATTCTTGGCGTTTCCGTTTTGCTGATGAACCCCAGGCACGGGATTATTAGCCAAGGATTCATACGAAGGAGGGTTTCCGAGGGAGCCTATTATCTTCTGCCCTAGGCCTTGATACATTGCCTCGTACGGGACGTCAGGCCGGGGTCCCATCTGGGTGTACAAATCCTGGTACGCATGCTCCAGGGGATCGCCGTTCTTGCCTTTGGGCCTTACGCCCATACCTTGGTACGCCCTTTCGTAGTTATGCACGGCTGGAGGGCCGAGGTCGGTGTAATCCCGGTCATTCAAAGCACGGGACAGCTTTGGGGGAGGGGGTGGCGGCTTGCCTCCCTTCTTCGGCCGGACTTTCTCCGCTTTCCCCGGTAATTTTGTCTTGGGCAGGACAGGCGGGGGAACTTTCGACATCAGCTTGGGTGCTCTGCGTTTATAACGGATTATCCCCACGATTGCGCCCACCACCAGCAACAGTCCACATACACTGCCAACGCCGATATATACACCTACAGGAGGAGAAACAAAAGTTCATACATCATATAAAGTAACTGCGCCTGCAGCAGCAGTAGTAGTTCAGTCTTTTCAAAATTACTGGCCACTCTGAACAGAGTCTACCCCGGTCCCTAATGTGGTCAAACATCTTTACCACTACTACCATGAATGTATTAACTTCTCCCTTCCCCCGAAGGCCACATCTTTAATCTAGGCACACCTTCGGCAAGTATATAGGGTGGCCTTATTAGAACAAGAATACTGTATACAATTAGGTGAGCATAATAAGCCACATTAAAACGATTCGGACTACCACCCCCCCCCCATGTGCACATGGCCAACATATTTTAGAGTCCTTGCCAGGTCTATAAAGAACTAATAAAATGAAGATGTATGGCTAAATGAATGGGGGATAATAAATAGCAATCCACGCGATTTGGCAGATTCCCAATTATTCAGAAAAGGCCATAGGTTGATATCCTGTGGGGTATACTGGCGTCTGAACTTCAGACTTAATACTAATGCCATTCGACTTCGTTTAAATAAGCATGTATAGAAGCTAGATACAATGTAAGTTGGAATGAAAATGTTAGGAATAGAAAGTATCTCTTACCGATCATGGACAGCGAATTGTGTGGGGACGAGGCCTCTTGTGTACGAGGAGTCTTGTTGACCAGTTCCCCTGGAGAAAATGAAATCAATTTCAAATTATTAACACACAAGCCCTATACATATGCATTGTCAAATCAAATGATAGTGTTTTAGCTATACGCCATCCGTCAGCCGACAACATTTCTCCCGGGTAAGGTGGTGATACAATGCCTTATCAAGTCTCGGGTGTTTGGTCGTCGTCATCACCACATCTTATGAGAAGCATACACTTAGAGACAAATCAATTAATATGGGGGAAGGAGGAGATCAAATCAACCGTGACCATCAACCGTTGAAGGGTAAGGATGTCTTCATCCCGGTCTTGTAGAGTACTTACATGTACCACTATCAACTATCTGCCGAGAATTTAAGGGCTGCAGAACTACCCGAAAATACTAGTTGGTTCCCGAATTCTGAAATTGTCGTTATTTCTTTTAGCTCCTTGCATGCTTTACCACACCAGACAGAGACATAGAATATATTTCCAGCTTTAATTTCTCATCACGAAATGATGTGAAATTAATTTTTACAATGCCGGCAGTTTCTGTGCAATCTCTGGGTCCCTTCGCTTGCCTGCTGGTTTCATTAGCATTAAATCGCTGATTGTTAATTTATCATTTGTTCTCGGCACTTATAAAGGCTGCATATTAGCGGCCATGGTGACCAATATGCCGTTATGTCAAAAGTTGGTCTGATCTAACCGCATGCCCCTTATAAGGATATATCTCCGCTGCACTTACATCCTTGTTCCGTTGGGGGTTTGTCGGTTCCATCCGCAGAAGATCTCGTCCTGGGATTGATACCTTGGTCTGGAACCGGAACCACGGTTACTGGCTTGTCCGGAATAGTCGTGGGTGTCGTCCTGGGGGTCGTGGTGGTGCTGGGTCTTGGTGTAGTGGTGGCGGTGGTGGTGGTGGTGGTGGCGGTGGTAGAGGGATATCGAGGCCAATGTTTGCGCCCGCCACTACCTCCCCTTCCATCTCGGTCACCCCCGGCGTCAGCAAACTCCCAGAATCCCACAGACAGGAAAGTCAGAAGCCAGAACCATTTCCAGAGATTTAAACGGCGGTTTCCCGCCATGTTGATGTCACACCATGCGTTCTATCTACAAAAATAAATAAAAAAATATATATATATAAATCTTTTTGTTTATAATAGGTCAGTTGTTATACGGCAAGAAACTTCCAATCACATGTTTGTAACTGCCAAACAGACACCCCTCTACATACAACAATAACCAACAGACAAATTCTCAGAACACAATCGTACACTTTCTCGCACATTGACTAGTTCCCATTTAGACCTTATTAATACAGTAATTCAACATCCATTTCTATTAACACGCTCAGCTCTTGTTCACGCAACATAACCGTGGATCAAATGTCGCACAGGCTAATCCGCACAGCTTTGTAAGTATATCAATATGTAATAATTCAAGTCCAACGAAAACAGCGGTTAACAAAATCTAAGTTCAACGACAAGTCTGATATCGGCTTAAGCCACAAAATCCCTGCAAGAAATTGCTTTGTAAAATTCCATATGCCACAATATTCAGCAGACTGCAGCGAAAAGTAAAGCAATAAAAGTGCTGTCCTAAGGACATTCTGGGCGAGACTTACCTCTTACACAAGGGCTGCCTGGACCATTAGCCGTTCAACCTGTTTGTCTTAGCTTTAAAACACGATCCCTTCACCTGGTCGATACCCGTGCGACGCTCTCTCTCGATGTCGCACTAGAGTACTTAACAAACATTCTCGACCGCCTGAATGAGTTTATTAAGGCAGCAGACACCGAAGCCAAGTTTTGTTTTTTCGTCATGGTAGCTGAGTCACTGTGAGCCAAGTACGTCCCTGGGGTTGTCACGATTCCTGGACGACTGTACGCCAATAATGAATCGATCCCTAGATACGCTGTCAAAGGACTTGGTCCTGCGATGGGACGGTTGGGGGGTGGAGGTGGCATATATCATCTTCTTTTCACATTATTGTATCATGTGAAAAAGCCAACGACTCTGCTACAACGCGCCACACCCACAATAGTTTTTGAAAACATCTCCGCCCCCATTGGAAGTTCGCGAAAAAGTACAGTCATACTCAATTCCCCCTGGCTCTAGTACCTTCGAATGAGGGAAGGTCTGTTGTGCGCAATCCAATATTGTCAAATTGTGATCTTTTGTCCAATTTTGAAGTTTCGGGTATTCTCGTACGTTGGCCCAATTCGACCGCAAGTTACTGGGATCTGTGGGTCGCGGCTCCAGTATTGGGCTGATATAAACTTGATCACACGGGGGTTGTTTAACCCAACTTTATAGCTGGCCAACAAGCGTACAAAAAGACGGCCTAAAAATCCCCGTCCCCCTACGATATTCACTTGGTATGCAAGATTTAACATCCATTTCTGCTACTGGTACCCTATCTCAATTACACGCATAATGTATATGTTTTCCATCAGATTGCCGGGGAGCCTGGGCTATCTTCCCAGGTGCTCAGCCCACAGAGCAACCCCGGCGCGACCCAGGTGGCGGATAGGGGAATGACCTTTATCTAAAGGTTAGCCAGCTACTTTA
>JAAUYG010085361.1_pt1 | contig 13732 bp, 14 predicted proteins | sample 7278091 | NCBI WGS metagenome assembly JAAUYG01 (sample SAMN14350201, study PRJNA611818) | marine sediment metagenome | isolation source: surface marine sediment (0.6m) | place: French Polynesia: Moorea | collected 2018-08
GATATATAACTCGAAACGATTGGGTCAACACACTGCCCTTTTCCACACATTCTCAGGATGCACTGAAATCCTGAATTTTTTCCCAAAGTTTCCAAAAAAAAAACCATCCCAGATGGCAGCTGGGCCAAACCGGGCCTGTCTAGAACAAGTGAAGTTTTGTGTGCTTTTGTTGACAATAAATTGTCGCCACCCCACATATCAATAACGATGAGTTTTGGGAACAAAAAAATTGCTGACAACCTGCTTCCACAGAGGATGTGATTTGCTGGCAGAAACTAATTTGAAATTGTTTTCCAGGGGAACTGAAACACCAAACTAACGACAAAATTTGAATTTGCATAAAATGCAGCCGATGGATCAGAAACACTGACAACAGGGGACGTTTCCAAATGCAGGTTGTCAAGTGTAATACAAGCTGACTTCATCACACTGCGGAATTGTCTCGCGTGGAAATAATTCCATTGATGTCACTTGTCACCAACGCCAACTCTATTTCACCTGCCTTAGTCTGTGTGGCTGCAGAAATAATACTTCGTGATCCACTTGTAGCAGGTTTGATGAACGAGCCCAGAATAGAGCCAAAAATATCTCGAAAGTTTCAAATGGCCCTAAAGGCCAAACGTTCTCCAGATATTGTCACATTCACAGAGTGTCTGAAATGAGAATGTTCTGTGGCACCTGGTGGAATCGGCTCAGCCATTACGTAAGTTGTTCCTTTTGTTCTGCGCTTGTGCCGTACCACACCCTCGGCAATGTGGCTGTTACGTTGTAATTTGTCCCATTTGTTGGCCATAACGTGGATGCACAAATTACTCGCACTAATGGAAAGAATGTACGACGCCGAAGTCTTACACAGGCGACTACCATTATCCCTTATTGCAGAGGACGGACAGAGCTGCCTCGATTCCAGTTGGGAACAGGAACAGCTGACGTCAAACTTTGGGCAGCGCACAATAGAAGAGGAGACCACGCAAAGATCTTCCACTTTTCTCCACTGAACACAGATGCGGATCCGCACTTTGGTGATCAGGGAAAGTCTTCGGGAGCGTTTGTGTTTCATGGATGTTTGCCACGAAATATCTCTTAATCTGGCAACAACGCAAGACAATCATCATCCGTTACTGACAATCCTTTGTAGATCTGAACAAAAGTCCAGGAAGAAATCTTGGCAAAATGTTTGAGATCCCCATGACTACACGCTTGAAATTCAGAAACAGAAGAAAATTGAAGCATCATCAAGTGTGCACCTTGACCCCGTTTCAGCGTTGATTTTCCCAATGTCTGCAGGACATATGCATCAGAACCTGCATGCAGAATCAGTTTAAAATCATTTGTGTCATTGATGCATTTTACGTGACTTGATTCTGCACATGTGCTACAGACTCGTCTAGAGAAACACGAATCGGGGTCTTGAACCTGAGAATGACGACATCAACAACGGGCTCATACTGCAGACTTAGCACCGATCCTCCATGATTACTTCCTGTCATCTTCCTTCCACAAATGATCAATCAGGAGAAATAACGAGCATCCGGGCTCTCTACCTCATGTACTGCAAGCACATCTTAAGCAATCCCACTTTTTGCAGGTTACATAGGTATTTCTGGTCATGAAAATACGAACGGTGAAGAGAAAATTTATTTCTCTTCAACAAGGAGAAAAATTACTCAAGAGCTGAAATTGCTGGAGTTATTTCCAGTTCAATTTTGTGCATCCTCAAAAACCTTTTTGCAATTTATGGGAGTACAGCACAGCAACACACGCCACGATGCTTTTGGCACCTGTTCTGGGAACACAGTGATTGTTGTTCAGTTGGTGGTGGGTGCGACTTGAATTTCTCCAGTGTGAGTGACGCCAAGCTTTTCTATGTTCGCCAACCACAACATTCACTCTGAGAGCGTTCTAGAAGCCATGATTTCAGGTTTGAGGTTGAGGTTGCAACCAGGCTCTTCAGGAAGTACGGTCGTTATTCTTTCCAGATCTGGGTTGTCTGCTTCGTTTTGGTGCTCATGCATGCATCAGAGCTTTGGAAATGGTCTCACAGCTTCCAGCAGCCAAAATATATGTTATGTAAAGTGCCAAAACACAAAGCCTCTTCACCTGTCCAGGATCAGCAAATGCGATCTTTGGTGCACCTCTGTTACGAAATGACGGAAATCATTCCAACTTCTGATGACCACGAAACATGAAAAACACATGTTCACAAGGCAACAACAACAAAAATGGCATCCAGTGTGTTGCCTGAGACAAAAATATGTACACGACACGGTTGCACAAATGCACCTTCATCACATGCAGCAGAGGTGAACTCCCAGCACCAAAATGAAGAGGCATAATCACTCGCTGGCGCTTTTTTCTTCTCACAAGATGATTACACGATCTAGGAATCCCCGAGGAAATTAGGCAGGATAATTAGTAAATGTTTACTCGCAGGATTTTGATGCACATCTTGCTAATACACTACCTCATTTGGTGTTCTTAATATCACTTTCATTAAGCGTTTTACAAGCAGCTTTTTCTTTCTCAAGTCTTTCAATCTTGGAGTTTACACTGATCTACAGCAAGAAAGCTTATCTCTGCAGAAGAAAGGGACGATCAACTCGGCTGCTCTTTTTAAGATTCGCATGACAACGGACGAAACTTTATTCTCTTCCTTCCTGGCTGCGCAGCTCAAATTACGCAGCGCAGCAGGTGAGTCCAGTTCCGCAGCTGAAATGCCTGTGACAACTCGCACAACCTGCGCATCCATGGCGTGAACCCAGAACAAATGGCTTCTTTTAACAGTCTATTTGTTGCTCAAAACACATAGGACATGCACGGCCGGACATTAAGAACCTTTCTCGGATCTGATCCCAATCCAAGATCCCAGGCGCCATAGATTGAGGCTGCTGGGCTTCACAGAGTTTCAGTGATGTGGCTTCTGAACTGTTCTTTCTCTTCAAGAGAAAGACAAGAGGTAGAGGTCAGTGGATCTAAACTATCACGTTCTGTCCCCATTTCCGCCAGCCTCTTCGGGCACAGGAAATGTGTCAGACCATTGTAGGGTCAGGAAGAAACGTGCAGATCACTCCACAATTATGGAATGGCCACAGGTCGTCACAAACGCCCACTAACCAGATGATTTACATCCCGCACTTGTAAGTGAAAACACACAACATACTTTCACACAAAAAAGTTTCCAAAGTTTTCTGTTCTTCCTCCCACCTCAGTCCTTCCCACGAATAAACAGACTTGAACGTCACCAGGATCCACCTGCAGTTCCCGTTCTGGACCTGTCTACGCTTCACACTCTCTTCCGCCTCTTGCAGTTCTGCCCTGGCCACGAAAGACAACCTTCGCTTTCTGTTTCCGACCTGACACTTGCGTGGACCAAAGAAAAATCACAACACTGCTTTTGACTCATCCAAAACCGACGGCAACGCATCTGGTAACACACTCACAAATGTGACGGTTTTTGACGGGCTGCATTTCACACCGGGACATGTGTGACGGATGCTAACTTGACTAATTACCACAGATGACAACTAGCGTTGGTTGATGTCCATTATTCCCTTATCCAAATCCGGAAGAGCGCAAACTAAAATAGACATCCTGTGTCGGTTACAACTGCGGCAACTGATGGGAGGTATGACGCCAGTCTCTTTTTTCGCACTTTCGCGTTACTTGCCTCAAAGGACCAAAAGTAATTGAACAAACTGGGAACTTGAGTCTCCTTTCCAGCTGGATGCAACCAAATTTCATAAACAATGTGAAGATGATTCTACAGGCAAATGAACTTATGTTGCATGCTAAACAAGTGGTTAGAAGAACGCAGAATCCCATTCAGTTTCTCCACTTCTTCAGAAAACTTCACAAATTCTAAATTTGCTACGTGCTGATGTGTTCTTTCACAGCGAGGCAATTTTCTAACGATTTCACACATTCTTCTTTTTCTTTAATTGGATTGTAGAGCCAGAGTGTTTGAGCACAGGAACTTTTTTCTGTTGTTTTCTGAGAACAAGCCTGACAAAAACTCAGTTCTCAACTGCCATATTTTGATGGTCTCAAAAAGCGAAAAATCACTTTTCCAATGGTATCACTTCTTGTTGTGCAACTGAATGTGGTTGTCTTCTTGTTGGCACTTTGGCAGTGACAACACACCTGCAATCTTTGATTTGAACAAACGCTGCTGCGCTGTGGAAACTAGACAGGCCAACTGAGGACCATTGTTGGGGCATTATCATCTCAGAAGTGCCAGAAAAGTCCGGAGATTTGCATGAAAAGCGTTTTTCTTCCCTTCTGATGTCTTCTGCGCTCTGACTGCGCTGTTATCAATGGCAGCGTTGCCAGCTCATCTCAGGAAGCCCAGTGGCCACGCCCTTCCGCTCTGCCTCATAACGGTCAGACGTCAGGTATCACAGCCAAACTACACAACATATGAAACAAAACCAACCTCAAATTCCCAAATGACTCTTGGCATTTTCTGATTCAAATAAAACAAAAGAAGAATTTTGAAAACGCAAAGAAATCCTTCAGGTGCCATTATTCGCTAACCTCGCGAGTGATCAGAAAAAGCACCTCCTTTGTGAAGAATAGCATTTCCATTCAAAGACAAAAATCTACCATGCGGGATTCACCGTGGGAGTAGGCTGTGAAAGAGCAGAACAGTCTGAAAATAAGAACCATGCCCAGAGAAACCAAAAATACTTTTTCACTGGACGGCGGCGCAGATTTAGCTGCTTTTATTCGCAGAGCAGACTTGTGTCTATTCGTGTCCGGAATGATGCTGTCTGGAATAGGTTATCCACAAAGCAGGTCAGAGGCAGCAAACCGAAACAAATCCACTGAAAGGAAACAATGGAGGAAACAATCCCCAAACTCGAGATTTAACCCACACACGAAGCACAACGAAAGGAAATGAAAACGTGGTTGATTGGTTGAGCTGGAAGCCCCATTAGACACGACGGGTCTGGCACTGAAGCATTACGTTCCAGTCACGTGCAATCCTAACACTTCCGGCTGTCCGCCTTGAACAAGAAACCTCAGGAAAACGCAAAATAACATCTTATCATAACAAGAAACACTTTCCAAGACCCGAAGCCTTTGATGCAGAGACAAGAAGACAATCTTCTCACTTTATCACTGCTGGAAGCAGAACCCCAAGTTGAGCCGCGTTTCTTTTATCTGCTGGGAGCAACAGCTTAATTTAGTGGAGCTGAGCAGCCCACGCTTGCTTACAAAGAAATGTCACACTGGATTAATCGTCGCAATGGAATCATGATACAAGCCTTTAGCCTTTAATTACGGCAGCAACGCAGATTGATTGCCGACTGCCACTTCACGAATCTGTTGCCACTTTACAGTTCAGCAGAGGTCCTACACCAAGTATCACCTGCGAAACTTTTCTTTGCTAGGCCAACGCAAAACCTCTCATTCTGGACGAAAAAATGAAACGCAATATCCAACTTTTGAATTTCAATACATAAGAACTTCAACTTTGGACATGTTTTCAATAAACAACTCAGGTCCAACAGTTTCAATTGCAAATGTGAAATTTCTTGTGGTTGCGGCCATCTGAGCAGAAACAACCGAGACTGGAAAATTTTGTCGGCGACAGTCAGAGCTGCAGGTTGTGCGGCACAACCGAAAACATTTGACTTCGTTTGACTTTTGTCCCCATTTCCAACAGTCAAAAAAGTGCAATGTCCGTCAACGCCACTGTTCCCATTCCGTCATTCATTTTACGAGGAATTTTTTGCCACTTCCTTCCGAAGGCGCAATGCATACCAATCAGGCTCTGTAATTACTCTGTTGCTCAGGCGTCGCGCCTCTTCCTTTGCTGACACGATCCAAGGAAAACGCGCAGGTAAAACTTGCTGGTGACGCCGACTGAATTTTAACTTGCATGATACCAAGAAAATTTACACACCTACATGCTGTTTTCGCCCTTTGATTGTTGCACTAAGGAAATGCGTTTTAACGTGATGAGCTTCACGTCAGCGACTTGACCCAGCTTCTGAGACTGGTCACGTACACAACTTGATTTCTCCAGGATCAATTTCCAACAAACAAACTTTTGGACAAACAGGTTGTGTTTGTTTGAAGGAGGATAATCTTTGGTTTGTGTTCTTGGTCCATGGGCGAAAATGGATCCGGATACTTTTTGCAGAACAACGGAAGAATCGCACGCTTGGGCATCTGGCATTTCCCGTCTAATTCGTTCTTCATTCTGTCCACTGGAGTTGGTTTGCCGAGGGTCAGCTTCTCATTGCCACAAAGAACTGTCACAGCTGATTAATCTCCGTCACTGAATCACGACACGAGGCAATACGGATTTTCTCTTTAATTACGCTCCAATGCAGATTGATGGCAGTCTAAATGCAGCGGTGAAACAAGCATCTTAAGTTTAACGCCCTGCGAAAACGTGATGACAAAAACAAGGGCGCTGATCAGCGTCAAGGCCGCGCTGTGAGGCGCTGTGACAATGACGACGACGGCACCTTGACAGATGGCCGCTCTGCTGGGACAGCTGCCCGCCGAAAAAACAGCTGCATGTATAGTCATATTTTGCTGTCTCCGTGCACGGAATGAAGCAGCCAAAAATGGCTTTCACCATTGCAAAATGCCTTTTCCTCTGCACTAAAAATTACGAAAAGCGAGCGGAACACAGTTGCGGAAATAAATTGTGGCCGTAGCGCATGGGAACATGTATCAGCAATGTCTTTTGCTTGCTTAATCCAGTCCTTGCATAATGCATGAACTTCCGCCATCGGCAAATCATACAAAAAATCTGTCATTGAACACAATAAGTTGGGCGAACAAGCGCATGCAGCTGCCAGCACTCTGGTAACGACGTTTTCTTTTTCTCAAGCCACTTACCCAGCTCGTTACCCAAGTTATCAGACACTGACGGTACAAGAGTTACAAGTGATCAATTGCTGCTCCACAAAGGGAAATCTCGGCATCGTCAACTGGGTGTTACAGAGCGGAAAACAGCGAATCACATCTCCGTCGTTCAAGGCCCAAAGAGAATGACCCACAAACTCAACAGCTGGAGACAGGTCAATCTACGTCCAGTCCATTCAATAACAAAGCGAATTATTTTCTCTTGTGTTTCCCAAGTTGGACAGCTCTGAAGGAGAAACTGAACGTGAGTTTGACTCCCACGCAGATTGCGGTCAATTTCACGTTCCGCGGTACTTAGTTCGCACATCCGTCCACGTGAACTGCTGTGAAATGCTTTTTTGTAGGCCCGCCACAAACTTTTCACGTCATTTGTCGGAGGCTGTTGTGGACAAGTTGTCAACTCAATTCAACCTGGGGCTTCAAGGTCCAAGGTCCCCTCCCTATCTCGATATGTAGATTTTGAAAAAGAAAACTGAAAACCAGAATTATCAGGGAGAGGGCTCCCCTTGCCAATGTCGACTGGAGCAAACGCATTTCAACAGCCCTGCTTTGTGTGCACAGCCTTTCTGCTGAAACCGGGAGACAAACCATAACGGGCGTCAGCAGCATTTTTATTCTTTCCCTTTCGTCTCTTTCGAGAACATTTCTTTCCCTTCACACATGGTGCATTGTGACATTTCATTCACCTGAACTGACGAGACAATTGTCTTCCGCTTTCTGGTTCAGGTGTTTTGTTGACTTCTCGTCGCTGTCACAGACAACCGACCAGAAAGTCAGTTGGGAAGGCGGATTCCTCACGGATCCTTTTTTTCACCTCACGGGCGTGAAATCTGAGACCCACGGATAAAATTGTATTCCTGGCTGCGGGAAACGCCAAATGCTATAACGTTTTGTGCGTCACCAGCAGCACTCTGGTCACCGCCACGCCCGTCCAAGTTAGAGCAGTTGTTTTGGGTGTGGAACTCCACATGAGAGATACGGTTCCAACACCTCACAACCAGAGCACCTGCACCCTGTTGATGAAAGAAAAAGTTCGGAAGAAAGAAAACGGGCAAAGTGCATGAGAAACTTTTTATGGAAATATATTCTCACACTGGTCATGCCCACACAAGCATGAGAAATTTATTTTCTCAATACCAAATACAGTGGAGGTCAACCAGGGTTGTTTCTTTTTTCAACTCAAAGCAAATAAAGAAAAGGGAACCAACATTTTGAAAATTTCAAATACTGACAGATATCTTTGCAAAGCAAATGTTCAACTTGAGCAAAATACAAGAATTTTCACCAAACAGAAACTGCAGATGGATCTTCTTTTGTCCATCTAGAGCAAATAATTTCCTTTTTAGCCAATAACAATAACACATCAGGGTATGATGGAAAAATACCCAACAATATTTTACCAGGATCCATGTCCAAAGGATCATTCAGAGACATATTTGGCTACCTTTGACCATAAAGAAAACCAAAAATCTTGTATAAGTGGGCAATCCCAAAACATATGAAGAAATGTTTCTGGGGCATAACAATATTGACATGAATCTGAAGTTACCAATCCTGCAGCATGAAGTGCATAATTCCCCATATAGAGACAGTGCAGAAACTTGTATTGAATAGATCTAATGTTCATAGGAATGATTTTTTTCAGAAGTATGTGGGCTTGGAACTAGGAATCACTAATCTCAGTATTATTGAGGTCATGTTCCCATTTTGATATACAAGAAGGTTGGGTTATTTTAGTAGAAAGGATTGTGTGATAAATATGAGAAGCATGTTTATTTGGCAAGGATACTAATTCAGAAAAGTACATTTCCCTAGAATATCTTTGGATATCCAGGGTATGGAGCATGGATAATACCCAAGAGTAGGGTATGGCCTGTATTATTTTCAAAAAATCCAAATCTGACCATGTACAAGAGAATTCCTGGTTCCATTCCCTAACCTTAATAAGTCTACCTGGTTTAAAGAAACATTTCAAAGAATTTGCCTTATCAAACAATTCTGGAGAATACACCACTGAACCATTAATCTTGATACATGAATTCAACCAATACCCCTGACTGGAAATGTTTTCCAACAGGGTTTTCACAACCAAAGAATAATTGAAATCGCACCAATACTGGAATACTTGCTGCCAAAATAACTGAAGTCAGTCCACATAAATATACTTAGAAAAATCCTTCCAGTGCAGATTCCCCCTAAACAAGTGTTCAGGGTCAATAGTAAATGCTCCCTGGACAACTGATGCCCAAGCTGCATCAGAAACAGAAAATCGTGGAACCCATGCAATTTTCAATGCCTTATCCATTATTTCCAAGTCTGTCAAGTTTGTTCCTCCACTCTTAGAAGGTGCAGCTAGTACCAATCATTTGATTCTATCAACTCGAGCACCCCAAAGAAAATGGTAGGATATTGTTTTCACCTGTCTGAGGAAATCCGCACTGGGAGATGGAATAACCTGCATTTAGTATATTAAACATGAAAAGATATGTGATTTCAAAAGTAGTACTTTACCCATAAACAAGAAATGTCTAGATTTCCAATAATGCACAAAGCCAAATATTGCATCTAGTCTTCTGTGATAATTTTGGAAGTAAGCTATTGTTCTGTCTAATGACAAGAATATGCCTAAGACCTCAATGGTTGAAGAATTCTCCCACTTAAGATAAATTAGAATCACTGGCTGTCAAATAAGATCTGAGTCATCAGCAAATTGGGAAATAATCTTAACACAGTCTGCTAAAATGACCCAAGTTATCTTTGATCTTGACTTCAGCACGCATTGGTTCCAACAATTGATTCTGAACCTTCCTTGCACATTGTAGCAATGCAGAGTTGTTTTGTTGATTTGATCGAAGGATTTCTGGTTGAACAGGTGAGACGAAGAAGGGGTATCCTGTTGGAGAGCGCTTACCCTTCAGCAGCTTAACATTCAACATTACCTTTTTCTGGACAGGTGAAGAAACCCTCACCATTAACCTTTTGGCAGGATGTTTGGAGGTGGCCCCCTCCTTCCTCAAGCGTGGACCAACTCTTCGTGCTTCTTTGATAGCAGCTTGTGGAACATGAAGATCCATCTGATCTTTACAAAAAGTCCACAAAACTCTGTTCCAGGGCAATGGCAGGATCATCGGGAAGGCCAGAGATAGATAACATATCATGGGATGCATGGGCCTGGGCTTGCGCTGTGGAATAGCACATATTGGTGATTTGGTTTGCCTGTTTGTCTAAGAGGTTTAGCATGGCATCCACATTGTCATGAAGGCGAATGTTCTCTCATCGCAAGTCTTCCACTTCCGCTGTCGACGCCTTTTCAGTTTTCAGTTCATCAAGTTGCTTTTGGACTCCTCCAATTTTGATGTTGACCAAATCTTGAATGGCCTCAGATTCAGTACGAATGTCTGTTTTGATATCCCTTCGCAGCAATTGAAGAGGTTTCATAGCTTCCACCATGGCAGACACCAACTCGGGTGAAGGGGAAGGTGGCCCCGAGTCAGATTTTTTGGGAGGCATGCCTCTAAGTTTCCTAGGTGTACGATGAGTGGAGAGTTCTCCAAACTCCAGATCAAATCCTGCTGCTCTTTGAGAACACCGAAGTGAGACGTCAGTAGAATGAAGACTTTTACCTTGACCTTGGCCGCCGGTTGGTGACAATTGTTTTGTCAGAGGAACTGGAGTCACCTCTGACTCTGAGTCAAACTTCGAGCGATGAGACGCAGACGCAGACACAGAATAGATACACGTTGAAAGGAACCACAACGCACTCACGGCAAAGATTTGAGGTGGTAAAAATAAATTTTGACAGGTCCTTTCTTCACAAAACATGCACAAGCAACCTTTTCAACTGTTCTCTAACCCTCTTTGTTCACACCCTCTGCCCACGCACTACGAAAACAAATTCCCTCCCAAGAGAGGCAACTGATCCACTGGGGTGATTTGTATGACGCCCCGTTTTTCAGTTTTCCCAGGTGCACCTCCCATTTTCTCCAGTCTTCTTTTCTGCCCGAATGAGAATCAACAAACCAAAAAGAACCTTGGCATCCCAAACTGTGCTCGAGAAAACATTCCCTTGATTCCAAAAATGCCACTTTTGACTTGAACACGAAAGGCTGTTCGTGTTTGCCCCCAAAGTGCCTTCCAACAACTTCTGGTCGGTTCAATCACCGAAGGGTGAGCTATCGCGACTGATACGGCTGAGAACACCTTCTTGCCATCAGTCACAAAAGATAACACCTTGTCGCGGCAGTGAGTCTGAAACGTCAGACTAATCCCTGCAAAGTCAGCGTTTCAAAAACGCCACTGGTGCAACGTCCCCTGCGTCGTTGCACTCGAACAAGAGGCTGATAGCGCCGAATACTTCTCGAATCCACATATTTTTAGCAAGCAAAACAATTTCAATTGACATCTCACGCATTTATTTCTTTTTCTGTATAAAAAAAGCTACAAGTAAAGGCCTTTTTGTCACTCGCCTACTCACACGTGACTGCAGGATGACCAAGTCATATTACTTGTCCACTCCGGGACTTTCCTCCTCCGCCTCCGCGGGCTCGTCGGCGCAGAAGCTGACGGGCTGACACTGCAGCGTCCTCAGGTTGACGAGAACGCACGTCTGAGTCGCGGCGAACTGCGGAATGCACACAAGCCTGACTTTCTGACCAGCTTCCCCTAGAATCAACCAAAGATGCGCCTTTTCACTTCAAGTAACGCTGTTCTTGTTCTCCCTTGAGGGTTCAACCAAAAACAAAAGAGCAACAAACTTCCCAACATTGGCAATTTTCACTTTCTGTCTTTTTTCTTGCAATATGAAAATAAAAGACTTGTGTCTGAACAAAACAAAACAAAGAATAATCTCAAAACACAAGTGCAGTCAGATCGTGTTTCAATGCCGAGTGGACACAAAACGAAGAACACAATCAACATGTCAGATTCACCCTGGAGCTGCTTCACAAACACCTGACTTCAAACACAACAACTGTAAATTGAATAACGATTACGTATCACCTGTTTAATGAAGAGGAAACCAATGTCTCCTCTCCTCAGGGCAAAAGCTACAGGAAAATACGATAAAAGCACCTGCCCCAAACTTTTAGCTTTTTCTTCAATCACAATGCCATACAGTTGCTCCCAACTGTACAGATCCAACAGCGACGCGGCTCAGCGCGCAACTTTCCAATGCACGGTCGGTCTTTCTTTCATTGCTTTTGGACAAATCTTCCTGTTGTCACTGTTCCAGTGGAAGAGTTTCGCCATCAAAGTTTTTTTCCCCGATCACAAACAAGTACTTTCACGATTCCAGGCACAGGACCACCGGTACTGTTTTCTTTCTGGGTACGCTCTGAAAGGTGACAACCAGCTTCCCACTTCATCTAAAAAATTTCTCTCCTTCGATAATCTCTTCGTCATTTTCCAGAAAATTAGTCTATAGTTAAGCATCCACTTGTTGATTGAGGGACACAGATAAACATCCATTCAAAAAATCTTCAAAAGCAAACACAAAGAACTTCCACACCACCTCAAGAAATACCCAAAACAAGAGCGCTTATCAAAGTCGAGGCCCCGAACATCCATGCTCGATTCGTCATGTGAGCGTCATTTGTGTGCCACATGATCAAGGCTGCACTGTTTGATGGTTGTTTGGGTACGGGTGGAGGGGAGATCTGGAGCCGTCCACGATGATGACGACAAAAATGACAAAGGCGGCAGAGTGACTCAAACAGGCCGCTCGGCTTAGGAAAGCGTGCGAACTGAAAACATTTTTTCTTAAACCATGCAGGTTTTCCCCCTTTTATGTTCTATGCTCCGGGACTTTTCCAGAATTTGGCCAAAATACCCATTTTCCCGGACTGAAAAAGGTCTTTCTTTTTTCGGTCTATCCGCGGCGAAGCAAGATGGGGGTGGGGGTGGGGGTGGGGGTGGGGGTGGGGGTGGGGGTTTGGTGGGTGGGTGGTGGGTGTAGGGAAGGTGCGCTGGGGTCTCTGTGACAGGACATCCTCAAAACCAATAAGTGCACCAAATAGTCACGTGGTGAAAGGTATCAAGTAGTCAGCGCTCCTATTCCAGAACCCTGGAATCTGCGCTTCAGGTGGAGCGTGTGACACTCATACAGTGCGGACACCAACCCAATGAGACCAGGCGCTGCCTCGCGCGCCTAATGCACGCACACCGCCCATTCTTCCTCGTCCCTACACGAAACTTCCACTTCAATTTCACCAGAACGACTCCTCACGTCTTCCGTAAGTAAGTGTACGGCGGCGAAGCTTCACATTAATAATGGTCTAATTAGCTATAAACGCAAAAAAGTTCCTGACAAAAGAGCTACTTAGCCTGCCTGCAGGCAATATGGATGGTGCTGGATTCTGATAGATCACCGAGCGAATGTAATGAATCAGATGACGCTAATTACAGGACAATGAACACCGTGCGTTCCTGATGCAATCAATTAGTTATCTATTCTTAGCCAACATACATCCTTCAGGCTGCATTAAAAAGGAAGACGCTTCAACCACAGATAAGCGCCAATTACAGCGCCGCTTCCTGCCCGGATCCCGGGTCTGTAGTTAGGCTCGCGGCAACTGATGTCTGTATCACATCAACCCGTCATTGCTGCGTCAGGTCGCAGCATAGATATTTGCGCGGGCAACTCTCAGGCGGATGATTTAATGAGGGTTCATGGTGAGTGATCAATCTTGGCAAAACTTGTCATTACCCCCCAACAAGGCATCGCCAGATCCACCTTGGAATGTTCAGGTGCAACATGTATTTCTCTTCCAGATGATCCAAACGCTTCTTTACTTGTGCGAAAAGTCTAATTCACACTTCCAGAGAATTTCCGTGCGAAATCGCAATTACC
>JAAUYG010005152.1_pt1 | contig 13729 bp, 11 predicted proteins | sample 7278091 | NCBI WGS metagenome assembly JAAUYG01 (sample SAMN14350201, study PRJNA611818) | marine sediment metagenome | isolation source: surface marine sediment (0.6m) | place: French Polynesia: Moorea | collected 2018-08
GGGCCTGCCGCCGGTCGTGGTGGGGCTGGCCGTGTACCTGCTGCTCTCGCGCGCCGGTCCGCTGGGTGACTACGGGCTGTTGTTCACGCCCACCGCCATGGTCATCGCCCAGGCCGTCATCGTACGATTCTTCAGCCTCATGCCCATCATTCTCAACATCCACCATCTTTACGTTTAAAACGGTGATCTGATCCGATTCGTTTTTAATTAGACCTTCTGAGCGATAAAATTCCTTTCAAACGATCACCAAACTGAACAATTTTCCTCCATTTGTAATCTACAGGAAGTTCTGCTTGATTCTGCGCCTTGCGACTCATAACAGTAGCACATGGTACCCGATCAAAACAACAACAACCGCACGTGGTCGCAGCACCCGCTACAGCGGGCCATCGTGGTGTACGGATAAGCGCTGTAGCGGGCGATCGTGGTGAACATAACGCACCCGCTAGGGCGGGTCGTCGTGGTGAAAAGGTTAAAACTATCTTGAGGAATTGAGGTTCGAAAAATTGATAAGACCGACATCATGGTGACAGCAACAATAGAGCAGACATTGTTTGTGGTTGATTTTCTGCCTTCAGTGGTGGCTTTGTGTACCCTACATTGTAAGCCTAGTTCCAGTTCCTCACAAGGTTGTTCAATTCCAAATTGACCAGATGCTGTCCCGTCGCAAGTTTTAATCCCCTCCAATGCAATGTTTACACTTCAGGAGGATATGGTCACTGAGGAGGTATATCTGGATCGTCGTATCCACTCCCGCCTCATTGGCAGCCGTGGACGCCTGATCCGAAAGGTCATGGATGACTACAAAGTGGACATAAAGTTCCCAACCCGGGATTCGGGCTCTCCGGATCTGGTGTTGATCACCGGGATGGAGGATAATGTTCTGGATTGCAAGGATCATCTCCTCAACTGCGAGGAGGAATCTGTACGTTGTTTGGGGGACGGAGAAATGTCAGGCTGTAGAAAAGGGGGGTGGGGGTGGGCGGTATATGGAAGTTTGTAGACACAAAGAACTGGTGGGGGGCATCAGGATTGTATAGCAGGAAGTGGAGGAGGAAAGGAACTTCATCTGGAGAAAATGTGCATATCAAAATACTTCTGTTTTCAGTAATATGTAGGATGTTTTTAGCAATATGTAGGAAGATTTGGTATCACTGTTTTGTTCTTAGGAAGGTTTAGAAAGGAATTATGTATGAGAATGTTAGAAGTAGAAATAGTTCTGTCCAAACTGAATTCATCCCCAGTGTTCTTGTTTCGTCTCCAGCTGCAAGATGTGATAGATCGTGAAATGCTGCGCGAGTACCAACATCCCGGAAGTCGCGGGGCATCGAATTCTGGCGGAGAGGGAAAATCTAGCGGGTTTGTGGTGCGAGGCGCGCCATGGTCTGGCCAGGGCAACCTAGCCCCAGACACCACCAGTGAGGCAGACTTCCCTGAGTTTGCCAGCACCGTGCCGAAAACCTCCGCACCGCCAGTCCAGTGGGGACCGGCTCAAAAACGCTAAAATGGACAATTACGTTGTGATCTCACAGCTTCAACAGCTTGGTAGACAGAGGCAGACTCTATGCCTGCTGCTAGTGGTAGCCGGACAGATTGAGTTGATTATATTTTGTGTTAAGCAAGTCTTAATTTTAGTTTGTCAATCCACAAGAGCAAGCCTCTATTTTGTTACTAGGACTAGTATGGTTTACTTTTGAAGTACATTGTATTGTAGCATAATAGAGGGACCACCTCGAAAACTTCACTGCTGCCCGTACTGGATTATGTTTTGTTGCGAATCTTTCGTTTGTAAGGGCCAGTGTAGTACTAAACTTCTCCCCTCCGATATCTTGTATACGCAAGAGCACAACTCAACATTCTTGCCTAGGGGGTTGGGTCTAGGGTGGGAGGGCTACCATGGTCACTCAATAATCACTTGAAATGCTTGTTACTTTGTGTGTTAGATTTATGGTGAACCTGAATATCATTGACACAAATCTCATAAATGCTGAAGTGGTCGGCCTGTCCAGGTCTTTATCGTGTTAGATGTCTACAGGGAGCCTCAGTTTGACAGTATTCATTTTGTCTCCGCCATACAGACTAGTACTCGACCACATGCCGTGCCTTTGATGTCATCTTGTTAGAGCACTGTATATAATTGTGCACGGAGTACAGCCCAGTAGTTTTCCCGCAGATTCAAAGCCACTGGCTGGGTTTGTGTGTCGTCTCCAATACCTGCTATTCTCATGTCCGGCCTGTATCATGGTAAATTATAGCAGCCAATGCAAATCTTGGCCTTTATCATTCAGTTAATGTGCTTCACTTTCTGCGACAAGCCTGTTTGGCCGAGTAGCTACTAGCTAGGGGTTTACCTTGTCAATGGGCTGTAGTTTGTTTTGTTCCCTTACTGTCAAGCGGACCGATATTTTTGCATGTGACAGTTCTATTGGGAGTGAACACTGCTGCTCAAGCCAGTAGAAGTGCATGCTGTGTAGCGAGGGAAATTGACTGGCTGTGCCAGAGTAGTTATCAGTTGTTGTTTGCAGCGAAGTTTCTGGTTGTATGCTTGCCGATAGTACAGCACAAAATATATTTTTCCTTCCTTGTAATGCATGTTTCTGCAGACTCTGTGACTACTGGAGTAGTATTGGTTATATTGGTTGAATGAGGCGTGGGGTAAACTGTTAACGTCTGCCATGGGTCAGACTGCCAGAGCAATGTGTGCCAGTATCGTCCGTGTCGGCAGCTCTGACATTTATTATGTAGCTGTATAGCCGAATACAGATATCTATACAAAAAAAAACACAACATATTTTATTGCATGTGTGTAACTGTGGACTGCTTGCATTCTGTTTAATACGCTGTGCTGTCAAAGTGGGGTAAGGGTGTTAGATGCCAGGGTGGGGTGTAGTGTGGAAGAACTTTTACTGCAGTATGGAAACTTAACTGATGGTGATTGATAAATGTGTACATATTGAAATCAAGGCTTTGAGTGGGTAACAGATTGTGGTGTATCCTGGCACAGTTTATGATGTACAGGGCATCTTGACTGCAAGGAAATTACTTATAACGAGGCCATTTGAGTCGAGAAGCCATATCGGCAAGTTACCGTAATGTGTAAAAATACGTGTTCACCCTGTGACTGTGCTAACAATCTAACAACCTTGACTCTCCATGTGTTAACTCGTCTGCCGTTAACAATCTGGTATAAATGTTTTTGATTGTGGTAGAGGAGGGATAGAATGGTTTGGTGGAGGCTGCCGAGACCCAACTCAGGGGGGATACGTGATGGTTTGAGTGACATTTGTCAAGGGAAAACTTTGTTATTTCAAAACTTGGGTGATATCACTGTTCCCATGTGATATCGCTGTTATTGAGCTGTTGTTAAGGTGATCTGTGTAATGAGGCTATCACAGCCGCAGACTCGTACAACATTGTAATGCTAGATATACGTGTTCAGCCCCTGTGGCGCTAGTTTTCGCTCTCCGACAAAAGCAATGTGTTACCATGTCTGTGTTACTGGGTTATGGTGTACTGCTGACAGTCGACACCCGTAGTTGTCACCCACGGCTACCCGTGTATGCTTCACTCCATGTCTCAGTCTGTTCTTGTGACAAGTTGACACCACAGTGACACCAAACCCGGTGTTATTATATAAGTTCCTGTCTGATGTGGAAATCATCAAAGTGCAGTAATAAAAGATGAGTTGAAAACAGATTGGCCTTAAGTCATCTTTAAGATTGCTGTAACACCCTTAATCTTGTGTGCCCTGAAAAATTTTGTGAAATTCACGAGTAGATGAAAGTTGTAAAAATTTAAGGCCTCAAACTTGTCTGGTGCCAGTAATGGGATAAAACCCACAAAATGTGAACTTTAGGCCACATAATTACACAACATTCATATTCACAAAATAAAAGTAAAGGGCTCTACATAAACTGGAGATCAAAGGTTACATGAAGTGGAAAACATATAAATCCTTGTAGCAAGGTTTGGCAGCTTTCAATTCTAGGCAGCATTGATAGTTCTATATTAAACCACCTTGAGACGCATTAACATATATAAAGCTTTTATTAGTTCCCAGTATAGGTGTTTACAGTTTCTCATTACATTATCACACCTGTATAAGGCAAACCAGTGAAGAACCCCCCAGACTTTGTATCGGCTGGCCTGCCAGCTTGAAAAAGGGTGAGATACATATAGTGAGGGGGGAAAAGGCAAATGCCATACAGGAAGAAACAACCGTTGTAAAGTAGTGAGCACCGCTACTTGATATGCCCAATGATTGCTAAGTTGACCTATTTGTCTTCCATGGAACCGTACAATAAGCATACAGGTAGATAACAATGTAACCCGCCATTAAATCTAGCGTCTGTACTGTTCTACTGCCAAGATATTACCTTCCTGTCCACTCGGAATACTAGAGGCAGTCCTTAAAATCCAGTATCTAGGTATTCACACACTTCATTTCCATATACATGATATACCAATACCTGAAGTAGAAATACTGCAGTAATCTCACAGAACTTAACAAACACAAAATCCTCAAACAACACCGGGCATACAGAAAGTTTAAAGCTAACCACTTTGGCATTCAGTCCGTCTTTGGTTCAATACATGCAAATATTCATACAGATCGAAGTATATACATAAACGGTTGAAATAGATGATATCAAATCCAAGTAAACTATTTACACTGTCATTTGGTATTAAGACTGGTAAGACTTTCTTGCATGTTACATGTACGTCAATCTTGGCAACTTCCAAGTTCCCGGTAGATGTATTTATACAGTAGCATGTAGTATCATATTACAATACTGGAGTATTAAACAGCATTTGTCATGTTCAACAAATAAATAGTTGATCTGAAACATTGTCATTCTCGACACCGAGTATAAAATTGGATATTTGTTCCCAAATTTTTGGCAAGCATCTCTCTGCTAACTTCTGATGTCACTTGCAATATTCAGTTTTCAACAGACTGTGCAGAATTACAATTTTTCTATTTTGAATTCTGAGTCTAGTAACATCTATTCTCAGATAAACAGCTGTAATCCAGTCATGTTGACATTACATGTACCTGGGCCATCAATCATGTACCAGAGCTGTCAATCGTACCAGAGCTGTCAATCATGTATTGGAACTGTCAGTCATGTACCAGAGCTGTCAATCGTACCAGAGCTGTCAATCATGTATTGGAACTCAGTCATGTACCAGAACTGTCAGTCATGTACCAGAGCTGTCAATCATGTATTGGAACTGTCAGTCATGTACCAGAGCTGTCAATCATACCAGAGCTGTCAATCATGTATTGGAACTGTCAGTCATGTACCAGAGCTGTCAATCATGTACCAGAGCTGTCAATCATGTACCAGAGCTGTCAATCTTGAGTTCCAGGATTCCTTAACTGGAAAATTTCAACATTTCTACCATTTGTCCAAAGAAACCAAACTACAAGCTTATGAAGCTATACTTTTCCAAAAAAAGTGAAATTTTTTTGTACAGTATATTTGTTTCCAGCACAACAAGTTACTTTTTTTTCAGATCATATTTCCCCTGATGACGTCCCTTTACACTGCTTTTCTTTGGCGCCGACATATTTGGCATCTCGGATTGAAGCGTTTCCCTGTATGAACCAGTCAGCTGACCTGGGGTTGCCGAGTTACGGCGACCATGGGGACAGTAATCCGGGAGGGAAGTAGCCTGCCCAGATTCTGCTGCCGGTAGATCTGGAGACACATAGCCTTTTGGGGGATCATGGGGCATTCTGGAGCGACTGCTATTGTGAACCTCCGGCATGTCTAGGCTTGTTGCCATTGGCAATTGAGGAGCTCTAGGGTCGGCCATGTTCATATCAAAATATTCAAAGTCTGCTGGTTCCAGAGCGACCTCTAGTGGCTCCTCATAGTAGTCCCATGTAGGTGTGTCTGGCCGAGGTTCTGACTCTTCCCTATCACGAGCAGCTGAAGTGGTCGCGTCTCCCTTCTTGACCTTCCTCTTCAGTTTAGTGTTTTTGATGCGAGCAGGATTCTGTGATTGCGTACGATTCACAGACGATGTGGAAACTGCAGCTTGATCGGAGCTGCTGTCAACATCTGCCCCTGCCTGTTGTTTAGGCATATGGATCTCCACCTGGGTTACGTTTACAGTGTTTGTCCCTGACAGAGAGCCTGATTCCTGGCTTTGCTCTGTTAATGTATCGAGACCTGTAATTGCTACACTGGAGGGGCGTCGTTTCTCTGCCCGTGACCCTTGCCTGACCTTTGACCTTTCCTTTTCCTCCATGACGGCGATCTGCTGTAATGCCTCCTCCAATTCCTCGTCCTCGACCTCAGGCACCGTGATTTCTATGGAAGGGGTTTTTGCCATTGCACCATCCACTGTTACATGATGGAGGTCGGAGTCACTGGATGCTCGACGCTCTGTGTAGGGAATAGCCCAGCTGTCCTGGCTGTCGTAACTACCCGCCGAAGGGTTCCTCTGAAGGTTTGGGTTACTGCTGTAAGCTCTGGAGCTGATGACTCCAAGCTCACTGGCATTGTAAACTTTCATGTTCTCTGGTATCCGTGTGCTGATACAGGCAAGCAGAGCCAACTTTGTCTTCACCAGGGTCCTGACTGCCGATTTGGCGGTCAGAGTTAGCGTGGCTATAACAAAGCTCTTCTGGGAATACTTCTGCTTAACGCACAGCTCGAACAGGATATTCCTCTCTTTGACGATCTCCGAGGTTACCTTTTCATACTCCAGTGGTTTTGAGAACTTGAAAGTGGATGGTTTTAATATCGTAGAGCCACTCTTGTAGGCTTTTGTCTCCTCAGCCCGTTCCATGTGCACTTCCTCAGTCTTGCGTTTCATGTCCCGGCGTCTGTCTGGGTGTAGGTAGCTCTTCACATAGATGGCGCTGATCATCGACGTCTCCACTGCGAATCACAAGAGAAATGTTCCTGTATCAATTGCCTGTTTGTGTATAAAATATGCCATACAGGGATTCATGTATTTAAAGATCTCTCCATTTTAAGCTTCATTGTTTTTCATAAACTGCAAGTTCTGTGCATCCATCAGAGAATCAATTAAGTCCAGTGTATCTAGTGCAGATACATGTACATAAATGCCTATAATGCTGGTATACATGGCAATGGAGTTTGAAATACACAGAATATACACAGAATATCGCAATAACCATACATGTATGACTGTCTACTTTGAAACAGATTTAATATGTGGTTTTATCGACACCAGTCTTCAATACATAATGTCTATTAAACTGAAAAAACAACTCTGAATAATAATGATAATGCAGTTTATATTTTTCTCACCAGGTGGCAGCAGCAGATCGCAGACCTGCCAGACTCGGATTTTCAGTGTCGACTTTTTTATGTTGTACTCAAATGATACTTGCATGTGGCCAAGAACTGAAAAGGTGGCAGGTACGGCAATGTGTTACTTCGGCTGTCTACTCAGTTTTCTTGATTATTTAAGTAGGAATTTTTGCTATACTTTTGTACAGGATATATTACAGGTATATTAAGCTCCAAGTATACAACAAAATACAATGATATATCCATGATATCCGCTCTTGAATACACTTCTGAAACTTACCGAGTAGTATGCTTAAATCTTAATACTACATATGTACTTACTCAGTACATCAAACAACAAAACAGTGAAGCTCCTACCTGATTCTTTTTTCCCTCGAGCTGCCCCCTCCCCATGTGTTTTCCTGGACAGGTAATGTACACTGGAGCCACTGCTGCCACTGGCCAATGACACATCGTCAGGAACCAGCACTCCGGAGTCTCTCTCGCTGTCTCTGGCGCTGGATAGCAGCACACTGCCAGAGCCAATACTGTCCTGTAAAGTGGCCTGTGTGCTGTGGCTATTACTTTCACAGCTCTCTTCTGACAAGAATACATCTGCAATTGCATGTAAATTACTTCAATTATAACCGTATAACATATTATAAAAATTATCATTGATAAGTCCTATATCATGTATGCATGGTAGAGAGTTTTAGTTTCCTGCGTTCAACTTAAAACCTTTGAAATTTCTGTTGTATAACATCACAGAATTTGCTGTTGCATCATAACAGCGCATATGGATATCCCGGAGTTGAAGCACAGCGAGAGAAGATCCCTGCACGTTGTTAGGACGTAACAACAAATTCTGTGATGTTGTACAATGGAAATCCCAAAGGTTTTAAGTTGAACGCGGGAAACTAAAACTCTCTAGTGCTGGAGGGAGTGGGGAGTACAGATATTGCTTTCACTTTTTGCTATCGTGACCCAGAGGTGCGGTGATTCAATTTTGAGAATAATTGTCAAAATCAGAGTAATTAAGGGTAGAAGTGGTGGGTCTAAAACAATAATTAGCCTAATTAACAATAAAAGACAGGGCAAAAAAATGCCACTATAACCATGATAACAACTTCATTCATAACACATTGATAAGAATCCTATATGGCCAGTCCAACTCCTGCCATTAGGCCTATAAACTTACCATGGTTAATGGACTAATTTAACCTTTCAACTAAAGTTACAGGCCTAGGTCCCTTACCCCCCCCACCCTCTAATGGTCCTGGACAGGTATTACAGAGTATACAGAGGTCCCTCTATTTTAAGACCACCCACGGGACAGAGAAAATGTGGTCTTATATTGCAGGTGGTCTTAAAATAAAGGTCATTTAACACAGAATATTGCCCTTTGTGACCAAATCAAGCGGTCTTTATATATTCAACGGTGGCCTTAAAAATAGAGGGTTGTAAAATAGACTACTGTAGTCCTGTTGACTATTTTAATTCCCCAGAGAAATTTTTTTATAAATAAAATAGACCCGGTACATTAAAACTAAGTGTTTGGCGCTTTCAGATTTTTCTCATATATTAAAATCCATAATTAGCTCCGCTTGACTTTAGTCAAGCAGAGGTAATAATACTGTATGGTGTGAATGGCGTCCCTGTCTTTCGTGTCCATACATGGAACGTGTTTTCGGGGAGACTATTTGTCTCAAATTTTGGTTGTGGGTTCTTTTGGGGGATAACCTGGGATGTTTTTTGTTTTGGAAAAAAATGAGCTTAACAGTTTTTTCACGATATTTCTTCATTAACATGGGAGCGCCTATGCATGCTATAGCCTATGCATCCTATAGGAGTGAAAATTTCAAAAAGCTGCTCCTCCTTCAAAGTGCTTATGAATGTTTAAAACTGTTTTTGAATCTTCTAATCTCAGCGGTCCTCACAAAACTACTTTTTGGAATTTTTTTAATTTTGAACATTATCAAATATTTTGATTTATGGTATTGGAATTGTTAAAATTTCTTTTTCAATCTCTCAATTTCAGTTGTTCAACGGTATTGGAATTGTTAAAATTTCTTTTTCAATCTCTCAATTTCAGTTGTTCAACTTCAATAACAAGTAAAATCAATCAATTTCCATACACTTGAAAGTTATACTGTACTTCACAAAAGCAACCAAATATTGGTTTTAACAGAGTGCAAAATCAAAAGTAAATATGTGTACTAGTCTTACATGCTAAGAAACATGTACCATATATGAATGTAGGCAAATTCTCTGAACCATTAGTTGATTTTACATACTGACGTATATTATACCAGCAAAGCATGCTGAGGTAATGATAAAGTTGATAAAAATTTCAGGATCAATAATCGGCATATATAGCACATATATACATGTAAGTATAGATGGTGTGTTAGCCTGGCCTATTTACATTATTTCATTACCTGCCCCTGTCAAGTCTGTATGATATATGCAGAAAATCAATATACATGTATGTTGATCTATGTCTGCATATTGTCCTACAAAAATTCCACTTGCTTTGGAGTGGAGAGAAAAATCAATGCGAATCCTATAGGAAATTCTTTCTGCTGTGCTGGCCTGCATGCAAGGCAAGCAAATTTGATTGAACCCAAAGGTTCATGTATGTTGTATTTGCTCTGGATTTAGGCCAAACAGTCTAGAATGTCCCTCAAAGAACCTTGCCCATGTGAATGCTATAAGTTCTTTTCACTGGTTGTTGACACCATGATATCTAATGTGCACATTTATATTTTTATGGAATGTGTAAACACAGTTGAAGCCATTCATATAGCAGCTGCTGTACTAAAGTGACATCAGGCAATATAATGTGACAAAAATAGACAGCCAGAGTTCACTGCAATCAATTAACAATCCTTTATGCTAAAACTGTCACTGACCTCAACATATAAAGGCACTTGACATTTTCATACTGTAGCTGTGGCAGGCTATATGTAATTGCAAAAAATTTATATGAAATTTGTTACATGAAATATACTTTTGATTGATTTGTAGAATTGGTTACATATACTTTAAGTCTGGTTGATATTTTAATGTTTTTACAATGTAGTCCAGTTGGTGAAATCTATCTTTCAGGAGAAATATCAATCCATGCGTCTCAATTTAAAGCCTTAAAGATATTCCAGGAAAACTTTAAACCTCACTGATGTAGAGGTAAAAAAGCATGTCAATAAAATGAATAAAGCCATATGCATGATCCATCAAACTAAAAATCAAATTGGTGTGGCCTATACATGTATAGGCTAATTTATAAAACCTGCTGCAAACCACATATGACAATATAAGGTTTTGACCCCTCGGTCTCAGTTTGCCCTAAAGATCCCTCAGTGTGACTGCTCTCTTGTAGGTAATTATAACATGAGTTCACAACATGTGTTTTGTCATTGGGGAATTAAGTGTTATGATCTAGGTCTCAAGCTTTAGGATCATATGAGTTCAAACAAGAAAGACTGTTGGGACAGTGGAACAAGACACCCTGCCTGCCCACAAATTCTCTTTTGTGATATTCAGACTAATATAATACTAGCAATGTGTGCACAGCGTACAGATATCCAAACACTAAAACTCTAAGTGACCTTGACTTTGACCTTTCAATGTGACTGTGTAGTTAGACTACCCACATATAATTTCCTATTAGTGTTTACCGGGAATAGGAAAATATGGCCTAACTCAGCTCAATGAGATATAGGATGTGGAAAAGTGAGTGATGTTGACTTTGACTTTTCAAGGTCAGTCAAGGTCAAATGTGATGATGCAGTTGGGCTCCCCATATATGACTTCCTATTAGTGGCTAACTGAAAAATATGACCTAACTCTGCTCCTTGACGAGATATAGGCCTTCAAATTCTAAGTGACCTTGGATTTGACCTTTCAAGGTCACTCAAGGTCAAATGGGTTGGTGTGGTCGGACTCCCCATATATGACTTCCTATTAGTGCTTAACAGTATCATATAGCCTAACTCAGCTGCTGAATGAGCCTTCAAGGTCACTCAGGTCTAATATGGTGATGTAGTTGGACTCCCCATATATACCTAGTTTCCTATTGTATTGGCCTTAAATAGTAAAATATGGCCCAGCTCAGTGCCTTTATGAGATAAGCCTTCAAAGTCTGAGTGACCTTGAATTTGACCCTTCAGGTCACTCAAGGTCAAATATAATGGTTCAATTTGACTCCCTATATGTGACATCCTATTAGCAGGATTAATGCCTAATTATTAACCACACGTCTATCTCTCACCATATATGCACTTGAAAAATTTCCCCCTCATTGGGCTAAGCTTTGGGGGGGGGGGATTTTGGCCCAATGATAATTAAGAGATAGGGTAGGAAATTTTAAACTGTTAACTGATAAATAGGAGGTCATACATGCATAGGAGTCCAACTGCACCATTAGATTGAACTTGAATGACCTCAAAATGTTAGATTTGAGATAGCAAATTCCATGCCTCATATCTCATGAAGGGCGCAGATTTAGGGTGTATCATTACTATTATACACTAACAGGACATCATATATGGGTAGCCCAACTGTACCATCAGATCTGACCTTCAGTGTCCTTGAAAGGTCAAAGTCAATGTCTCTCAGGGTTATATCTTATCAAGTTGCCGAGTCAGGCCACGTACGCTACTATTATAAACCTAACAGAAAGTCATATGGGAACTCAAAATGTGTCATGAAATGACCTTGAATAACGCTGGTAAGTAACACATTTTAATGTCTAATATCTAGCTGGGCAGAGTTAGGGCATATATTACTAATAAACACTAGCAGGAAATCATATAGTTTGAGTCCAACTGCACATTTAGATTTGACCTTAAGTGACCTTGAAAAGTCAGATCACTTAGATTTTGAGGGGTTATACCTCATAAAGTAACAGAGTTAAACCATATATGTCATTGTAAAAAAAAGTAGGAAGTCCCATAATAGAATGTCACATAAGGTCGTTTGTTGGTGGCTTTTCCAAGTTGTCTCATCAGCTGACAATGATTTACCAGCACATGTATAGTCAGCAATGTAATTGTACCTAGCCAGAAAACCTGTCTCACGCAAGCCGAGTTCCTTGATGCTTTTAACTGACCCACAGCTTAATTTCTGCATCCATCAGAAAATGGCAATTATAATGCTGCAATAGCAAGACAGGTTTTCCCTCTAAAAACTGTACCTTGTTCCTGAAGGAGCATCCTACAGTTGCCTGTGGCAACCTCCACGGAGGTTTCTCCATCATTATTCCGGATGTTACCACTGCCACCAGCTTTCAGTAGCAGCTTTAGAATTTCTTCAGACCCCTGACTTGCTGCATAATGAAGAGCCGTACATCCTCGAAGGTAATCTTTTTTATTAGGATCACCTGGAATCACCATCACCATTTTTTTCATGCAGTGAAAAAATATTGTATATATACATTTACACGTATAATGAAATATTAGAAATAAATTGCTATCACACATATAATAATGAAGAAAGGTTATGTATTGCTAAAACTACATACATGTATTAATAAATGTAGAATAAATCATCTGGCATAATAATCATAAATTACTTTTAAACATACACAGCCTGATTGCTAATTTTCTTAAAAGAAAATTGGCTTTGATCAGGTTAACGAGAATATTTCAGTTTATAGGTACCTTTGTATTGCAGCAATACATTCACAATATCCAAGTCTCCATTGTTGCACGCCTCATGTAATGCTGTCCATTGATAAGCACCAAGCTGATTTGGGTTGTAACCTTTCTTTAGTGCTAACTTGGTCTCTTCCAAATCCCCGTATCTGACAGCCTCATGTAAAGGTGTGTCTTCAGGGTCCTCGGATTCCTCCATTCCCATTGTGCTGTATCTGTCTCCTGTACTGGCACATGCTGAAAAGGCCGGGGTGGTTAAAGTTAGACAGAGTCTCTATAGGCTAAGTCTGCTTGAAGTTGTTAAATGGTTACAAAATGAAACCTATCTTGAGAGACCACTGCCATGAGACCACCTGTCTTGAAAGACCAGATATTTCTGACAGAAATTCCCAATTTGAGTGTAATTTAACCAGTGTCACCAAACACCACCTGTCTTGAGAGACCACAGTTTTATGTCCAATGGGGCTGTCTTTCAAGACAGTTTCCACTGTAGTGGTGTAACCTAGCCGGAATACCTGGCTCGCCTGCAGCTATTGCCATTTTCTGATGGACGCGGCAGCCGCAAGCCATGTGACCATCAAAAAGTGTCAGAGAACTTGGCTTGCAGGAGACCACCTTCCGGCTAGCATGGAAATAATCTGCATATTTAGATTTAATTAATAAATATTTAATTAATTTGCATATTAATTTGCATTTGACATATGGCGTTGAGGTTTGGGGAAACGCAATTGGGAGTATTTGGCGCCACAAATTCGTAGTATGAATAATCGGTTTCATTCGGAAGCCAAACTACCTTGGTCA
>JAAUYG010049236.1_pt1 | contig 13726 bp, 7 predicted proteins | sample 7278091 | NCBI WGS metagenome assembly JAAUYG01 (sample SAMN14350201, study PRJNA611818) | marine sediment metagenome | isolation source: surface marine sediment (0.6m) | place: French Polynesia: Moorea | collected 2018-08
AAACGCCTTTTTCTGGCTATGGACATTCTCCTGCCGGAGGAATGCAAAAGTAATAGCTTGAGGTTCGCTACGTTATAACAATATAAGGACTCGTCCGAGTCCTAAAATTTTGTGTGCCGTTTTAACCTTTAAGACCACCTGCAATATAAGACCACATTTCCATGGTCCTATGGGTGGTCTTAAAATAGAGGGAGCACTGTATATTACAAATACCACCTGTAAAACATCCAAGGAGAAATTAACATGTATAGTTTTATTTTGTTAATTCCCTGATTTAGTCCATACATACATAGATGTACATGTTCCAGTATCCTTTTTTCCAAAATAAAGGCATAACTTACTACGATACCCAATGCATGAGGTAAATGATATATCGTAATGTTCTAGTAACACCATTACATGTGATAATAAATGACCTGTTCTGATTTCTCTCCAGCATGAAGCCCCGCCCCCACATTCTGATTGGTCATTTCTTTGCCGTGGCCCTGTATGCTGTGTTCTTTGCGTTTAAGACCACGCCCCTGTGGGCGTGGCCTGTTGCCATGGGGAAGGCTGGCGGTATTCTGTACAGGGCGTGTGGCGTGCTGCTTCCTCTTGTCTGGTCAGAACTGAGAACGGTCGCCAGATACTGACACCACAGGGGTCATACGACTGGTGTCATAGACGGAGACGTTAAAGGAAGGACGGTGTGGCTTGTTGTTCTTACTTCAGACATGTGTCTGCAGTGGGAGGCCACCCCAGAATAAAGACCACCCCAGAATTAAGACCACCCTAAAATTGAGACTACCCCAGAATTAAGACAATCCTAGAATAAAGACAATCTCAGAAATGAGCCCACTTATTGTATGAACATAAGTTATACACCAGTGCTAGCTATACTATTGTTTCAGAATGGCAGGTCAGACCATATTAGCCGTGACCATTAACTTCAGATTTCCACTGTGTATGTTAACTATCTGTGCCTAGCACAGGTGAAGGTACAATTGAACAGGGGGAGAACTCACTGAATGGAGTTATAGGATTTTGCCTCCGTTTTTTTTGTTTTGTGTGTGTGTGGGTGTGTGGGGGGGGGGGGGGTTGGCTGGGAATGTCATCAAATAAATCAAGCCCCTGTACAGTAAAAATTTACATAGCACAAAAGTTTACCATTACCAATTATAGGGAAGGCCACTACAAACCCACTCTCCAGGTCTCAGCAACCATGACATTTCCTGTTATTTAACAGGAAACATCTATGCATTGAGTGATATCTGTCAGGGTAATTTTACTAATATATTCTGGTGTCTGTTGTTTTTGCCTTATTTATGTTCAGCGCTATCAACATGATCAAGGATGTTGTATATTTCTTAAGAGTATTTTGATGTGCTGAATTTTAAGTTATGTAACGGTGTTTGCTGTTTGACAGTGGTTGCTGTTTAGCGGTAGACAATCTCTACACATACCCAAACGTCTTTCAAACAACTAGTTTGTATACATGCCTCAGTTACTGAGAAACTTATTACTTACTAGAACTGTTGCACCATGCTTTGTTCTTCACCAGTTTTTGTATTTTTTTTCTACACACCTTTATCCTATAGCCCTAATTACCAAATACATAACATATTGCACTGGCAAATAAAACGGTAATTTTCCATCTGTATAGTAGCATTTGCAAATTCATGAAATGAGGGCAATAGACATTAGGGTAAAACGTCATTGAATAATACACACTGTACATTCGAAACCTGCAGGTATGCGGCCTGTTTCTTAGATTGATTGTGACAGGTATAATATACTGTGAGGCAGGTTCACACGTTGTTGTATTGTGGGCTGTAAAGATGAAGTCCAGCAATGAACTGTACAGGATGATGTTAAGGTGACAGTTGAAATCATTGGTCAGTCTTGTCCTTTCAGTGTGTGTGTGTGTGTGTGTGCACAATTCTGTGAGCCTGAGCAAAGAATTCAGTTATATAGGTCTGTTTGGTTATGGCGAATGCATGTACATGTATCACTGTAAATGATGACTGGTAGCGGAATGTTAGTTGAATGCAATTGTGGAGACATGCATAATATAGGAATGGAGCTAATACATTTTACAATACGTGAGTTGTGATGAAGCCTCGTTGCTAAAATATTTGAGAATAAATTTGATTTTCTACATTCTTGAAGTCATATATTTCTTCATCAAGAGTTCTAAGTGATCTTTCGAGTCACTGTGGTACAATTTATCTTCTGGGCTTGTGTGGAAGCATGGGTGCACATATACTCTTACCAGGCATAACAGTGGCTCTCCACCAATCAATAAGAAACAAGTCAATTGTTCTGCACCGTTAGTCTGATAGGGGTATAAAAGGAAAGAATCCTCCATTGTTTGCCATGATTAACAAAGGACATAGACAATGTCACACAAAGCAAGACGAACAATAAAGCAACATTTACTGAAACAAATCAAGTACAAAGGTCACCTTGACACAGCAATGTGTGGACGGAATACATAATGAGTTAGACATGCCATACTGATCCAGAAATTGAACTTGACCGAGACGAAAATAAATACGGTGCTAATAACCTTCCAGAGCCACTGCCATTACACAATAACTCGTATCTCTGGAGATGGGCTTCATTCTTGTCTACAGGTAGTAAACGATGCAACAAGACTGGTGTGCCACATTTAACGGCTTAATGCTGCAAATTATAATAAATATAATATTTGTTAATTTAAAATAAATGATGCAGGATAAGCAGAACATTGTTTGACTTTGTTCTATTTTGAGTGGCTCTTTGAAAGGCATTATTTAAGGTACCAAATACATGTAGATTATCTCTTTGAATATACATCCCATGCAGCTATGAACACCATGAGGAAAGTCCATCTTACTACAGTAATCCCTATCTAACAAGGCCACCCCATTTGCCAAGAAATTGTGGCCATATTACAGATGTGGGAGAGCTGCATTTACAGTAGTTGTGTAGTGGCATAGATTTGTAGCCACATTAGAGAGGTGACCTCTATAGAGAATGACCACTGATTTGTGTACCAGACAAAAAGACTGCCCTCGTTCAGACTTCATGTTTTTGTAATTATACCCCACCACTGAGATCAGTACAAAAATAAATAACAATAGTACAAAGTAACATCTGGTAGCCTGGTAGCCTTGGAAAGATCTCCCAGCTAGTAAGATCAAAGTCATCACTGCCAGTCTTCAATAGTCCCAGGAATAAATGAATGAGCCTTCAAACAAAGACCACAGGGAGATAGTCCTAACCATGGTCTTATTCAAAGGGGTTGACTGTGCATGTCTTTATATCAGACAGAAGGGGAATCCCCCTGTACCGCTGAAGAAGGGGAATTCCCCTGTACTGTTGTAGAAGGGGAATCCCCCTGTACTGTTGTAGAAGGGGAATCCCCTGTAGTACTGTAGAAGGGGAATCTCCCTGTACTGTTGTAGAATGGGAATCCCGTGTAGTACTGTAGAAGGGGAATCTCCCTGTACTGTTGTAGAAGGGGAATCCCCCTGTACCGCTGAAGAAGGGGAATTCCCCTGTACTGTTGTAGAAGGGGAATTCCCCTGTACTGTTGTAGAAGGGGAATCCCCTGTAGTACTGTAGAAGGGGAATCCTCCTGTACTGTTGTAGAAGGGGAATCCCCCTGTACTGTTGTAGAAGGAAAATCCCCTGTAGTACTGTAGAAGGGGAATTCCCCCTGTACTGTTGTGGAAGGGGAATCCCACTGTACTGCTGTAGAAGGGGAATTCCCCTGTGCTGCTGTAGAAGAGGAATCCCCCTGTACTGCTGTAGAAGGGGAATCCCCCTGTACTGTTGTAGAAGGGGAATCCCCCTGTACTGTTGTAGAAGGGGAATTCCCTCTGTACTGCTGTAGAAGAGGAATGCCCCTGTACTGCTGTAGAAGGGGAATCCCCCCTGTACTGTTGTAGAAGGGGAATCCCCCTGTACTGCTGTAGAAGGGGAATCCCCCTGTACTGCTGTAGAAGGGGAATCCCCCTGTACTGCTGTAGAAGGGGAATCCCCCTGTAGTGTTGTAGAAGAAGAATCCCCCTGTACTGCTGTATGAAATGCAGGCAGCTGAGACAGTCAATCCACAGTGTTATATTACAGTGATATATCACAGATGTCAGGAATGAGGAGTGAAGTTTCCGGTCCAGTGACTGTGCATTCAAGCATAACTGGATCCCTGAGTCGCTCCGTAGTCGCCGTAGTCTCCACCGTAATGGCTGCCGTAGGCTCCAGTGTCCATCTCACCCTCGTGGGAAATAGAGAAGTTAATCTATGTTAAAGTTCATAAACAAAAACACAATTTAATATTTTATCCGTCATATACAATCATATATCCCTACAATATGATATATCACTGATATCTCTGATATACAATATATCTACTCGACACTTTTTTACTAATTATACAATCATCAAAGTCACCTTTACGAGTCAAAAACTACAAAACTGGAAACAATGGTTGTAGGCCACAACAGCAGAGTAGCCTGGTGATCAGGTCTAACACCTCAAATTTGAAAGGATTAAGAGTTCATTTTTTCTTTCAAATCAGTCATGCAGTGGCTGTAACGAGCATGAATAGTGGGTGTGTGGTTATCATGTGAGCTACTTGGCCTTTGTATGCATGCTTTGTGAGAGGCACAACTGAATGCTGTCATATATATCAGCAGGCAATTTATAAATATCACCCTTGTAGCCAGAGAAATGGGGTGTTAAACTGAATGTGGTCCTACAATGGAGGGACAACCGTACATTTAAATGATCATATTGTTGCAACACAGGTGCGGGAAGGTGCAGAGTTAGCCAAACGGTGTGGGTTACCTATTACATAGAGAGCGGGCCAGCTACAACATGTAAAATGTACCGGTAGTCAGAATGTGTAGCGTAGTCAGAGTGGGTTAGCTACAATGTAGTCAGAGTGGGTCAGCTACAATGTAGTCAGAGTGTGTAGCATAGTCAGAGTGGGTTAGCTACAATGTAGTCAGAATGGTTAGCTACAATGTAGTCAGAGTGAGTGGACTAGCTACAATGTAGTCAGAGTGAGTGGACTAGCTACAATGTAGTCAGTGAGTGGACTAGCTACAATGTAGTCACACTGAGTGGACTAACTACAATGTAGTCAGTGAGTGGACTAGCTACAATGTAGTCAGTGAGTGGACTAGCTACAATGTAGTCACACTGAGTGGACTAGCTACAATGTAGTCAGTGAGTGGACTAGCTACAATGTAGTCAGTGAGTGGACTAGCTACAATGTAGTCTGAGAGAGTGGACTAGCTACAATGTAGTCAGTGAGTGGACTAGCTACAATGTAGTCAGAGTGGATTAGCTACAATATAGCTACCATATAGTTGCTGAAGTTTACCATTTCGAAAGATGCCATTATTCGCCGCGACTGATGGAGAACAGCTAGTTCAAGGAGAATCGGAGTCTGCAAACATCGTTTCCCGCCCAAAAGTTAATCTAGTCGCACCTGTATAACTTTTGGCGGGAAACGAGCTTTGTAAACTCTGAATCTCTTTCAACTAGCTGATCTCCGTCAGTCGCTAGGGGTCACGACGGTGAATACCGGGGGTAATGGGGGATTTCGAAAGGGTAAACTTCAGCAACGGTTTTTCAGTAAATATACCTGGAAAATGGCGTTTGTTTTATCTCGTATTCGCAGCGGTGCTTTAAGAACACTTTGTGAACCAAAAGATGTAGGTTACAGTTGCGACTTTTCGAAAAATAGTCCAAACCCGAGATTTTGGTATAACACATATTGGACTCTATATCACGTAGTATAGAGAGTCCTATTGGGCTACAATGTAGTCAGAGTGGGTTAGACACAATGTAGTCAGAATGTGTAGCGTAGTGAGAGTGGGTTAGCTACAATGTAGTCATTGTTGGTTAGCTACAATGTCAGACTGGGCTAGCTATAACACAGCGCATGCTAACTATGGCATAGAGAGCGGGCTAGGTTTAATGTAGTCAAAGTGAGCAAGCTACAACGTAGTCAAAGAGCATTCTAGCTACAACATAGAGAACGGGCCCATGATACCAGACAGTGGGCTAACTACATCACAGTTGGAGGGCGGGCTAGCTACAATGTAGCCAAAGACTGGGTTAGCTTCAATGTAGTCAGTGAGAAGGTAGCTACAATGTAGTCAGATTGGGTTAGCTACAGTGTAGTCTAAGAGGGCGAGTTACAATGTAGTCAGATGTTGAGGTGGCTACAATGTAATCAAACGTGAGAGGTAAGTTTGCTACGATGTAGTCTGTGAGTAGACTAGCTACAATGTAGTCAGTGAGTGGACTAGCTACAATGTCACACTGAGTGGACTAGCTATAATGTCACACTGAGTGGACTAGCTATAATGTAGTCGCGCTGACAGTGGATCAGTCAGTGTGTGATACCTGTTCAGGCTGTGGCGTGGCTCCGTCCTGTAACAGCAGTGATAGGTGACAGGGCGGGTGACAATTTATTTTTTACTGTGACATGACACTTGTGAAGCAAGCAGGTGACACAGGACACAACTGTTACCACAGAAACCCAGACACTAACATCCCACCCATGGAGATCTCAGCAGTCCTGCTGCTCATTTAAAGACCACTAGTATTTCATTAAATCCACCTGCAGTACCAGAGGTCATGGCTGGGAAGGTGTCACCATTAGCATGGTGATTTTTTTTTAGGACATCAGTCACACTAGATGCAGTGAGATGTCATGAAATGGGTCTTTCCTAAATTGTAAGAAACTTCTTAATAAACTTGAGACACCACGTGTGAAATGCAACACTTTGTCTTGCCCAGTGACAGGAACATAATAAAGTCGACTTGGGAACCTTGAAGTAAATTAATTTCATGATGTATTATTTTTGCACTTAAAAAATATTCAAATATTTGAGTTGGTTAGCAATTATGTGGTTCATTAACATACGTGGTTCATTAACATGCCTGGTTCATTAGCATACCTGGTTTATTAATATACCTGGTTCATTAGCATACCTGGTTCAGCTTCTTGAACTCGACGACCTGGTGTAGGATGTGCTCCAGGATGTGTTTGGCGCTACGTTTATCCGCCGCCAGTTTGTTGCTCACTCCCAATATCTCACCGCACTCTCGTACGTAATATTCCAGGTCATCATCTGAGCCTACAGATTAACAAGATAGAATTCAGTACTATACAGGTATAACAATAGATAATCCAGTATCTTCCTATACACCTACACAACACAGAGGGAACAGGATTAACAATTGATAATTTTTGTTAGGGCTTAAAAGTTAATCTCATAAAGTATTCATTATATTTCCAGGTCATCATCTGTATGTTTAAGCTCCTAGTATCTAACACTGGTTTTCCTCAATACAGATGTTATGTAGATGTTACTGGTATCATTTTATGCCAAACCTACAAGTATCTACTTCACAAATGCCAGACACAAGCACATATACTTCTCAGAACTACCAATTCAACTAGTACTTACATTTATTTGTTAGCTGTGCCATTCGACCTTTCTCAGAGGAGAATTGTTCATCAAGGTCAAAGAGATCTAGGGAGGGAGGGGGGAGCTCACGGAATTGAGGCGGGAACACCTGGATAGTGGGAACGAAAATCGACCAAGTGATGCAAATTTTATCTATATCTGTACATTCACAACATGTCTACCAGTTTACTGTTGTATATCCAGTGGCACTATAATGTTTAGTCTTGCAGTAAAATATGTAAAATGATAAGTGATAGGCTAGAGTGAAGTGATGCCTACCGGTAAAATATCTATATATATGTTTAAAGACAGTACTGGAGTTTGGAAATCAGCATATGGTTATATGCTGTGTTGTCAGACCATAAAACCATCCCCTATACAGCTATATACAGGGGAATTCCCACAATACCACAATGATGATCACATGAACAAGGTTCAGATTTTCCAAAGTTTTTGTTCAGTATATTGCTCCAGACTGTGTCATGCAGCAAGATTGCTGGTAGTGAGTGAGCAACCTGTGAGGTGCCAATGGTAATTTTCTCTCTCACGTTGAATTCAATTTGCCTTTAAAACATATTACCAATTTCTTTGTATTTGTAGGCAGAAAGTCTCGAATATAATTCTGTTTCACAATCACTGCGTCAGTGCGCAGTGAGAACTCCGTACGTACCGCAGGCTGTAGTGGCGGTAACGGGGTCTCGAAGCTCGGCACTATCAGTGACAACTGCTCATGTTTCACGTTCAACTGATCATACGCTCTGTAAAAACAACGCTACAGGATAGTAAACAGCATATCATCTGACATTGCAATGTATGTCCTGTTACAAGTAGAATAAACACGTATAATTTCTTTCAGTGATCTTATAAATGTGAATTAATCAACCTTTTTTTTTATTTGGCTATGTGTTTAGCACTAAAGCATATAATTGCAGTGTTTATCAATACACTGCTGTCCCTGGACTTACCACACTGGCCAGATATACAGTTACACTATCATATGTTCATCCATAAAGAATGACCAATATTTATCTTCCAAACTCCTAGTTTGCAAATAAATATGTTTTAATTTAATTTTAATGCAACTTGGGAATCAAAAACCTGATGCTACAGACTTTGTCTCTGAGAAGAGATGTTAAGTGAAACCTGTCTTGAGAGACCACTGCCATGGGAGACCACCTGTCTTGAAAGACCATATTGTGATGGTTAACGCAGAGGTCTTCCAGGCCAGGTTCAATCTATTGTATTGTCTGTCTCTACCACATTCTTACTTGATGGCCTTTGGTACAATGGTGGTATCGAGTTTGAACAATGAGCTGTCAAACAGACTGGTGATGTCCCGTGGGACCTCCTCCGTCTCCTGCAGACACGACTTGACCTGGTCTGCCAGCAAGCTCGTCTCCGGCTGCATGTTGTAATCTGCTATCTGGGGATAGTGAGAGGGAAGGGTGGGGTCACCGTGGCTACAGCGGGGGAAACAGGGGCAAGGTGTGCACTGTAGAACACAGGGACATGGCCATTGCCTACACAGTATGTACAGTACAAGGTGTGAGCCAAACCATAAAGTGAAATTACGAAAGGTGCCTTATATTATGAGATGGTTTGCTAAATTCATTAAATTATAGTTTCTAGAAAAACATTAAGCCAAGGAACAAATTACGTACAATATAATGACTTTGGCAACCATTGGGTTTTCTGGATTTAAGATCAGCTTCTAAGGCTTAGAAATTGGTCTTAGGTTTGCACACCAACATGTAACTAAAGTGCAACAGATTTTAATTTTATGATCGTCCTTTAATATGCAAAGTTAGTATTTAAAGTAAACTTTCTAACTATAAAAGTGAAAACTGCCAAAAGATTAATGTGACTGACTTTATTAACCAGCACAGTAGGAACTGCATTGTATTTCCTATCCAATCCAGTCCTTGATGATTTTATTTCTTCTTAAACATTAGCTGTGAAATTGTGCCTTGAATTAACTGTTACAGACTGTATTATAAATCTTTATTCATACTAGTGTACAATACAATGAACAAATTTAACGGAAATCAAGTTTACAAAAGAGATGGGAAAATGTCTAATAGATTACACATACTCTATAATGTCATCAATGTCGGTAGCCTTACGTGTATCTATAAACAGAACAGAAGCATGGCAAGATATAAAGCACATCTATTGTAAGCTGATCAGTATGGTAGGCCAAACCAGGTTTTTTTTATACGTCTGCCTACCTCTGGGTCCTCGGCATCAATGGCATTCAGCTTGACGTCATCTGTGGTTAGGAAACTAAACACTACGTCCTGAAAGAAAGCAATTCAACTCTCTACATATTCTTTATCATTGTTTATCATGTTGTGTATCCTATAAGCATTAAAGGCAAAATAATAAAAGCATGGACTCTGAAACCTTATAATTGGGGGAAATGTCAACCAACTCTCCATGTTGGAGACAAATTTAAAATGTTTTAAAGAGTCTACAGTTTGGCGGGGGTTTCAGAGTGACAAAACAGACTCCAACACACAAACACTAAACGTACCACAGTAAGTATTAATTGTGGGTGAGCAACATATGAAGGTAGTTTATGCCTTACATTTTGTAAAGAGCACGGAAAAGGAAAACACAATACATTGATGAGAATAATTATGCTGTACGTACAATAATCTTGCTGTTTTCTTCCTTCTCCACGTACTGATCACTGAACATATGAACAGACCCCATCACGGCCATCTTGCCTTTCCCAAACTGAAACAAAGAATTATAATTTGTTATTCAGCTGAAACAATTGCAATATACTACAGGAAAAATCCTTGAAGTCTTTAAATATTGACCTATACCCTGTAATCACTCATCTTCCACTATCATCTCTTCAGCTTTTCAGGACATGTGACCTTTCAACTTTATATTTCATCTGTGACCTTTGAACTTTAATCTTAACCTAACCTTTCTCATGATTTTTTTCCTTAATATTCCCCACCTGGGATGATTCCCTGAACACTGACCCCTGACTTGACCTTTCTTATGATCTGACTTTTGCAATGAGCCCCATCTGCTCCCATGACCTTTCCCTATGACCTATGACCTCTCACCTTGCCTGGGTACAGAGCACACACAGGTCTGTTAAGGGGAAACGACACACTACCAGATGACAGGACGGCTACGGAGGGTTTCATCACGTTCAGGGTGGCCCCATGGGGGTAGAGGAACGTCAGGGCCCTAGGGTCAGAATGGAGTATTATACAGGAGATTAACTTAAGATTATCATCACTCTGGTCTTGTTAAAAATAAAACCTGATTTAAATACAGTGCCAATATCTTGCTTAGCATTAAAGAGATTTTAGAGTTTCTTCTTTTGTATTCACAAGACACGATGTTTACACTATATTGTACTGTACAAACAATCAAGCTTTCATAGTACTCTATCAATTAAAACATGCAGTGCATGCATTTGGCAGTTATATGTACAACATGTACTTCATATCCATCTCTATAAAATAAAGCAGATAGTCACTTCATCATCTATAAAGACTCTGTGTATATGCACAAACAGGTAACAGCGTCTATAATGGAGCCAAGCTACACTGGGAACAAACTTAGTACAAACAGTAATTACTTTTTGTACATTGGTCCATGTCTTTTATTGATTAGTATACTCGTCTGTTACATGTGTCACACTATCTACAACGTAGCTATAGTGCTACATGTAAGATTTACAAAGCCCAGGCTGTCCATGTAGGTGGCTTACTGTGCGTTGTTTTCCTCCTCGTCTCCCAGTCCGAATGTCTTGCCGGCGGCCTGACTTACAGCTCTGAAACATCACACAGGTTGTTTACACATCTACACAAACACTACAGTAACCATGGTAACAACTCATGTGAAATGTGAAGCATTTCAGACAAGAATTTATTCAGAAGTATTTCTCGTTCAATATGAATTACCCCGTAAGCCCCGTATTTTTGGTACAGGGAGAACCCGAGGATGAGTTGCGTGACTCGTGTTTCTCTACCTACCTGTTCAGTACACCGTTAGCGATAAGTGCTTCCTTTGGGTGGAAGTATTTGTAATAATGTGTCCTGACCACTGTGTCTGGAAATGCAATAAGTTAGGTGTACATGTATACAGAAACAGGTCATGCCATTAAGTAATATGTACTAATATGTACTAAAGAAAATTTAAATACCTTTTGTACAGACATGTCGTCCAGTACTTTCAGATAATTTGTTTACAACATGTGCAGATACCATCAAACTGCTCTAAAGACCACCTGTGTATAAAGACCACCTGTGTATAAAGACCAAGTGTTACAGGTCCTCAGGGTATACTTTCCATGTTATTGAACCTGTATATAAAGACCCCCTGTGCATAAGGACCACATTGTGTTGGCATTTAGGGACTCTGGTCTTTATATGCAAGTTTCAGTGCATCTATACATGTAATAAATAATTTCTTTACTTACAAACAATATCGCAGACAATTAGTGTAAATTGGGCACAAAACAACTTGAGATTCTTTCCGAATGTGGCATGTGTGGACACTGTAACAGAAAATGTGTGTAAACCACAGTTACTGTTGTCACGTGTGACGCCATAGTTACCGTTGTTAACCATGACGCCATATTGTTCCAGGAAAAAGTTGATGTTGGTATGGAAGGATGTCTCCCCGCCATCCCCCATGAGAACCAGAATGCTGCCCCCAGCCTCCAGGTATTGTTTCATGGCATCAAACTGGAGCCAGGGAGGGGGTAGAAGTTCTTGTCACATTTATAGCCATACAACGCATACATGTGTACACACGTAGATGACAATGCAAGGACATGCAACAAGAAAAGCCGTCAACAAGCAGAATAGAAGTGATACCGGTATGCAAAACAGTGTTTTTCTGAATCATTTAAACACATTTTTAAACAAAGATGCTCATACCAGAGAGATAAAACTGCAACAAAAGACTTCATAATAGTTACTTATTTAAACATAATGTTTCTCCTCATTTTGCAGTTTGGTTTCGTGTAGTAACTGATGCCAATACCTCTGCAGCTGTGAATTTTTCCCTAGGGCCTCCCAGAATGAAGACGCGGGTTCCAGACAGGCGATCCAAGGTGATCTCTTCCTTGTTACTGCAAATCAGGAATGGCAACATGAAACTCTGCCATGGTAGCCAGGACCCTATAGAATACTATGTTTCACATGGATCACATTTGGGTAATTTATGCTAAATATAATCATGATAATCATGATAATGTTTCATATAAACACAAAAGAACCATCTGTTTGTGGTGTTTTCTTGGCTTGCTTTGCCTGTCAGTTACCACGTGAAGCCTATTTTTGTTGAATCATAGGTTTAAATTGTTTTTCCATGTTTTTCTTTATGATAGACATGTACATGTAATACATTGGGCTCAGATTAGAAATACTACCTTACATATTACCGGGTAATACAATCCAATAAATATCAACATTATAACATTTAGAAACTTTATGGAGGACTATATATACATGTTATGTCCAGAATCCACACTAGATGAACTATAACATTCTGACAGCTGACCATACAACTACAATTTACAAATACTTATCCAGCAATTAAAAAACTTACGCGACAACTCTCCAATTGGACCTTAACTTTCTATGAAGTGTCTTAAAGCCACTGTTTATGCTGAATGTCTCCCTCTTAGAGGCATTGAAGAGAACAGTGTTGGTTAACCCTTTGTCATCCATGTTCTACAATGAAAAGACATGTTGGAATTGTTAACCCTTTGTCATCCATGTTCCACAATGAAAAGACATGTTGGAATTGACAGGAGCAGTATACATGCATAAGTATATCTCTACTAATACACAGATAAATGCTATATGCCTCTATTTTCTAATTTTATGACTTTTTTCTTGAAGGTAGTACAGGTTTTTTACTTGGTATCCAGTCGTTTTTGTCAAACGGTCGTTTCATCACGGCTATTTTTGTGTGACGAACTGCATGACTGTTGGCTGATGGGGGACAGGGGTTGTGGTAGGCTTAGGGATTAATTATGACTGACCTACTCAAATACTTCCCAACGTATATCCCAGGCAGGCCAAGAAGGTGCACTGAAGAAGTCCGAGCGAGAAAGGCAAAGCAGTCGTTAATATAGACGGCAGAAATCCGCAGGTACAGAAAAGACGTCTGCACTAGACAGAGCGAAGTTTAAAACTGAATTGTAGGCCGCTAACAATGCCTATTGTTATTGGCTGGTCCAAGCTACGCTTGGTCGCCTTTCATTTGGGACACACCTCCTACGGTGGCTC
>JAAUYG010221472.1_pt1 | contig 13725 bp, 7 predicted proteins | sample 7278091 | NCBI WGS metagenome assembly JAAUYG01 (sample SAMN14350201, study PRJNA611818) | marine sediment metagenome | isolation source: surface marine sediment (0.6m) | place: French Polynesia: Moorea | collected 2018-08
AGTGCACCGCTGGGCTGGGGGTAAAGGCCTGTCCTTCACATGGCTCCCGTTCTCCTAGCATTTCCGTGGTGACAGTTGCCATGGTAACATCCGGAGAGTGAATCCCGGTGTTGTTGGGGGCTGCGGGCAAGGAAGCACAATTGTAACCACAACTGGAGGAGTCTTGCGAGGAATACGAGGAGGAGGAGAGGGACTCTGATGATACTGAATCCTGAAGATAGCTGACGAACTCTGCCGTGTTGTAAAAATCACCGCTGAGAAACTCGTAGCAGGAATCCTGGTTGACATCCGGATAGTACACATCAGGGTCAAGGTCATCCGCAAAGCACTTGTAGCTGGTTGGCGCTGCGATATCCCGCTCATTTACGGGGTTTCTGGGAGTTTTCCGTCTCCTGTTGGTGCAGTCAAATATTTTCCCATCTGTAGCAGAGTCTGAGGGAAATATGATTGCTGGGTATTGCGACATCATCATAGGAATCAGTTAGTCACCAACTACAGTCTAGAAAGCACTCTCAAAGATTGTAGTTCTTAGCTGATAAATAGCATATCTACTTCAACATTTGCCCAGAAATATCACATACAATATCATGGAAATAATGTAATCCTCAGAGCAGTAGCACTGTCTCTGTGGGCGCCTATATGACTCTGACCTGACTTAGTCTAGGGGGGATTATATATATGCAGGGGCTGTTAAACCCAAGAGTACATCAAAGTGATCTATGTCATGGTACAGAACAACGCCTTCTGTCACCAAGAACAACTAGTTTATCACCTGCAAGCTAACAATACCCCAAGCAGTTACTTGCTAACAGACTTTGATGCTCTTCTGACACAATGACATAACTGCTGCTGCTGGGTAAAGGTGTCATCTTGAACTGTGCGAGTGTCATAACAGTCGTAACAAAGGACTACTGCTATGTGTCACCACACCTTCGGCATCAAAGAACTGAATCTGCTTGTTTGGGCATGATGGCAATGGAGCTGAGATGATAGGTGTGACAGTTAGGAATATTCATAAAAGATATGTGGCCATTTAGCGTGCCAGTGGGGTGACATTGGTATTGGCAACAGAATTGTCCGTGTCACTTGAGATAAATGTTGGTGGCGCCTTAGCAAATCACTCAGCAAGTTTTGAGTCAATTCTAACAAATGATACTTTTTAACTTCACACTTCACAAAAATAGTTCTCTTAAAATTGTCTTTCTTTCTTTATATTTAGTTTTAAGATGCGAATTGGAATTATTTCGAGTCTGCCTGGGTATAATATTTTATGGTAAAGTTAGGTTGATTGTCCAAAAGAAAGAAAAATACACCACATAGAAAATAAACAAGGATGTGAAGAAAAAAGGAAATATGTAATAATTAAACAAAATACATTCAAGAACATGTATCAAAGTGAATAAAGTAATTTAATAGGTTATAAAATGTATTAAATATATGCAAAATTTAAATGATTCTTGCATGCTGTGGTGGTATTTTTGCAGTTACATGTATGTTATTTATAAACCATCAAACATTTATAAATTTTCCATATTTAATTAACCAACATAAAATACAATGTACTACTTTATTATATATTTGTCACTGCTGTTTCAAACATTCCCACATTTAATGTGTGCCCAACAGAATATTTCTCTCAAGACTCATTGTTTTCCTTCTTAGGGAAGATTCTCAGTCGGTTTGCCCGCGACTTGGGTTACGTTGATGATTCCCTCCCGGCCAGCCTGTTTGATTGTGTTCAGGTTAGTTTGTATGGTAAAAAAAAATTCACAGCTATATAAAATTCTTTTAATGATTTACAACCCAAGTGCATGGTCCCAGAAAAATGTATGTAAAGCTTTCCTGCCATAATATTTACCGAAAATGAAATTTTAAAAAACTGACAATCTTTAATAAATGAAGCAAAAAATGGTGACTCTTAAACTAAACTCATTCTAGTCATAGTGCACAGGAGTTACATTCTGTGTACAGGTAATATATTATATTCATTACCTAATCGGTTTCAAACCATAATTCTGCCGTGAGCCATGCTTCACGGGACCTTAGAATTATGATTGAAACCTCACGGTAAGATTATATAAATTCGTGCAAATTTATCAAGCTATGAGGAAGTTCATGTTTCTGCAGCAACGGTTAAATAGGAATTAATATAAATTAATTGTATGAGACTGTCTTAATTAAAGCTTTGTTATTATGATATCACATGGTATATTCATTTATATAAATAATTAGTTGAAAGGAATTATAAGATGAATGATTTTCGTTGTGCATGTTTTTCATTTCAAGTTATTTATTTCATTTTCAAAAATTCATAAGAGGCCTTAAATGTACATCGTAATATCAATACATATTGCATAATGCTACCTTTGACTATCTACAGAAGCATATAATGTACAGCTGTAGTCAGTTTCAAATCCCAAGATTTTGACTTTTTTCCAGTTCTTGTACCTGATTGGTGGAATGCTGGTTGTCATGGCAGTTGCGAATTACTGGTTGCTACTGGTGATAGGACCAATTCTCATTCTGTATCTCTATGTTCGACACTATTACAAACACACTGCCCAGGAGGTCAAACGCTTGGAAAGTTCAGGTATATACTGGTAATATTGTTCTTTGATATACTTTTAGACTGATCTCTGCGTTTAAGATTTAATTTCAATGAGAAAATGTGGTCATAAATTCTTCACAGGTGCTCATAAAATTATGATAGGAATATTAATTGGTACACACTAAAAATACAACTGCTGTCTCTTTCCACGAAGTATGCTTTTAGGAATTTTCCTTGGGCTAAAATGCTAAGTGGTGCATAAGTAAGTAATAATGTGTTCACTAAAATTTCAGCATTCATTCTGTCGTCTGCCATGTACATGTACATTCTAGCTCCAGTGCCACACTTAAACACAGTGAATTCCCAGATTAAAATAAAGTGTCTTTGAATTAGAGTTAATTTGGTGCTATTAATTATCATATGAGAATATAGTGAGATTATATGTCAATAGAGTGGACACCCAGCATTAAGACCACCCATAGTTGAGACCATAGCGACTAATTCCGAGGTGGTGTTAAATTCTGAAAGTACATGTGTATAGCACTAAGGTGATAGGATGTTTATTTTCACCTTTTGAGAGTAATAACCAAACAGTGTAACTGTTCGTCATCAAGTAAGTGGTCTTAATTCTGTGGTGGCCTTATTTCTGTGGTGGTCTTATTATAGGTATTGGTCTTATTTCTGAGGTGGTCTTAAGGTGATGTACCACTGTACATGTATACAGTAGTCCCTCTCTAATAAGGCCACCCTACTTGCCAAGAAACTGTGGCCATTAGAGAGGTGGCCTTTGGTGAGAGGGAGAAGTAGATACATTGATAATAGCAGTGGAAAAGATTTATGGCCTTATTAGAGAGGGCGGTCTTTGTTGACAGTTGCCACTAAGAGGGGGATTACCGTATTAGACCACTACATTTACCTGTTTTATTTAGCATAAATGTACCTACTATACCCAGCAGATCGTCATTCTGTCTTCCAGCCAGGTTACCTATCTACCAACACCTGGTGAACTGTGTGGAAGGCTTGCCGGTAATCCGTACCCTTGACACCGACTCCCGCGTCCTGCGCCAGTTTGACCTCTACCAGGATCGGCTGACTGCCGCCAGCTACATGGTTCTGGCCACCACCCGCTGGGTGGCGCTGAGGCTAGACGCCGTCAGCGTGGTGTTGGTCACACTCGTTCCTCTTCTCTCCATTGTAGTAATTGATGGTAGGCAGTCAAAGTTTTTTCAATAATTTTGTTGTCAGTAACTTAGCCCACTCTTACATTTAAAATGCAGTAGTCCCAGTAAAACCACCAATGGGACCAGATAATGTGGTCTTACAAGAAAGGTAGTCTTGAAATAAGAGCTCCAAAAATAACACATTGAACTACAATTTCAGACATCAAGTGGTCTTAAATAAAGATGGTCTTGGAATAAAAGGTGTAAAATTGAGGGATCACTGTGCTAGTAGGTTTCTTTATAAGACCTACAACATGTGCAATGCTATAATGTTTACATTGTATTACACGTGTACATTGAAAACATTAGAGAAACTGGTACTATCTTTCAGTGTACATATGTATAAATTGGATCCATGCATACGTGTACATGTTACCACATGTATACAGTGGTTAATATTAATGCTTTGTATGGTTTCAGATATCCACCCTGGTATGTTCGGCATAGCCATGGTGTACACCCTTAACCTGATAGGACTGTTCCAGTATTCTATGAGACAGTCAGCAGAACTGGAACATCAGGTATCATCTATACAATGAAAATACATGTACCGGTATGGTGTCACCATTTCAACAGTATTTTGTACATTTGGATAGGTTACAAGTGTACTGGGTAGGTTATCTTTTAGCATAGCACAAAGATGCAAGGCATGTTTGCTTGAACTTTGTACATGCATGTACCAGTATATTGTTTCTAAATGTTCCATGTCTATTATGAACATCTGTAGGAGAGTTCCCTATCTAGAAAAGTTTTATCAAAACGATGGCTGTATTTTTAAGTTGGGATTAATTCGTGTCATTAAGGTCCATCAGCTGCAAACAAGACATGGCAGATAGAAATTTAAACATAAGTCATTATTAATTGGTCTCATACAAGGACGGAGAACTTACATTACAAGATATTAAGATTCAGAAAGCAACTGGATTGGTTTGTGACATTAATGTCCATTGCTACAAGCCATGACATGAAAATGAACTGTGCAATGTACAATCATGCAATGTACAAATGTACACAGTTGACATTAGTAACAGAGGTCTCTCTCTTAGTGGCCACCCTCAACAGAGGCCACGCTCTCTGATAAGGCCATAAATCTTTTCCGCTACTACTATTTAATAGTGAACATTGTATTTACTTCTCCCCCTCGCGAAAGGCCACCTCTCTAATGTGGCCACAGTTTCTTGGCAAATAGGGTGGCCTTATTAGAGAGGGAATGACTACTGTACTCCACAATACAATCAATGTTAATGTCTGCATTGCCATTGAAGGCTTCTACTTTTCTTATATGCTTTATAACCTGATGTCGGTACAATGTTCCCTCTATTTTACAGCCTTTTATTTCAAGTCCACCTTGAAAGATTATAAAAGAACACCTATTTTGGTCCCAAAGTGCAATTTTGTGTAGTACTGAACCTTTATTTTAAGAGCACCTGCAATATCAGACCACATTTTCATTGTCACATGGGTGGTCTTAAAATAGAGGGACCACTGTAATTATTAAAAGACTGTCTCAGCGCATGAAATAGTCTCTTGTTTTGGGCGATAGAAAAGGGTTAGTGGGGTTAGCTACTTGTATATGTATATAGAAGTCCTCCAATAATATGTTATCTAGATGGCAGGGGTGGAGAGAATTCAGCAGTTCGTGAACCTGCCACCAGAAGGCGAACACATGACTGCAGTGCGACCGGCGCCATCCTGGCCTCAGTATGGAATCCTGACGTTTGAGGGGACCACCCTGGTGGGAGAAGATGGTACTAAGCTGCTACGTAACTTGTGGTGTTGCATCAGAGCAGAAGAGAAGGTTTGAAAATTTGCCTTTTTGTATATATTCATGATATTATGCAAAATTTATCTTACAGTTTAATATACCCCAGTACATATTCAGAAGTACAGATTGCTCCATAGACTATAGGTCAAGGATGTTGGAAGAAGAACTGCATGTGCATTGTAATTGTAGCATAAAAATCTGTCTAATTGCTGGAATTTTGTGCCTTCACAGAGTACTACGACATTGTTTGTATAACTTTGTTCCAGTGAATACCGTAAATCTCTGTGTTGTGTTGCTGTCAGCTGCTGTGTGTTGTTTTTGCAAATGGATCAGGTTTAAACTCATACATGTAATATGTGAAGTACATGTAATGTACATGTAATATGGATAAAAGCTGGATGACTCTTCGGCGAAAAAAGGTGTTTTTGAGGCTAGCTCACTACTGTGGTGTGTTCTTTATATATGTAAGTTGTTCATTTTATGTCAATCAATTCCCGATAGTTCAGGAGATTATTGTGGAACATCCTTATTCCAGATATTAAGAAATCTTCCGAACCAATATGTTTTGCTTTCTACTCGCCAATCCTCGTCTGAGTTGCATGAATTGTTGCTAAATGTCTCAAGCCTCCTACCGCCGGATGTAAATTTGCAGTTGTTTGATGTAGTAGCTCAATATATTGTAAACTCACAATGGTTCGACATATGATCTACCTGCTGTTAGTTGTTTATTTCGTCGACCATATTGTTAGCCTACACTCCACCTACCTACCACAACTCTAGGTGTGTTAAAGAGGTGAACATTAACCTATAATATATGTGTTGTAAACCTCTATAAATAAATAAATGTTTACAAAAAAAATATCATTAGACTTAACGGGAGGACCGTTGGCTGAGTGGTTAAGACACTGGACTCTCAACCATGAGATTGTGGGTTTGAGTCCCTCCATACACCTAGTCTTCAGTACCTAAAGTCCTTAGGCAAGATTTGTACCAGAATTTGTGCCCGTTGGTGTGATGCCCCAGTTTGGGGGCCCTGCCAACTACTACCCCCAAAAAAACAAAACAAGAAAAGAAAAAACAAAAAAAACTTACAAATATGCATTATGTTACAGGTACAGCTATAACATGCTTTTCCCATGTTAAGAGGCCCTAAATTGAGTTTGTATTTAAATTTCACCTAGAATTTCCGACGACATTTTGACATAGAACCGTTAGAACGGTCCCTGAATTTTAGGAAGCTCTTTAATTGCAGGGCCCACTGTTTTATAAATACTGAAGTCTTTACTATTAAAGGATGAATTACACAAAATCCAGTATTATAAATATTCATTACATGAATTTTAACTGTAAAGATGCCAGTACGCATGTACATGTATCCTCATTTTCAAACGTTGCGGTCATCAAGGTCTTCACTGGTGGTCCGATTCACTGGGTCCCTAGCTGGCACAAATGATCCAAACCAGTTTTGAATCTTGTGCAGATGACATTTAGCCTCCATTGTCCCCCCAAAAAAGTTAAATTGTGTTTTTAGGTGGGTATCCTCAGCCATCCTGAGGGGTGTAAACATGCCTTGGTGACGTCTGTTCTGCGACTGGCCACCCCCATTAATGGAACGATCCGTATTGATGGAGTTGACCTGTCTGGGATTGGTCTGCATGACATCAGAGAACGGATGGCAGTTGTGTGGCAGGTGGGTACAGATACATTCATAGCATAAATATATGTACCACGTGTACTACAATGTTAGTATAACCTCCCTCCACTTCTTCCCCCCCCCCCACACACACACACACTGTATAGTGGAAAGCTTATATATTGCTAGTATGCGAAAACACAGTAAATGTACTGGGCAACTTTTTTAAAGACTTTGAGGTGAAGTGAAGAAGGTACATGTATTGGGATGGACACTGAAAGCTTCTCATTTTCATGTAGATGTGTGTACTCTGTAAACATGTGCGATAACTGTTCACTAAGTTAATTTGTAGTTTTGTTTGTACATTGATCCCTAAATTTTTCATACCCCCTCCATTTTAAAACTCCCCTCTATTTTAAGACCGTTGTATCCATTAGCCACCTAAGTTTATATCATCAGGTTTTAATAGATGATAGTAGGAAGCGCCGCATTCCATTTCCTAATCCAATTTTCAGGATCCCGTGCTATTTGGAGGAAGCCTACGCAACAACCTGGATCCGTTCTCACGCTATCCGGACAACAACCTGTGGCGCGTCCTGGAAGACGTACATCTCAAGGACAAGGTGGAGAAGTTGCCGGGTCACCTTTACGCAGAGATGTCCGAGTATGGACATCACTTTACGCAGGGGGAGAGGCAGCTGCTGGGGCTGGCCAGGGCCTTGGCCATCAACGCCAAGATCGTTATATTTGAGGAGTCTGCATCTGTTATTGAACCACGGTAAATATACATGTTTTAGAGTACAGTGGAACCTCTCTGGTTATAGTGATGTCTCTCTTTGAAGACCACCAGAAACCAAGAAAATGTGGTTTTACGTGCCAGGTACTAGAAGTACAGTAGAACCTGTCTTGAAAGACCACATCGGTTGGCCATACAAATGTGGTCTCTCAAGACAGGTGATCTTTGGTGACAGGTTCTATTGCATTGAAATGTAGGACCTTCTGTCAATATCTGGTCTTTCAAGACAGGTGGTCTCTTATGGCAGTGGTCTCTCAAGACAGGTTTTACTGTGGTCTTAAACTTTCAGCGGTGCATAAAATCACACTTGAAACCAAATTAAATGGCCTTATAATCAAAATGGTCTTAAAATAAAAGGTTGCAAATTAAGAGGGACCGCTGTGATAAAATTACCTGTCTTGAAAGATGTTAGTTTAATACCCAGTATACATGTATGTTTCGTTTTAAGATACATATACAGTGGTCCCTAGATTTTAAGAGTTAAGCCAGAATAAAATGTTCTAATTGAAGGTCATCTTAAAATGGATGGATACTTATGTTGAAAATAGGACAATGAATGGATACTTACCGGTAGATTGAAAATATGACTGGGGTCACTGATGGCTGGTCTTAAAATAGCGGAGAATTTGAAAAGTGGAACCGGATCTAAATCCCAGAGACTTAGAGCCACCTGTGACACTTTCTCTTGAGACTCCAGACGAAAGTGTGGTTGCTAATAAAGACAAGCTGTATGACACAAACATAATGTCAATTTAAGATAATATTACATGAGGGAAAGCAATTGGCAGTGTTCAAATGGTATTACATGCAACTACAAACCACTGTCATCAGAAGCGCACATCTTCTTTCTTTGCCTACATACACTGTATGACTGTACTTGGCACTGTTCAGCCTAAAATAACAAGTCTGAAACAGTTCAGCCTAAAATGTATTGCTGGCACAAACATGAGTCCAAAACAAATTTTGGTGCAGCCAATGTCCATGCTTATATCTTCATAATTAGCTTCACATGACATAGGCTACTACATGTATGTCTGTTTACATGTTGATGGTGGTATACTATTGACAGCTTCTATTTGTTTCAGCACACATGTAACGATCCAGCACGTGTTGAGGGAGAAATTCGAACACAAGACCGTCATCATACTGGCGCAGAGACTGCATACCGTCATCGACATGGACAGAGTGATGGTAAGCTGAATGTTCCTGTCATGTTTTAGGAGTTTGCTTGATCTAAGAGGGGGGGGGGGGGGGAAGTGTGTAAAAAAACCAAATGGTAATGTACATGTATTCTACATTGGCTATCGATAGTACTGATATTGATTTAGTGCAGGAGATGCAAATTGTCTTACGTAGCACATGTATATGAATTGTTTTTGAATATATATAAAGTCGATGAGCTCAGATTTAAACATATTAACATATTTTGATGTAAATGTGCCTGTATAATTCTGCTCACACCAAAACTGTCTATAAAACATTGTGGCACACTGTTAGCATACCATCTTGTTTGGATCTACATGTATTAACAATATGTCATTTATCGACCACTTCAGGTGATACAAGATGGCCGCCTGCGTGAATTTGACCCCACACATGACCTCATCCAGGACCCACGTAGTGTGTTTTTCTCCCTGCTGCACGATCTGCCGGCCTCCGAGGTGGAGAAACTAGAAAGACAGGCGAGAGACAAACACGAGAATAGGCCATACCGTCCACCACCGCAGTCACTAGGGGGCGATGGGGTGCCCTACATCGGGAAAACCAGCCGCCATTTCCTGCCTTCCTTCCAAAGCAGTCGACTCAGCGGAGTGCTCAGCCATTTTACCGGAAACCGATTCTCGACGAACGCTTTCTGATTTTTAGGAAAAGACCACAACTGCTGAAAAGACCACAACTGCTAGGGTGCTATGTCTGGGTGATATTCATCAATTGTAACTGCCGATGTAATCATGACACAAACTGTGCTAATATCCGTGCCATTTCAACCATAAATAATTATGTCTCATGTTTCATGTATGCTGAATAGTCAGAGTGCTTTAGGTGCTTACAGGTGCTAGGTGCTACTGTGTGCTAAACTAAGCCAGAATAGAGTAGTCCCTATCCAAGAGTACCACTCTGTTTTCCCAAGATATTGTGGCCACATTAGACAGGTGGAATTTGGTAAGAGGAAGGTCTAAACGCATTCACAGTTGTAGCAACAAAGATCTTGGGGGCTATGTTAAGAGGACATGGGAGCTGCAAAAAATGCACTAAGAGAGGGACCACCGTAGAGGGACCATCGTATCTCATTTTGGATGCATAGTCAATGGTCACAGTGCTTGGGTTTTGAGATCATGCCATCCATGACCTTCCTATTAAGGCCATATGAAATGTGAATTTTGCTCACCAGGCTTTATATTAGCAAGATCTTGGGAGTGAAGTACAGTCGGACCTCAAGTTTAGACCACCACGGACATTGCAATATCCCCAGAATAAATGCCATTTAAAGGTATCTTGTACTGTAATGCCATGCTGTGTCAGAAGTAAGAATTAAGACCACTGTAAACTTAAAGACCACTTTGATGTTCAAGAAGAGTGGTCTATATTCCTGAGTGCCACTGTACTTTTTATATCGCTGTCTATACTGTCTACCGACTATAGCGGACTAGGTTTTGTATGCCACATAAACATGTATACGTTATGTGCAGCTGACCCAAAGTTCATATGTACAGAAATGTATTAGATGTATTTAGCAAATAAGAAATGCCATAATAAGGTCTTTATTTCGAATGTTTCTAGATTGTGTTACATGTATACCATGACACGTCAAGGTTTTTATTCTCATAAACAACCATGTCATTGTTCATATTTACATATACTTCAAATACCATACATCTGCATTAATTATGTATGCAGATTTCACTTTTAAACTTATCACTAATATTAAAGCTGTAAGATGCAAAAATATTTTCATACTATGTGGCAATACATCAATCTACAATGTGTGTGTATAAACATTGATAGTCTATATAAGTCAAATAACTATATTTAGCTGTGCAAATGATAAGATGTATCCAAACACAATACAAGTACAAAATACAAGTTTAAATACGTGTACGATGTAAATACCAGGTGTATAGCTTGTATAATATGCACAATATTTTGTACCATATATGCAATGACATAATGCGATGGACATGTTTTGTATTTATTTTGTAATTATTTTAATAAATTATGCGCCAATGGCATTATGGCATTATAAGTGTCACAGATTGGTTTACCTTCAACATAACATCTTGGTACATGTACATGCTGTATATATACCCAGCCCAATGAAGGCTAAATATTCCAACAGTATCACAATATTGCAAGCAGTCATCAGTTCTCAGTACTGGTTGAGTACATATCCATGTACCAAGACTTGGTATACATGTACTGGCTTGCGTAATTAACAAAACCATTAATTCTTTCCTGGAGTTGGAACATGCCACTTCCCTTCACTTACATGCATGTACATGTATATAATAACATATATATGTTAACATGCAATAACTCTGATTCAGTCTTGACTGTGTGAAGTTATTTTAAACAGCAATTATGCATGTTATAATGACTGGAATTTTCCATGTGTGATTACTATGGTAGCATTCCATTCTGATGAGGATTCAGTGACATCACGGAATTTTCCATACATGGTGACCTTTGTTTTGACTGGAACATTCCATCCTTGCCAAACTACCTTGTGCTACATTTATGTTTTCGCAAAGTCTGGAAGTTAGGTGAATTATGTCCGTGAGAAGTGGAATTTTCCATTTTCGCAAGCTGCCCCATTCCCAGTCTTGTTCTGAACGCAACTGCCAACGTTTCCTGATGTAATGGAAATTTCCGCCTTCCCTGGCTAGCTGTTCCAGCCCACAGCCACATGACAGATGAGCAGATAACAGGTGGCCACTAGGTTACTCACAAGCATGGTTGGGAACCCAACTCTGAAAGCAATATAAATGTAGCTTAATTGTTAAAAATAATTTCATTTTACTACTCTTTCAACATAAATACCAGAATTCAGAATCCACACCATCTGAAGGTACATGTAAATTTTATGCCAAAATATTTCACTGTCAGATAAAGTGAAAAGCCAGGTTTAACAGTAATGTGTAAACCACATTTAAAATGCAGGGAATGTGAGGATAATTTAATTAATAACATACAGTCCTGAACATGCTGAAGTAAGACTACCCAAGGTCAAGGTCAAATTTGTCGTAACATTGAGGTAATCTCAATTTTAAAAGCAAAATACCTGTAGCAGTGATTTTAAGTCTGCTTGACCGAAATATGTGATAAATGATCTTAATTTTGGGGTGTGCCGGAGATGGTGACTTATACTGTATCTTATAATAATAGTCACCAGTAGATATCAAGATCTTTATTGGCTGCAAGGAATAAAATACACCAGCAATATAATCTGATGAACATTTAGCACAAAATGATTATAACCATGGTTCTACATCTCCAGGTTACTCAAACCAAAGGCAAAATTCTTACTTGAAGAACTCCCAGAAGGAGAAACCATGACCGTGGTTTTCTGCTATGCCGGTACAAACCACATTAGCAGAGGCTCCAATCAGAGTACCATTTCCTGAAACACCAATATCTATATTACAGCATGGTAGACCATTTATTTGCTATACAAATATTAACCACTTGGCCAGTCCGTAAGTTTGCACTAAGACCGGTGCAATACAGTAGTCCCCCTCTAATAAGGATTGTGTGCCCCTTCTGCCAAACAATTCTGTCCTTATTAGAGAGGTGTCCTTTGGTGAGAGGGAACATCACATGCTTTCTTAGCACTTGTTGCCAAGAAATAGTGTCCTTTCTAGAGGGGTGTCCTCTCTAGAGAATGTCCTCTGAGAGGGACTAGTGTACTAGTATTACAATGATTCGAAGATATCACTAAATATGACTTGTCCACGAATACAGGACGTGTACTATCAGTAGCAACATTTATGTGACAATTCACATATAAAAGGTAGATCATCTAACCATTAATCTGAATAAGCTGTGTGGATCATCTTTGGAAATGATCGAGATAATCTTTTATCACTTTTAGCTGCCACTCCTTCCCGGCCTCAGCAGCCTGGTTAGTTATGCAGATGGAGAGGCAGGTATAGGCCAGTGAATTACATAATTTCATTGGATGTTGGTAAGTAAGGTGTTTCACTGCTGTGCACTGTGTCATACCAGAACTTCAAGTCTCCAGACAGAATTTCTTATGGGTTTTCAGTACCCAACCCTTCCTCTATGGCCACACTCATAGAGAGGTACAGAGGCAGATAGGGGTCTTATACCAGCACTGTGGTACTTACCTCCAAGACAGGCTCCGAAAGCCAAGGCATAGACCAACGGTGCCAGTGGCAGATTGACTGACTCATCCCCTGCTAATGACACCACTACTGGAATCTGAATTGTAGACACAGATCTTTTAATTAGCTCAGAAGAATAAGTCAAACAGTTCCAAACAGATTCTCGACAGTACACACTGCATGCATCATCAACAAAGTCTGCGAGTCTTTAGCCTTAAAACAGAAAGCAATATGCCTCTTATAATATTAAGCCATTGTCGGGTTGCGATGGCCGAATGGTTAGCGCGTCGGAGTCCCAACCACAAGATCGTGGGTTCGAGTCCCGCCAAAACCCAGTCGGCTCATTAAAACCGTCCCATGTGGGCTGCGGGTGGCGACAATGGTGCCTCGGTTCACTCAGCCGTAAATGAGTACCTGGCTA
>JAAUYG010025241.1_pt1 | contig 13721 bp, 3 predicted proteins | sample 7278091 | NCBI WGS metagenome assembly JAAUYG01 (sample SAMN14350201, study PRJNA611818) | marine sediment metagenome | isolation source: surface marine sediment (0.6m) | place: French Polynesia: Moorea | collected 2018-08
CATGCGTATAAACTATCTGTACTAAATCTGAAGGCAAATCTTTTGCTAATTTATCTTTTTCAAACCGGGATGCCCTCCTCGCGTTGCACAGCAACCGAATGTCTAGTTCCTAATAGTATATTTCGTTTGGTGATATTGCTGGGGCTAAGTGACCTGCTGATCAAAACATTCTTGTGAAGGTGGTAAAAGAGAAGATTTTCCAATCAGATGTGTCGTACTGAACCCATGTTTTTGTAGGCTTATGCTGGGGAGCGAGCCTGCTATCAGTCCATTACCGCATACAACGGACAACTTGTCTTTCTTGGCACCAAAGGAATCCATGTACTCACCTTGCGAACCTGGAAAGAGGTAAGTTGAGGCTGATGTGTATCTCGCCTGGGCCTGTATTATGTAAAGCAAAAAATTCCGTTCTTTCTGAAATTGATTGTAAACTACTTCAAAATTGTTTGTAACTTTAATGCTTGTTATTTGAAACGATATTAACAACTTAAATTATATGCTGAATTAAAAGTGTTTCCCTTTCATCGACACTGACTTTAAAACACACCCGCTGCATTGCTTAGGATCTTTCCTGTGGGAAGTTTTTCTTTGGTAAAAACGCAGTAACAATTTCCACGTAACACACAAATAAATATGAGCAAAACACCATCAATGACATCGATGTGCACATTTGCGGGCCACCTAAGTAGTAGTAGTAGTATGTGCAGGCTCTCCAAATATTTCTGTAAGACCTGGTGCCAATTTTCAAGAAACATGTTAAAAGTCCAGAAATAAAGTCCTCTATTTATCAACACCCATGTCCCTCTATTTAAAATTCTCTCCATTCTATTAAAGACTGCATAATATCAGTGATACCACTTTTATATTTTCGATATGAATATCTCTGCATCTTAAGACCATCTTTAGTTTAAGACTATATTTTCCAGCCTTGTGGGCAGTCTTAATTAAATGTAGGAATGACAGTATTGTCTTGTGAGGCTAATAAGATGGGTCTAGGACTAGGCTCAAGCACCTGAAAATTGATTGCTTTTGAATCACGTGATAATCATAACCTAAGAAGCGACATTTAGATCTTCTAGCCTTGTCTTTGAAATCTAAAGCTCAGAGTACAGTAGTACCGCCCTGTATGCCCACCTGAATTAAAACCACCTCAGAACAAAGACCCATTTTACCAGAATTACCAAAACTGCATTTTCCAACACTGAGTGGTCTCGGAAATACACAGTTGTCCCTCTCTAATAAGGCCACCCTATTTTTCAAGAAGTGTCGGCCACATTAGAAAGGTGGTCTTTGTTGAGAGGGAGAAGTAAATACATTTGTAGGAGCGGCTGCAAACAAAGATCTATGGCCTTATCAGAGGGGGGGGGGGGTGACCTGTGTTGAGAGTGACCACTCAGAGAAGACTCACTCACCTGTACATTTAAGACCACCTGGCAATTAAGACCAGCCAGTGACAGTCCCAGGGTGGTCTTAATTCTGATGTTTCACCATTACTCTCGCTACTTATTTTCAGCGTATCGATTTGTTGATAAAATCGGAACGATACCAGGATGCGTTATCTCTGGCTCAGTCATTCTACGAAGGCAAGGCAAAGGCCGTGGTTGGGCTGTTGGGGGGAATGCACAAACGGAGACGTCTGGTTGCCGAAAGGGTGAGTCCTGATACTAACTATTCTCCTTAGCTCCACCTGATTCTTGGCATCAGCATATCTACTCCAAATTGTCCGTATATAGATATCTCGCAATTAGTAGTACTGGCACCATATTAGTAATGTGCATCCTTTTTGAAAAATAGCACGGTTGAGAATTTTTCTGACAACAAAATTTACCACCATATGCAATATGCGTCCAGAATTGAGATATTTCGCAACATATGCAGACTTGCATTTTTGCTGTAGCCCCACTATATTGTATGTGGTTGGAACCTGTTATTTCTTACATATATCAACCATAATACCCTCATGTCTTCTGAAACTCCGGAAAATACAACCCACAATGTCAAACTCTGGGCAGTAGCCATGTTATTAACAGTGGCCCTGATGATCATACAAACGACCCTGTTTTCCAGTCTGGAAACCTTGTAGGATGGCATAATGACATGTTACCGGGGTATCGTGGGTATAAGTGACCTAATAATCACTCGAAGTTACATACTAATTTCTTTCAATTTCCAGATGTTGGAACTGCTGGAGATGTATGTAGAAGTGACAATGACCAAACTCTGTCCCAAGCACGGAAGGGTTGAAGAACTGGAGGAATATTTTCAGGTAAACTTATGCATACATAACAAGCAAACCGGCTCATCTTGTCACCTGCAAGTAAGAGAGAGTCTCACCTGTCTTATTATGCAATGTCAAGGTTGATAAAGTTGATAATACAAAGTTAACTGCGAGATACATTGTATGGTAGATGTAGTTAGTTGAGATCCTTTGGAATTGAAACTCAGTGGAACCTCTTGAGTTATGTGGTAGTAAATACCGGTAGTTTGGGAAATGTTATGAATGGATATTTAAAATCATAGCTTCATGGAGAAGTAGCATTAAACGTATGTTTGAAGTAACTTTATAGAGTAAGCTCTTTAGTATTTTTAAAACTTATAGATAACCATAAAGTTGGCCCCAGTTTCCCAGAATTGTGTCATTCCTGTTACTAAAATGATGGCCAAGTAATATCTCACATATTTCTTTTACAGACAGTTGTTCCAATTTGTGTGGAGTACTGCTTGATTCTCGACCGAACGTAAGCACATTGCATACCTATATTATAAGAGAATATATAAGAGAATCTTAGCTTACAGCCACTGATACACAATGATACATACACCTACATCATCTGTTATCACCAGGAATACTGGTACATTGTAGTTAGAAGTGAAATAGTAGTTAGAACGTAAATAGGATAGTGTGTTTTGGCTACCACTTTGACACAGGTGTCGCTCATCTTAAGTTGTGTTTTACTGTGATAGAAATTTATAAGGTGTGATTAATAATAATATGGAAACTATTTTGAAAATAATGTTTTAGACAGTGAAAAAAAAAGTTGTTACACAGTCGTGTTTTTGAGTATCAGCGTTGTTGGGAAAGTCAGTCTTTGTTAAACAGGTTTTGGGGGGTACATGTACTTGTGGTGCAACGGGATACTCATGAATTGTGGGAATCGAATGCTCAACGCTTTAGATGTAGTTATTATATATGGCCAGAAAACAAAATGGGATATGATCTGTGTCGCCCTGCCATTTAGCCAGAAAACCTGTCTTCCGCAAGCCAGTTCCTAGACACCTTGTCACTGACACGAGCCTGCCACACCTGTCAGAGTATGGCGTAGCTGCAGGCGAGTTTTAACTGCCAGTCGTTAAAATGTTACGGATTCTGAAATTGTTCAGAGCTAAGGACGGTGGTCTGAATTCTGAGGGGGAGGGGTGTCTATATTCTGAAACCATAAGTAATAATATGGGCAGTTCTTATATAGCGCTATATCCTCAAACGAACTTGAAGCACCTTATGTATTATTAACCATGGCACACCTGTACAAACCAACACCTTCTCAACTCCTCAACGGTGCAGGCAACCCGGATACATGCCACAAGGCACCACAAGCGATCAATGTCCGATAGCTTTCTCTGTGAAGAATATAGCACTATACTGGGTAATGTTTGGTTATCCAATAAGTGGTCTTAATTCTGTGGTGGTCTTTAATTCCGGGGTGGTTATAAGATGGGGTTCCACTGTCCCAAGTATGGTTCATTGTCCTCAAATTGGTGCCCTCTTTTCCAGCGATATGCTCTTTGGGCCGATATACGAGCGGTTCAGTTCCGATGCCATAGCAACTGGTACCTTTCTGGAGTGTCTGGAACCCTACATCCTGAACGACAGACTGTCGTCCATAACTCCCGTGGTGATGAAAGCCTTTGTGGATCACTACCAACAGAAGGGCATGGTGCAGAATGTGGAAGCATGCATCGTACACATGGACATTGCCAGCTTGGACATACACCAGGTGAGCGGCTGGGGTGCCTAAATATGAACCTATTAAAGGTACGTTTTATTACCGGTATTAACCACTAAATATAGTATAACTTAAATACACAAAGATCATTACCAGGTAAGTTCCGTAAAGAACAATGTTTTTGAAATACAATGAAATTCCAAAATTCAAGACTAAACCAGTCTGCGTGAACACGCTAGTGTTTCTAATTCAGGGTTAGTCTCAGTTCTGAAGCAAATATTAGGTTGGAAATTTTCGGTCATCTGGTAAAGTGGTCTAAAGTGTGCAGCAGTCCTACCTCTGGTCCCACTGTACTTAAGAGCCTATAGATTATACACTGCTTAAAATATTTAAGGGAGCAGTTTTTCAGGCCATATATTTGCATGTAGATATATATTGGGAGAATCCTTCCAGATAGTAGTCCTGTTTAGTTGAATCATTTTGCTTGATAATGCAGTTGTGGCAGAAAACAAATTAGCAGAACTGTATTTTTTACATAACCCAGAGGGGAATCAGACCCAAAACACAAGTTACGCCAAAACACAACCATCAGAGCCATTGCGATCATGAACTTTATCCTTTCAAACACTATAACACTGTTTATCGTCAAATCAGTAGCTGGTATGGGCACTGATTTGACACTAAACTAGGCGAACTTTGCTCCCTTACATGTCTGTATTATGCCACGCTAACTTTTGCTCCCTTAAATGTTTTGAGCAGTGTATATACATGTACATGATATATGCACCTACGATTTGAGCTGTTAGTACAAGTACATACACAGCTGTCAATGTGGAACTGCGTTTCTCTGTGAATCTTTTTCTCGTGCACTGTATGCTAACAAAAGACAGAGTCAATCTATGGCAGGCTTTTTTTTGTAACTTTTTTTTCTGAATTCGATTTCTTTTTGACCAGATGAGTATGCTCTTTTCAAAGTCCCATTTGTTTCAGTGTACATGTAGTTTTATTTTAATTGGCTGTTTTATGTGTGTTGTTAAAAGCTATGAAAGAGTATTCTCTCGGCCCAGCATTCATTTATTTAATGGCCCATGACATTTACCATGTAACATTTTCTGACAATGGTGTTAATAAATATTGTGTAAATAAATGTATATTTCTTCTGTGTTGTGTGCAGCATAAAGTACCCCTCCCCCCCAGTTAATGACTATACAAACATAAACATTGGAGAACAAAAAAAAGCTTAGGCTATATATTGTCATAATACATAAAGCAGAAACTTCAGAGGCCTATCCGTCGCTCAACCAAAGTCACAAAACTGTCCCCCTTTTATAGTGATAATTGTTTTTTTTTTTCGTGAAGACATGCAAGACTAAGTTTTAAACATAGAAATTGAAACGATGCACACAAAGTCCATGCCATACATATGCAACATTTATTCTCATAAAATACAGCCAATGTACAACAGACTGAGTAGACTCACTATATGTAAGGGGGGCCAGTTTCCCAAAAATCTCGAAGTCTATGATTCATCTTAAGCATGGAAAAGAAAATACAGGCAGCAACGAAGGTGAATTGTGAACTTTTTAAGCTCTTTTGAAACTTGATATATTGTTCTAGAAACACATGAGAAACTGGCTGTAAACAAGACCAATATGACTCGACTCCATGCATGCAATGTACACCATGCAGTGTGAGCATGTGGAAAGAGTCGATCTTTCCAAGATAATTAAACAGCCGAACATTGTATTCCCCAATCCTTGTTTTCCTTGACATGATTAGATGCCAACACTGGCACATTATCATTTGCCGCTTTCATTTGATGTTTGAATCCAAAAAATCTTGGGAAAAGAATACGTGATGATTCCTGGCTTAAAAAACATCTAGGATATTTCTCAACAATCCTGACTAAAGAAAATTGGACCAGATATGCGAAATGGGTCATTATGGCGTCGGAGAAAAATAATAAATGTGCCGTCATCCTGTTCGAACAGACACATGTACATCAAGACCCCTAAGAGAGTGCGGTCAATATCAATCTTTTTGCTGCAGACTGTATATGTGTTCCATTAGTTTTAACATATCCATAATACTTTGAGTAAATGCAAATTCTGAGAAAATTCATTCATTTCACTACAAACATGATAAAATGTACAGAATACCTGGTAACGTTGGGGGATGATTCAATGTTCAAAATACCCATGATCCTGGTATCAACACCACCTAGTTTTGCTGGGCAACAAATTACAATAGCGGGCATTTAACATGTTTAATGTAGAAATGAACACCTGGATAAACGAAATAAGAATACACTACAAATCCCAAGCTGAATGTTCTGTACTCAGAAGACCATGTGGAGTCCCCATTGCATATCCAAGCAATGAATATGTGATTTAACAATGCTTAAAACTTGCAACATGATTCAATATTTCCTATAAACATTGTAATTCACACAATCTTCTGCAATGTCCCAGACTTTGCACGATGCATCATTCACTCTTTGTATTAACAGGCGTATGCATACTAGCACTGGTATTTGTCCATAGTCATTATTGCAAATATTCTCTCCCAACCTGCGATCTTATGATTATACACCACAGTTAGTGTCTAGATTACTTAACATGCTGATTCTGGGAGAAGCAATTCCAGGACTTATCTTTACTACAGGTAATGGTCATATAGTGAACATTGCTGAATCGACTTTCCCCATGACACCAGGTGCCTTTGTGCACAGAGTGGCTGCCCTATTGTTAGTTCATCCAGTAGCCCAGCTGTCCGAGCTAGTTAGAAACTTCAAACTTCACGGATACCAAACGGTTCATTTATGCACACACCCAGTAGTGATTAAAGTTGAAAAGAACCGTTAAAACAGCTACAAATTTAGCACATAAAACATCATTTGTTCACGCAAAGAAATGCAGCGCAAATTCTGAACTATAGTTGCTTCATTCATACATGGGAACAAAAACACCACCATGTACCTCCACTTGTACGAGCCATGCAGTTTGTAGATGCTGTCCCTTTGCACACACACGAGTACCGGCGCACAGAACTCCAGAACCTCTACAGTTCACTGAAGTATTGTTGTCCATGGAAAACGGCCAGTGGTTGGATAAGTTGTCTCACCTTTTGGCCTTCTTCGCCTTCGGTGCTTCAACGTCTGAGTTCTTCCTTTTCCTGGATGCTTGTGTGGTCTGCTTACCAGCCACTCGGGCTCTCGTCAAAGATTTTTTAAAAATCTGAAACAATTAAACATGATAATTGGATAATCATGGCAATTAATGGCATTACACATCTTTTATATGTACACTACACAAAAAAGTTAAGGATACTTTTTTGTGCAGTTTATGCTCTATGTGCACATTTAGCATATGGTATATAAAATACACAAAAAAAATTAAGGATACTTGAATATCTTTAACATTTTTTGTGTAGTGCATGTAGGCAACATGGTTTGGAGTACAGTGGATTTATTTTGTTAATACCAGCAACTATATTTGATATCTAAGAAGGCTGTCACTCCAAGATAACTATCCAAATTTAGACTGTTTTTTTGACAATGTTTGTGCTTGAGTGACTATAATTAAGGCTACTTACCATTGAAACAAAAGTGCTTTAAATTAAATCCGATTGCACCTAATCATGGTACATTGTGCAATACTGCAAGGAAACTACAAAACTGGTGAACAAGTTGATTGTAGGCAGTTCCGATGTATGGGGTGCCACAAAAATAAGATACTAGTATGCTTCAAAATGTGATCATTTTACAGTTTGTAGCCTGAAGAAGAAACTTCTCTGACAGACTCTCACCTTTGAAAAATTTTTCTTGGCTGGCTTCTTCTTGTTTTCTTTCTCTGGCTTTGACTCTGTTTTAGCAGATGCTGCCTTGCCTGATGCTGCTACGACCGGTGTCTTTTTGGACTTTGCTGACTTCGGCGTTTGCTTCTGGACACCTTTGCCAGGGGTAGGCTTTTTCGCAGACCCTTTAGTTGTCTGCTTTGGAGTTTGCTTCCGAACACCTTTGCCTGGAGTAGACTCTTTTGCTGCCTGCTTTGGGGTTTTCTTCAGGACACCTTTGCCAGGGGTTGCCTCTTTTGTTGACTGCTTAAGGGTTGTTACCTTTGCATCTTGCGAAGAGTTTTCAGTGACTTTGGGGGTCTTCTGTTTTCCTTGCTTGGTTGTATCCTTCTCTTTTGACTTCAGTGTTGCTCTGGGGGTACCCTTTGGGGTTGATTTCCTTAGGGATGTTGTAGATTTTCGACTTGATTTCGGTGTCTGTTTCGCTACTGCTTCTTGGCTCACAGCTTCGCTGCTGTCAGACTTTTTTCTTGATTTCGGGGTCTTCACTGTTGGAGTAGCCTTCGTAGTCTCAGCTTTTGGTGTCTTAACCTTGCTTGTTTTACCCGTGTTACCAGTACTTTTTCGGCGTGGGGTCTCTGTTACTGGCTCTGCTTCCTTTTCCGAGGCACTGGTTGTCTCAGTCTTCTTGTTTGGTGTGTCTTTACGGGACTTTGGAGTGGGCTTTGCAGTAGCAGCTTTTTTGCTTTTAACTTCAGGAACTGGGGTGGATTTTTTCCGTCGATCTTTGTCACTTTGAGATGTTGAACCCTCATCATCTGTGCTTTGGGTGCTTTCCTTCCTCTGCAAGTAATGAAATTTCGCAGACAGCTCTTCCTGCAACTTGGCAAGCTGCTCCTCTGACTCCGCTGCCAAGCGAGCTCTCTCCGATATGTCATTCTCCCTCTGCTTCACACGCTTTTCTCTTTCTTTCAGCTCCTTCTCCTTACTTTCCAGCCTTTTCTTCATCTCTTTAAGAGCAGGTTCTTCAGCTTCCGACTTCCCGGACTTCTTCTTCTCGGACGTATCCTCCGTGTTACCGATCTCGTTCTCCTGTCGCTTGATCTGCTTTTCTCTGTACTCCAATTCCTTCTCCTGGGACTTGAGCTTTCTCTCCCAGCGATCTAGCTTGGATTCGCGCACTGTAAGCTTCGCCGTTCTCTCATCCAGCTCCTTGTCCAAGGCCTTAACCTTGAGCTCTCGCTTCTCAATCTGTGACTCCCGAGCTTTCATGCCCTGACCTGCTAAATCCAACTCCTTCTGCTTGACGTAGTTCTGGTCGGCAGTGTTGACCTGTGGAGCAGGCGATGCAGTTGCAGATGCCTTTTTGAAGCTGAATTTCATCTTACCAAATTGTGAGATGCCTTGTGAAAACCCAATCTTCCTCTCAGGCGTAGCACTGACAGGAGCCATCTTCTCCAAGTCCTTGACTTTGGTTTTCAGTTCAATATTGAGGGTTTCCAGCTTAGAAATTTTTGCCTGCAGCTGCTGCACTTCTTCTCCATTCATACCATCCTGATTATTGGCCTGATTCTCCAGCTTTTGGTTTCGTGTTCGGAGCTCCTCAAGCTCTTTCCTCAAGGTGGCCAATTTAGGTCCCTGCTTGGATGAAGCATCTTTTTCAATCTGTTCACCTTGTGGGACTTGTGCAGAACTATCGGCAGTGGGCGCACCTTCTTTACCTTCACCTTCTTCCTTTGGTAAATCAGCAGTTTCCTTCTGGAACTCTGGAAGATCTGTAATAATCTCCTTCCATTTCCTTCTTTCTTCCTTAAGGGTCTCTGTTTCGACCATAGCAGGAACCTTCTCTTCCTCATCTGCATTGCTCTCTTTCTCTTCTGCTGCTTCTCCCGAATCTTTTTCTTTCTCTGCTTTTTCCTCTGGTGCCTTCTCTTCACTTTGCTGTCCAATTTCTACCTCCATTGGTTCAGTTTCTGGCTCGGCGGGTTTCAACTGAACTGCAGGTGCCGCTTTTACCATCTCGGAAGCTGGTGCCACTTTGACGGTTTCGGTAGCTGGTGCCACTGTTACATTTTCAGTAGTTGGTGGCTCTTTTTGGAGGACTTCACTAGCATCTGCTTTCAGTTTGGGTTCTTCAGAGTCAGATTTGATGGCTAATTGAGGCTTACTTTGAACTTCACTTGTAGTTCTACGCCGTCCTCGACTGCCCTTCTTTGGACTCTCTCTCCCAGTCACAGCCTTCCCTTTTTCGGCATCCGATTCCGACTCTTGTGAACTTTCTGGATAGGTGTTGTCTTCTCCAAGGTAGGTCTTTGGCTTCCTAGCTCTGCCACTGCGACGAGGAGACACCGCTTGCTGAGGGGTAGATTTAACCTCCTGTACTGCTTCCTTTGCCTTGGCTTCTTGTCCTTTCTCATCCCAGGCTTCTTGTATCTCTGCCAGAACTTCTTTCACATTTTCTGTCTTTCTGGGGCTCCCCTTCCCTTTCTTTTCCATGGGTGCCTGCTCTTCTTTCTCCTCTTCAGTCTCCTGCTCCTGCTTATCCACTTTCTCAGGCTGTTCAGCAACCTTTGGTTCACTAACATCACGGCTGCGCCTGCCTCTGCCTCTCTTCGGACTGGTATCTCCCATATCGCTCTCTTCGGTGCTGACATCAAGCGAAGTATCGTAAGCTCTACGCATGAAATGCTTCTTAGGATGCCTTGTGGGTACCCTTTTCGATGACTGTTGCTCGACATCATAATCCCTGATGGGCTCTGGCCACAACGCTGGTTCGTTATCATCATCATCATCTACAACTTCCTCTTGGGTGGTAACACTTACTGGTTTTACTGCACGCATGCTTTCTTTTGGCTTCTTTACAACAGACGGCCCCTCATCAGCACTAACACCGTCACTATCTGGCAAGCTAGTCTTCTTAGGCCTCCCCCTTTTCTTTTTTTCTACCACCGGTGTTGTCTGGACAGCTGTATCCTCCCCTCCTGATTCTGACTCCTGCCTGCCTGGCTTAGTGGCGCCTGGAGAGTAAACCTCATAGTCGGTCAGGCCGTAATACTTTACACTGCGACTCTGGCGTTTCTCTCGCCGTGCAGCAATCGATGTAGCGGCGCTTTGTGGGCTCATTACAATGATGTTCGGAGATGTTTGAACGGGAACTTCAGTTGAGGTGCTGGTAACTATTGGTGGGGGAGATGTTGGGACCACCGAAACAATGGGGGCAGTTGGGACCACTGAAACGATAGGAGACGTCGGCTTGACTTTAGGTGGTCTTCCTCGACGTGTAGGTACTGCATGGAAGCCTGGCACCTTGGGAGTAATGACGGTAGTTGACTTGCTGGGGCTGGTCACTAGCGATACCTTCACGTTGCCGTAACTCTTTTCCACGGGTGCTGGTTTAACGGTAAACTTTGGGGAAGAGCCAACCTGTGCCGCTGTTAGTATAATAGGAGAGGTGACTGGAGAAGTCACTGGGGGAGCCGACACTGGAGCTTTGTTTACAGTGATAATCTGAGGCATACCACTGGTTTTCCCCAATGCTGGTTTCCTACCAGCAGACATAGCGAATGACGCGCCCGGGCTTTTCCCAACCTGTGTCGAACCAGTAAGATCAATTTTCATCGAGACGTCCTCCCCAACTTTCTTTGGCTTGCCAGGGGAGTCCATCACTTTAACAGTAATGACCGTACTGCCAGCTTGGCTGGTGGCAGTGGAAGGACGATCCATGGTGATGACTTGAGTTCCGCTGGCTGTCTGCACCTGGGAGGTAACGCCGGTTTCAGCAGTGGGCTCTGTGGGTTTGGCGACAGTAGGAGCACTTGAAGTTGCGGAGACGACTGCAGTAGCTTCCGATGTCTCCAGAAATGTTGTGGTGGTGGAAATATCATCCTCCCCTTCCATAATCTCGGCTGGCATCATTTCAGACACAGGCTGAACGTGGCTAACTTTCACTGCTGTCTCGCGCTTTTCTGTATAAAGATCGGCAGCCAGTGTGTTTGATTCACTTGAGTCGACAGCAACCTCTTGTACCGGTTCAGCTTCTGCTACCAAGGCTCCCTCCTGAACTGTTTCAGAGACTGCGGCCTCCACCTCCATTGGCTCTGGAACCGTGCTCTCTAGTGTCCCCGACTCTGTTGCTGGAACTTGCTCAGTGATCACCTCTTCTTGCTGGGTGGAGTCAGCCGCCATGGTGTCCAGAGCTTTTGGCTCTTCTACAGCGACTTTCTGCCCTTCATTCTGACCAGACTTGACCACCTGTTTGTCCACCGCCTGGTGAATGATTTCTCTCAAAGTTGACAATGCTGTGTCGATCTTTGGATCCTTCAATGGCTTCTCTGGAACCGGGGGTTTTGCGTCTCCAGCTGCAGTGGGCTTCTTGGTGGCACTTTCTGCAACCACCAAATCATCATCTGCTAAAGGATCGGCCATGACGGTCATCCGTGGCACAGGGGCACTTGGTTTAGCAGGCGCAGACACTTTGGGGGTTACTGTTACAGTCTCTTGAGGAGGCTTCAACACCGGGTCATCGAGACGACGCAACCCCGTCTGTGTTACGACCAGTTGTGGCTGTTGACTCCCCTTGGTGGATGGTAAAATCCCAGTTGAAGCAGGAGTGGCAGCTGGTGCTGTAGTCGCCGCAGACACTTGTGGGGCATCTATAGTTTTCATGATGATGTCGCCGGTTTCGGTAATGAGGTATTGAAGCTGTGGGCTTGCTCCTCCATTTACTATACCGGAGCCACCAGCAACGGACGTAGCAGCATCAGCAACCTGTACTACTTGCTGTTGAGGAGCAGCCACTTGGGTAAATTGGGCATCTGCAGCTTGGGTCACAGTCGTCTGGCTAGTTTGTAGTGCCGCTTGTACGGCTTCTGGTGAAACCTAATTAAAGCAAAATTTTAAGTATTAGAGATGTGGATACAGTATTCTACATGTAAGGTAGACTAAATTAGTAATGCACCAACTAAACATACTGAAGCTATAACGAAAGTAATACATTCTATGATTAGCATACTTAAGTAGCTGTATAATGATTGGATACATCGCTAAGTCTATGTATTGTGATAGATGGTGACCCTATGCAATAGTATCGATCGAAACGTGAACTATCAATGGTTCTGATAGCGGCTGTTTTCAGTGGCACACATAGTATAGAGCATAGTAACCACATCTTGGGTTGAATTTGTGATATTTCAAACTATAAGTGATCCTGTACATGAAAATCATTCTGACCGCACATCTAGACAATTTGAAAGTCATTGGTAGTTATTTTACCAGTATTAGCTCATAGTTCTTCATATTTTTTTCAAACTGTCATGATATTACTATTGTGACACTTTGTTCAAAATGGTTACAGTATTCAGGGCTCGAAATTAACACCGTCCCGGTGACTGTACAAATTTACCTTGGGATGGTGGAAATCCATTGTCGGGACATAATCAGGCCGGGCTGAAGGCCACCACGAAACGGCACTTTATGTGCAATATTATCACTTTGGGACAGAACTTTTGACATTCGGAATCGTATATATTATAATCTGGCATGGTTTTGGGACGATCTACTGTTCAAGTTAATTTTGAGCCCTGGTATTGCGACGGTGCTGATACCTCCAACATTTAGCGCTAAATGCCGCTAATAAACTGTCATTGCATAAAAGTTCCTCAAAATCAACTCTATTGGAACCACTAGTCACTAAAATACCTTGTTCACTGGAGTTAAAAAGTTTTTCTTGGAAAACCTTTGAAAGCTGTAAGTGTTCATGATAAGGCCACACCAATTTGATTCCGAGTTCGATGGACCGCCCGCATGCGTTTTTCTGAGAAGACAATTTTTTTTAGAGAAAAAAATCGCCGCATCCTTTCTTTGGCTGCTGAATCCATCGACCAATCATTTTTTAAAATGGAAATCCCGCCCGCCGCTTCGTTTTTATCGTGTCTTAAGCCATCGAACACATGATATTTTAAATTAAAATAAATTGTCCGCTTC
>JAAUYG010069419.1_pt1 | contig 13721 bp, 13 predicted proteins | sample 7278091 | NCBI WGS metagenome assembly JAAUYG01 (sample SAMN14350201, study PRJNA611818) | marine sediment metagenome | isolation source: surface marine sediment (0.6m) | place: French Polynesia: Moorea | collected 2018-08
GCTATTAAGGCTGAACTTAAAGGGGATAATAGTATGTACCACCTCTACATGTACTAGTATGGTTCTAAGATAACCTCTGATGATTCCAGATCCTCCTTGGGTGTATGATACATACATATATAGTAGGAGCCCAGTGTGTGATTTTTTTACAGTTATTCGTTAAGATAATGCCGGTACCCATCTGTGCAGTTTCTCAAAGACATTTTCTTTGTATAAATACCAGCAGTTTAAGCTGTCTTGTATACAGTTGTCCAGAACGTAGCTGTTCGCCACCGTCCAGTTTGTAAAGTGGCCATCCAACACTATCTAGTCCCTATGCATTGATATTTTGTTTCTGTTACAAGTCAACTTACATGTATGTTGTGGACATGATATTTACAGAAGTGATTGCAATATGCTGGGGAGGGGGGGGGGGGCACCTTTACAATTACAAAGTATGCAGCATACTTGTGAACACCTATATGCAGAATTATTTTAGTGATTTTGCCATTAATATCCGTTAATCGTGTTGATGGATTTTATCAGTGGCCAGACGACGAATGCCCCAGCAGTTGTCATGGTTGTGGGATGTGATGTAAAAAATGTGGATAACTAGGATCAAGGTCTTAACATGGATGATTGGCAGAAGCATGTGACAATGCATCCAGGAGTCCATTAACACCAGTTATATGCTACATGAGTTTGTCAAAGGTTAACTGACATTAGCCACATTGGGACAAGAGGTGACGATATTGTTAACATGGCCACTAGAGTCTATTAGAACTTAGTATGGCAGACTGGTAAAGGCTCTGGAACTTTTTTACTGGGTATACAGGTAATATTAGCTCAGCACACACAAAAGGTGAAGGGCACGGATATCTTGGGGCAAACCCACAGGGCAAGTAAGCAGACTTCATCAAGCAGAATACTTAGCCTTGTTAACGAGTGGAGTCATTCCCAGCATCACAACTGGGATGTGATCTAATTACCTCAAACACTGGTAGTTCATCCTGAAAGGCTGAGTCGGGTCGCGACAGGCGGACGTCGTCCTTGTCCTGTCCATATGTGGTGGACAGAGTGCTGATGGTCCGCTCGGGACCGTACGACGACGCTGTGCTATAACGCTCAAAGAAATGCAGGTCTCTATCGTCCTGATGTGTGTACACAACAACAAAATGGCTGACAACACCGACAAACTAAAATGCTAAAATAATGCTGGGATGGGCCCAATTGCATGAAAAAGTTCCAGGCAAAAAATTAATGCAGCTAACTGCGGTGTGATTTCCTCTTGCACACATGTTAAGTAGGTTCAAAGACACAAGATTTTTGTGAAAATATAGAAAGCTGAAGCAAACAGATTGTACTGAAAAGATGGAATTACCAGTAATAACTCTCATTTGCAAGAGGAAACCCCTTCATTTTACTGTTAGTATCGGCAGATCTCAATGTTTAAAGCACCAATGTTTTTTGGTTTTTTTTTATTTTTAGCGTGACTCGTAACCTTTTCATGCAGTTTGGCCAATAATAAAATATACTAATCTTACAGTATGAATAATATAAACATGCACGACTCAAAACCAACCCACAACAAAAAATTTGTAAACTAAAAGTCAAGTACAATGTATGATATAGTTCAGCATGGATTCTTGGCTATAGTGTACTGCTATAGGGTACTGGTACACTGAAAGTACATATGTCTGTACCAGTCTAATATATATATTTTGATGGTATGTGTAGGTATACAAACTGATACAATAGTCACAACACAACTAACTAGCAACGGAACCGACCAGAAATCAAACAAAATCCACACTAAACAAACAACATACATATTGATACATGCATGAAGTGACATGATCAACCCTAACTCCTCACATAGGAATATCACTAAGAAATCCCTACAACACATTTCTTAATCTATGTACCTAATATTTTTATCGAGCAGTAAAAACTATTAAACTACCTCTCTAATCTAAACAAAACTTCATCTCATGCAGAAAAGAAACCAAATTTTTGGTAATATTTTTTTCTGATCAAAACAAGACTATTGTTTTTATATTCCTGAACAAGGTTCTGCCACGTTGCCATACTATAGCTTGGTGCTAAGAAACTGTAGGTGACAAGTTTCTGCATAGTTCTTCCTTTCAGAGAATTTTTGTCATTTGCCATTGTAAGAAAAAGGCATAGTGAAGTGATATGAAGTCCTGTTCAATTTTGCAAAACATGTTTTTATGGATTGCGAGACAGCACACATTTGTCACAAATATATGTGATGTAATTATAATGCATTAGTGGTAATTAGTGGATCAAAACAAGTGTGCTTATTTATCAGCCTTGCTATGAGAGAAACCCATGTTGTGACAAGCCCAAAGACAACAATCTACCTACCAGTATGTATTTAGTACATTCCCCCTCCCTCCAAACCCTGATAGTTACAATGCAATATTGAAGGAAGTGATACAGGTACATCAGATCATAGACAAAAGATGTGTTTTCAAGATTTCTCATCAGGTATTCACCAGGTTTTCTCTTTGAAGGTAAACATTTTGATATAGTGATAAATATCTGTGATACTTACCCTGGCTGGACTTAGAGTGTCATCATGGAACTTGTAGTCGTCATCAGGTAGATACTGGTACGACTGATCTCCCAGAGTGTCCTCGCCTGGGGAAACAAAATAGAGAGCAGGGTCACCTTCCGTATTATCACTCCCTTTCGTCAGCTTCTGTATTATCACTCACCTAGGGGTCTAGACAATATGGGCTTCCATCTTTTAAGAAAAAGACTTGGGTAAAACGAAACATGTCGTATATCTACAAACATATATCTCCATAAATGTGAAGAACAGTGGTGTATAATGCTGGGGGTATGTACAGTATCAATACATGTAATGTGATCCTTGTATTGATGTATAGAATATTTGTGGAATAACTTTTATATATTACTTATGTATTATTACTGGCATTCACTGCATCATTGTACAAGATCGATGATATTTACACAAAGTGCATTTGCAGTGAATTTATACAGAGCTTATACTTTACTTGTAGCATAACCATGGCTACATAATAATTACAATATCATAATATGGTAGTGTTACGATAGTGTGATGTTTTGTTGTAAATCAATTGCGACTTGTATGTGTCAGGAGTGGTTAGTTTCAGTTGTTGTCCCAATACTTCAGTAACAAAATTCTGAACTGAAAAAGCAACAAAAAAACAGAAGTAGCCTTAGTAATTAAGCATGTTGGATAAAGTCTTGTTACAAACAAAAGGAGCCATTACCCAACCATTTTAAACACTTTTTAAATGCTGTATCATGATACAAGCATTCAAAATTTTGCATGATATTTTGTCAAAATTACTAGTCTTGAGTTGTGCTTGTTTATATTATGCCCATAATAACCTCATTGCCTCTGAAATTCCTTCGACTATAAAAGCCAAAGCCATTCTTCTATAAACCCGCTAGCAAATGCAAAATGGTAGATACTAATGGTACATGTACTATAGACTGAGCCACGTCCAGCAGTATATGGTATTTTATATATTTTGGGTTGCCTGTATTGAGAGCATGTACAAAATTGTTTGCCTGCGTCTACCCAGAGTGATTCTACACCAGTGTGGCTTCCAGAAGCTTTTCTATCAAGCTCAAGAAATAACAACACCTCATGCTATAGCTTCCACCGAATTTCTGCCTGGGAGGAAACCTTCAGAACGTGATACGTTTCAACATCTACCGGTATATAATGTATATGACTGGCATGCATTGACAACCACCAATGAAAGGATGGCGATACAGAAAAGTCGGCATATCAAGCAATGTGTTGGTATGTTGGGTAACACATCAATCAGAGAATGTGGCGCATATATCATACATACCCATGCAAATTTTCATGTATTTTCTTACATCTTCTCCCCTTGTACATGTTGTAGATCTGGTGCAATTATACAATGGTTACCAAGACTAATATTTATATATATAATCGATGTGCAGATTATCGTTTCCCACAACTACGAGTTAGATACTCCCAGTGTTGCAGTGATGGTTTCGTCATGCCTGTGTTCCTCAGCCTTATTGTTAACAACAGTGGAAAAATCTTGCCGATAGATCTGCATGGAAACAAGACAAGAATTAAGACCGCACCAAATGTTTCAATATGTCTAAGTTATTTTGTTTTAAGATTTACGACCACTCCAGAATTAAGACCACCCCAGAATTAAAAGACCACTTTAGCCTCAACCACGGGTGGTTTGAATCCCATGATTCCAATGTACATGTTTGTCAATTAGCACCAGGCCATGCAACTATTTGTTGAGAATACATTAGCTACTTTTATAGTCAACCGTCCAATTTAGTTTTCCGAATCGTAAGACATTCTCTGTGGCCCACCCAAAACAGTTCTACGGGGGACTATCATAAGAATGAGATCCAGCAATCTATTGTAACTGTCTATTTATGACATATGTTCCATCCCCATCCTCCCCCCCCCCCATGACAATTATACATGCCACTGGTATTAAGTATATAAGAATTTGAATATCTGACATGTATGTCAAAACATCCCAGAAATGTTTCTCAGACTTTCACAACAGCATGCTTGTTGATGATATAGCTACATGTAAGCCACGAAGAGCAAAAGTCCTTGTCACTCAATCTACAGTACACGAGTATAACTCCAACCATTTTTCCGAAGCCGAGGCAGTTACTTCTGTTAGTAGGAAACAGTCAAACGATAATATATGAAATGTTAGGACTAGAGCTACAGTGCGGCTGAAACTAGCACCTTCGTGTGTGAAGAAGGATTTACGTAAGGGTGACATTCCTTGGCTCATTTCTAAGGAGGCTGAAACGGAACAGAAGCCGCATGTACAGGATGTCACATGGTGGAACATATCGTACAGAACAGGTTCATGTCGTCATACACAGAACATGTGACCAGGCTGGAATGTATATAACATTACCATGGTAACGAGGTGACCAGCATGCAACACATCCACACAAAGCGCTTTGTCTGCTAAATCTGCTTTGAAATTACTGACTTTGGGGTGGCTAGGCACTAAGTAAGGTAATTTGGTATACAGGGATACGAGGCCGGAAAAGTTGCACACGTTACACAGTAACATCATGTACATGGCAACCACCACTGGCACTAGTATTGGTCTAGCAGCAACCGTAAAAGATTGTACTCGTATTTAGTTTTTTTTGTAAAATATTTCAATATTATGCATGAGCTGACCTTTCTTTCAGAAGGTCGGCCGGCACTAACAAACATTCTAGGAATTGAGGACCTAACTTACTGAATTTCTACTACCCAGACACGTAATAATGATAGACTGGCTGAAATTACGTTATGTGAATTTATGTGTGCATTCCTCAGCCCACTAATCATCTTAATGGTACTGGTACTGTATGCTTATTATATTCAAGCTTAAAAAGCATTCAGAATAATTTAGGAAAAGTTAGCAAGTGTATGCACTGGTTTTACTTAATGAAATCAGCACTGTAGTGCTACAAAAAAAGCACATGTTTGGGAGAGGGGTAAACTTGTGGGTCCACATTGTGCTTACGTGGACACCAAAGTACTCGTTTGCACAATTGCTTGAAGGAAAGCCAGTCACCAACCCTAGCCGGAGCCCAAATTAAAACTGGGAAACCAAAATTAAATAGCTAGTAGCCATGTAGTTTCAACCCTAGCCGGAGCCCAAAATTAAAACTGGGAAACCAAAATTAAATAGCTAGTAGCCATGTAGTTTCAACCCTAGCCGGAGCCCAAAATTAAAACTGGGGAAACCAAAACTAAACAGCTAGTAGCCATGTACTTTCAACTCTAGCCTGAGCCCAAAAATTAAAACTGAATAATAGCGAGAGTAGTTTCAGGAGCAGACAGAGGCTGGAAAACTGATCCTAACAAGAACACAACTAGACAGAGAGCTATACACACACAGACAGGGAGCCAGTGTTAAAATACTAATACCCAATGGAATGCCGATATAGAGAGATTACTGAATGTGAATATATACATAAGTAAAGCTCAACATTTGTGGCCTAAAACATTTTCCTTCTTAACTACTTAAGCTTACATGGGCTGTTAGCAAAATGGCATGAAATTGAAACTAAAAAGTTTCTTCAGAGATCAATATTCTGAAATAACTCTGAAACTGCATGTTCAACTAATCTGTACAAATGCCATGTCCCACATGTGGGATCCCATGTGAAATGTGGCTGAGGACCTCCTGTTAAGACAAAACACAAACTGTTTCCTTGGCAAAAGTGTTTTCTGCCACACAACAACTACCAACAAAACATGCCGGATAGGTGCGTATTGAAGAATTCTGCTCACTAACAGTAATTGGGCAGTTCCTGTACAAAAGTACTCATTACCAAGTACGTGTACATGTATTTGCTAATTCAGGCTACCAGCCTATTCTGGCTTACAAACACTGGTAACAAAAGGTGACAAAGAAACTTCACATGTGCAAAGTTTCGTACTACTAGTAACTAACATTGAGGTACATGTAGCTTCAACAAAATATACAGCAAGTCGTGAATGCAACAGATATCAATGTCAATACCAACAAAGTGGTACACAACAGAGGAGAGGAGGCTTTCACGGTCAGGGAAACAACCAATCTTATTCCATTCTCAACAGCATGCTCGGCAAATAGGCAGCAGAATAAAATCTAGGGTGGAAGGGGGGGGGAGGGGGTCTGTAGGATAGGAGACAGGGAGAGCAGTGCTGGAGTTCCCGAAAGATCAGGGTCAGAATTCTCGAAAAATCTTAAGTCTTAAGCTTTGACTTAAGTCAGTAATCCCAGCCATGTTATTGGCTAAGGACCCTGACTTACATCAAAAGTTTCAAAGACCGAAGCTTTTTCGATTGGCTCCAGCCTGGGGCGCAAAAAAATGAAGGAAGGAACGGAAAGTGGGAGGGGAACTTACTCTGGTGCAGCGTTTGTCCCTTATAGAAAGGGAGGTAGACATGTTGCTCGGATACCGGCCGGCCAAAAATAGGAGACGAAGGGAGGAGTTCGTCTCCTGGCAGCGTTAATAAACAGAAAAGAACGGCAAAGAGCCAAAAGGAAGAAGGGAATTAGGTTGGTGAAAAAATTGATATTGTTGGTACTGGAAAATTGATATTGCAGGAAAACTTAAGTTCTTTATTTAGAGTAGGAAACCAGTCCATTGAGAAGGTTTATTACGGTGTGTTTCTAAAAATATTAGTCTTGATGGGTATAAAATTGGTTAGATATTCAGCAGCCCAGCTTAATAAGTATCCATACCAAAAAGAAGTGTCACAAAAAAGGGAACAGAAAACCGAAGGAAACAATCTAGACTGCTAGTATATTCTACCACATGTAACAGTCACCATAAAACTTCCGATCGTGAAACTGTGATTTAAAAGATGATGACACCAGTGCTAATGCAATCAAAGCACAAACTAAAAGACTATAAGGCACCAAATTCAAAGGATGAACTGGCCTTAAAATCAAAACTGAACAGAACTCTGGCTAAGAAACAGAGAATTATTTTTTCTTCTACAAAATTGAAATTTCATACAATCTGCACTGCAGGCAAATTATCTAAATACATGTAGGAATTTTAGTTTGGATTGAATTAGGATGTTTGGCCAAGCAAACTGTCTTCAAATTCGAACGACAAAGGAGTGAGTTAGGGCTACCAACTGTACATGTAGCCTGAACAAGGACCAAAACAAGGAAGGAAAAAGGTCGCATAAAGCCCAATAAGTTTACACAAAAGGGCTTTACGCACAAATTTACACAATGCCATTCTCCAACCCACCATTAAAGACAAGACTATTAGTGATGGGATAAAATAGGTTTATGGGTCAAAGGCTGCAGAGGGCAAGTTGACTGAGGGAGAGTGATCTACTGGCACAGGAGAAAGTAGCTGTATAACTACATGTATTGTTATGTACGTTGACCTCTTGAACTTTGGGCAGGAAGGGTTGGAAACATAGGAACTTAAGTATATGGTTGTAATGAAAGAAAAGAGTCGGGTTGAAACTTAAGGAAGTTCTATGGGGCTTCTTAATACTTGCTATGCATGCGGTAGCAACAGACGCATTCGCCATAGGCAGTTCAACCATATCTGCATACTTTGTACATAACCACACACACACGCACACATATGCAAATGCACACTATCTGGCATATCAAAGCACACATGGTCTTATACTATATATAATGTGAAACAGAAATAACAGTACAATATTTACAGACTACATGGTATTACTTCTGGATATCTATAGAACCCTATCATGGTGGTATCTACTGCTACGGCTTCTTTGAGAAACTATCAAAGACACACATATGTCTACTTCAAATCAATAAACCGACACCTTCTATAGAAATGTGAAATAAAAAAAATTACAAACTTACAAACTATGCAATTAAGAAGATCCAACAAATGAAATTGATACGAGGCGTCGGCTACTCTGAACCAGTAATGTCAGAACTTAATCTACACGTCTTAAGGCAACTACAGCTCTAGTGGGGCCTCAAAGTCAACATGTGAATTCCTTCATACTCAGAAATGTGAAAATTAGCCATGTGTACTAGTGTCTTCTTTATAGCTGAATGGGAATTATGATTTACTATTTATAAACGCAAGAAAGAATTGAAATGTTATGAAAAGGAAACCAATGAGACATGACTAATATTACCAAAAAGTTTCCGTACTCTGTAAGGGGAAATCTGGTTAATACCACACACAGCAACACGACATGCACCTTGCATATTACATGCCAGGGAAGCATTATAAAATATCGAATCTTCGCCAAACGTCACTTACCGCCTTCGTCCTCTGAGTCCGTCATGAGTGTCTCCTGCATGGTCTCTGGTGACACCACTTTGTATTTCTCGTCTGTAGGTGCTGATGCAGTGACCTCGGTGACATTTTTCAGCACCTCCACGACTGAGATGTAGCCGAGTCGCTGGGCGATCGACAGTGGTGTCTGACCAGTCTGCAACAGAAAAGGAAACACAGCTATTAATTATTATTTATATCCAACTGATTTTGTGACCGAATTCGGCTGCAACGTTTCTAGATCATATAGCAGACAAACAGAAACCCAGGACCAGAGATATTATCCTATTCTTTTTTAATAATCCCAAGGGGTCTTTTACATGCCAGAACCAGACAGTTCCATACATGTCATAATGTTTATATACACACTGACCAGACGACCCTGGTTTCAAAACGACGACGAAGTAGTGCCGTACTTGGGCACCGATCAAAGACTAACTGCACTGGACATTGCTCAACTCCACTGATTCGACAGGAACTGCGGTATTGGCCCTAGTGAATCATACCCTCCACAGAGATCCATGCAAATTGCATAGCTTACACCCAATAGCATCAGCACTATATTTCAAGCTGAACTCTTCATGGCAACCCTTGAATAAAAGCTGGTAATCACTGTATTGAATAGGAACATCTGTCAAAGCCACACTGAATATAACGGAAGTAGTGTCCGCATTCCTCGGACCGTGATACCGTATCACCCTGTAATACAGCCAATTGTGAAATGCATGTATAAGTCTTAGCAAATATTTTATGGAAGATATTAAAACTTGCATCTCAAAAAGCGAACAATACATTGCCTGTCATGATAATTCCATAGAAAAACATGTTTGCTTGTACGTTGTTTTGTTTGTTTTATTCACAATGAAATTATTTTTTTTAGATGAGCTGAAATCGAACCTGTTACCTACATTAGAGACAGCGTTTGGTGACGCCTTGTATTTCAGCAGCAGGTTGATAACAAGGACGTGGCCTTGCTGGGCTGCCTGGTGTAGTGGGGTATAGCCCATCTGAAACCAAACATCAAAACCTTTCATTTACTCTCAGCTCTTTTCCAACAGAACTTTTTTTATTAAGTTTTTTTTTTTTTTTTTTTTGCCAAACTGGCCTTTGAAACTGTATGCAATGCCACTCAAAGTTTAGCCAGAAAGATAAAACATACAAACACCATAGACACACTGAACCAAAACATGCGTGTACTTTTTATAAATCAATGAAGCAATTTGATTGCAATGCTAAGAGTTCAGTTAATATGCATCAGTCATTTTTCTAAAATTCTGTATACAGCCAATTATATGTCTAAGTTCACTATATTAACACTACACAATACTACACCACGTTGGTCTGATGCATCAGTATTTGCCTACTGATTTTTAGTCAACAGATGACGATCACTGGCCTCTACTATATGTACCCAAGCACCTCTGAGGCTCCGACCATGTAGTACACAGATCATCTGTGCTCTACAAATCGATATTATCATGACTACCACTACTGTGTTATAAAATCAGCAGCTAGTACCTTTGTGGTGGAGTTGACGGATGCTCCGTGCTCCAGCAGGAAGCGAATCATGTTGATCTGGCCGAAATGACAGGCTGTATGCAGTGGGGTGTAACCAGCCTGGAATATACCATAGACACACACACACACTTACAACATGTATTACAACCATACAGTGCTTCAGTAGGGGTGGGTGGGTGGAATCAGGCTTATAGTCGGCTTTCAACCAATCATGGTCATATCACCGACTGCAAGTTGGATTCGGTGGTGTATGCAGGTGTATGCGTGGTGATTTACTGTCGACCTGTCTTGTTTGGGCCGAACGATCTAAGCCCGACAATTTTTGGGTGCCAAGCCACTGACTCAATTCCGCCACAGGTGAGCAGAAAGGAATCAGTAGGGATTGCTTGATAGTTTTGTTTCGGAAATGTCAATTTCACAGAATTGTCGAATGTAAACATTTATGTTCGGCCATATTATGTTGATATTAAATATGGCGCATATTGTGTCATACAACTTAAGACTCAGCTTTCGCAGGTCCTCCGTACAAATGTACATGACTGTATCACATTTAGTAACTAATGTATTGCACCATATTATCATATTATGGTATAAGATCATTTCTTTACATATAGTGAAACTCAACATATAATGATGCAGAATATTAGCAAGATGCAGAAAATATTTGATTCTAATGCACCACATGTAGGGGAATGCTGAGTGAATATTAAAATGAAACTGCAAAAACTATCTTCTTTATACTACTTTTACTACTACTACTACTACTACTACTACTACTACTACTACTACTACTACTACTTCTACTATTACTACTACTGCTACTACCACCACCACCAAGACAAGTTTTACCACTAACCTTAGTCTGTGGGTCAATCTCTGCGTTATACTTGACAAGAATCTCAGCCACAGGAACCTTGTCTTCCTGGGCAGCGAGATGCATGGGCGTGAGGCCGTTCTTCGCCCGGCAGCCGACGTCTGCCTTGTGTTCCAGTAGCAGTGACACCATGTCTGTGTGACCCTCCTGGGATGCCAGGTGTAGTGGGGTGAAACCATTCTGGAAAGAACAGTGGGGGTGGCAGGTATTAGAGGCGTGAACATCACTACAATGAGCCCCTGTCTCGAGGCCTCTCTCTCTCTCTCTTCTCTCTCTCTCAACATACTTCACACTTTTATGACGTGTTTTTTTTTTTAATTTTATCACAAAGTTATCCTACATCCAGGTACAAAATGCTTGGATAGTAAGTAGGTAAGATTTCCAGTAATACCTTGGACTCTGCATTGGGGTTGGCCTGGAACTCTAGGAGGGAGGTAGCGATGTCCATTTCGTTTTTCTTGGCGGCAATGTGGAGTGGAGTGTAACCATTCTGAAACAGGGAAATAAGACATGTATTTCTGTTAATAAATAGCATACATGACCCAAACTGAAGAAACAGACATCATACCCAATGCAGATGTGTGACCAAACACAAATTCTATTTTTATTTTTCCTGATTCAGCAGATCAAGATGTCCAGCTTGTCTATACATGTGCAGCTACACCATGCTCTCTCAACTTCAGCACCATTTATGTGAAAAACACCTTGATTGTAAGACCACTTTCATTATAGGACCACCTTGAATACAAAGCCATTTAATTTCGTTCTAAACAGCAGCTTCATATACTAGTGAATTCTTATTTCAAGACCAGTGGCCATATAAGACATTACTTTCAACCCATGGGTGGTCTAAAATTGACGGCCCACTCTACCTTAGCCTTGGCGTGAGGATCGGCTTTGTTCTCCAGCAGCAGTACCGCCACCTGGGGGTGGTTGTAGTGAGTGGCCACGTGAAGAGGTGTCAGGCCGTTCTTGCCACTGGCGTTAGGATCAGCATCCCGCTGCAGCAGCAAACGAGCCACCTTCATGTTGCCATACTTGGCGGCGATGTGGAGGGGAGTGAAACCCTTCTGGAAACGGCAAAAATAAATATAATAATGAAACCAGCTGTCAGTAGATCAGCTTTGACAAAACAGACCTTAGAAGATCATGCAACTAAAATAGTGTGGAAATTTGTAGTCTGTGCCGTCAGTCTCACATTTAGATTTCTTTGCTTATTGAATTCATAAAATACAGTTTATTTCATTGCTGAATTTATGCTACACCGAAGTGCATTCATACCTATTATAAGTGCTTTCATACCCTTTCACCTGATATCAATGTGTAACTTTTAACACTGAAACTGTTTGTACGGAGTTCAAGCCTCCAGCACTGGTAAAATCCCCGAGTTTAGCCCACCCAAGTAAAAAATCAATGTTGAGTAGATGGATTTACTTTAGTACTATGTCAAAGATAAACTTATTTTGTATTACACCAGGGCCAGAGTTCTCGAGAATACTTGAGTCTTAAGTTTTAGCGCAAGTCACCAAACTGAGCAATGCAACTGGCTTAGAATTTGACTTGGACTTTTAAGTGTTTTCACCAATTTGAGCAGTGCAATTGGCGAAGAGTTTGACTTAAGTCAAAAGTTAGACTAAGTATTTTTAGGAACTCCAGCCAAAGAGGGACCCATCTATAACCATTGCTAGCACAGTGACAACTGAGTCGAAGTTACCTTAGTAGTGAGCTGATGGTTTGCCCCATGATCTAACAGGGCTGCCGCGACCTCCTCGTGACCTTCCTTGGCAGCAATGTGCAGTGGGGTGTATAGGTCCTTGGTGGTGGCATTGGGGTCCGCGCCATGTTGTAACAGCAGAACCACGTTGTCTACGTTGCCAAGACGTGAGGCGATGTGTAGTGGTGTCTGTTCCTCCTGCAAAAAACATCAAAGTTAAAAACTATCTTGTTATAATAACAATCAAACTTTCTCTGAAGACCAATTGTACATAAAGCCCAGCTGCTTTAATGACCACATTTTACAGGTACTAAAGGGTATACTTTCAATGTTATTGAACCTGCGTATAGAGACCACCTGTGTAAAAGGACCACATTTTGGGTTGTCTTTATATATAAGTTTAACTGTATGTAGAATCCTTTTATAAAGCGCTGTCATAAACTGCCTCAGAAATCCAGTGACAAAAATATATCAAAGAGACAAATGCCTAGATTGAGTTAGCTAAATAGGGCCAAATTCCTTGATTAACAACCAAATTCAGATTTTTATGTAATATCCTTGAAAGAGTGGATTCTAAAGAAAGTACTACAATTCTGCCAGACGGTGGGTATACGTATCCGATATTAGGTAATATATAACCCGATAGTTCATATATTATTAACGATATTCTTTCAATCTATTTTAGGGGGTGCAGAGAGCAGCCTCCCCGTGGCGCACCCTGGGTATCAGGTCTTGTCGGACATTGTGTTCAGACTTGGCCTGATAGCGAATGCTCTCACACAGTGCAGTGACTGTAGCGACTTGAATTGA
>JAAUYG010069234.1_pt1 | contig 13713 bp, 10 predicted proteins | sample 7278091 | NCBI WGS metagenome assembly JAAUYG01 (sample SAMN14350201, study PRJNA611818) | marine sediment metagenome | isolation source: surface marine sediment (0.6m) | place: French Polynesia: Moorea | collected 2018-08
CAAATTCTAGCCAATATCATAAGGAAATAGATTTACCATTTTTCTAATTTTTATATATGTTGAAGCTTGAAGTCAGTATGTCAATATAAAGTAAAAAAATCTATAGGTCACCATTCTTATTTTTTGGCTACAGGCTGAAATTCGCAAAAATCTATGGAAATTCCATCAAAAAAATCAATATTTAGGAAGTGCAAGCCACTTTCAGGGAAAAGACGTTTTCCAGAAATATGTTTCTATGACGAACGATTGTTGTGTCGCTAGGCATCAAAAATAACAATCCCAACATGATGCCATAAAATGTTGAAAATGGGTAAAATACAAACCATTACAACGAAAGTGTGTCCAACCTCCTTAAGTTCAAAATTTGTCTTGAACTGGAAGGATAGTGATATTAAATTTGTAACAATGGAGTCACTGATGGGTAGTCTTAAAAAGAGGGTTAACTTAAAATGAAGGCATCTTAAATAGTGGGGACCACTGCATGGGAAAACCTGTGTTAAAGACCGCTTAATTACCACTGTACATTGATGAAGTGGGTTAGATTGATTGGTTGCATTTTACATTTAAATGCCAAACTACTGAAGTCTTTAAGTTTTGACTTAAATCGGATTCTCAACCAATCATATTGCTCAGATTGATGATATAAGTCAAAGCGTGGAATTAAGTATTTTTAGGAACTCCCGCCCTGATTTCACTGTGTGGGGGTATATTCCAGGCGGCTGCTCACATTCACCGCTTTCTGTCTCTGGATGAGAATGTATTGAGAATGAGCGAGGATGCCAGTGAAGGTTTGTTGTTGTCATGGGCAGAAAAATCTAAGCCCTAAACTGACCTTAAACAGACCAAAAGAATGGTTGTCAGTTAAGATTACTTCTTACACCCATTTCTAGACTTAAGCTTTTTTATGGAAACTGGTGTTTACGTGACATTCTCCCTCCTGCCTTCTGGACATTTATTCATACATCTGAAAAGGGTGGCAATGCCAAACTGTTTCATAAATTCATAAATTGTTCCATATATATGTTACCCATATTTCAAAGGCATATCAAAATACTTCAGCACATAGCCTGTGTACAATGTACATGTTTTTGTGTGAAAATATGAACACATTCTCTCACTTCTGTGTAGACTAACCATAGTTAAAGGCATCCAGCCTAAGTTAGCTTCCTTGCTATCTGGGCCGCCGGCACTTTCATGTATGCATATGTTAATTATAGTATTTTAACAGATGTCACAGTTGTTATTATCATGAAAGTTTAAATAAACTGTCTATCTATCTGGTTGTTTTTAACATTAGAACCACACACATCAAAATTTGATGATACATGTAGTCATGTACTATCGAACTTTCACAGATTTCCATTGAATATAACCATTGACGTTTAACTTTTTTCTGCTATTCCCCCAACAGGTTCAACCTTAGACACATCCTTTAAGCTCTTGCGGGAGGCACGGAACAAACTGACGTCAATCGTCCACAGCAAGTTTGACGCAGCTGTCCACTCGGGGGATGTGGCTTCGGTGGAGAGGTTTTTCAAAATCTTCCCTCTCATTGCTGAACATGATGATGGACTTGCCAAGTTTTCCAAATATCTCTGTGCTCAGGTATCAATCTTAAAAAGACCGCCCTTTTTCACCTGGAGAGGTGTGGTGTTGTAATTGAATGAGATCTGACAATGAAGAATTATTTTTTACCTGTTGCATTCAAAGTGCCCCCCCCCTCCCTCCCATCATGGGATGGCTTGTTGTAGAGACTTCCAGAAATACGCTTTGCGTCTGGAAATGGACTTCATTTTGAAAATACTTGTAGCTGCGGTCTGCAATAAACAATTTATTTGTGTAATGAACAGTTGTGCAATAAACAATTCAGTTGTGCATATGAATATTTATTCAAGGCTCCTATTTATCAGACCACATTATTCAGTGGGGATATGTTATGTCATTGATATAAGCATTAATGCCTGTTTGTGTTGCTTTCTGTATCTGTGTATGTTTTGGTATCTCTAGTTGTTGATATTTATCAGACCATATCTTCAATGGTTATATGTTCGGTTATGGATAAGCATAACACATGTATGTGTTGCATAGTATATGTTCTGATTACTCTATAGCAATTAATGTCGGAAAATTTGTTCTTCACTAGCCTGAATGGACAAGTGAGTTTCTAATAAGATTTTAAACATTGGTATGAAACTGAAAAGTTTTACATTGTATTTCAGCTTGCAGACACAGCAGAAAAGAATCTCAAGATGGCCTTGGCAACAGGTGCTGATGACAAACGGGCCAACGTCCTCTATGCTGACACAATCACCCTGCTGTTTGAGAGCATAGCTCGAGTTGTCGAGATCCATCAGCCACTTGTAGAAACTTACTATGGTAAGCTCCAAGTAAAGTAAAATCCATTTGGTTGTACAGTCTAAATCCTGGAATTGAAACCAGACATGGTCAAGGTGAAAGGGATCTTGTATCTGAGGTGGTCATGACTTCAAAATAACACTGGTGTGTACTTTTTGGTTGTTAAAAAAGTGGCTTTAATTTTGGGGTGTGCTTATTACTGGGGTGCTCTTAAGGTGTAGTTCCACTATATTACTATCATATGGTTTGTGGAGGACATTTCTGGTACATGGTTGCTTTGTTCTCTGAAGTAAACCAGCTATCGTTCATGTTACCTAAAGTTACAGATGTTGGACAGCTGGAGGTAAATGTTAATGATATACATGTATATGGAACATAAATATGGTATAAAAGACCATTTATCCTGGCTATTCTTTTGCTGTTGTTAAAAGTTTAGTTTGCTGTGCAGTCTTGAATATCGTTTTGCCAGGTCCAGGCCGTATGGTGACCATGATGCAGTACCTCCAGCGGGAATGTGACAGACAAGCCAGGAAAATCCTGGAATACTTCAAGAGGGACAGGGAATTCGAGCGAAAGGTAAATCACATCAGGCACTAGTCGGATCTAGATAACTAACAGGACCGCCAAATCCAAGGGCATGTTCTTCATTTGACCTTAACCATATTATAGTCCCCCTATAATAGGGACACTGCTTCTGCCAAAAAAATAATAGATTCTCTACATATCCTCATTACAGCATGTAGAGAGTGCTAGAGACATGTCCTTTGGTGAGGAGAACCAAGTGCCTTTATGGTACTTGTTGACAAGAAATGTCCTTCCTAGACAGGGGGTCAACAAGAGTACGGCAACTGTGTGTGGCTGTATCTGACAACATGAAACTTGCATTTCTCCACTTGGTAACTTTACATACGCGTCCTTATACAAGCGCATGCCCTAATAGATGCGCATGCCCCCCCTCCAGCACAAAACACATCACATCAAATTCACACCAAATCCCTGATTAAAATATCAAAAGATCATCCAAAAACACTAAAATTTGAGCAGTATTCTGGTCTGTTTGGCTGCCGCACATGCGTAAATCGCCACTTCCTTGTAAACAAAGGTCCACGCGGTTCCTGTTTACCATATATATATGCGTATTGTAGGTACTGGATGACAAGCTTTATTGTTGAAATTAATAGACGCGGACCCAAGCCCTTGCACTCGCGCACTGTGCTTCTATTGGGACATATACGGTAGAAACCAGCACCGAATTTACCTCTTAAAAGTCAAAATAATATTTAATACAAACAATGGGTTTCACTGATGCATACTACAATTTTGATGAGAGAGTTCTATTCTCCCCGGAGCTAAGAAAAATCTCATCAATTTCTGAATAAGTTGCTTTGTCATGATTTTTTTTTCTCATGGAATGTATTATGTTCTTCTCTTCTTATATCCTCTACCTCTTCTCTTCTTATATCCTCGTGCTACTTGACTTAATTCATAGATGTTTTATTTATGTTATTATTGAAGATGAAGGTAATATGCTTGTGTAGAATAATTACTGGTAGTGCATAACTTACACTCTTCTTTTATTTTTATAGGCTCAACAGGTCCAGCAGAGCTTGATGTATCAGAAATCATCCATAGAAAAGTAGGTACTCAGGCAGACTACCTGCACTGCGCATAACTGTGTGTCATTTTTAACGGAGGAAATTAAGTTTGTCTTACTAAATACTATAATAGATTTTGATAACTCTATTTTAGTAAGGCTATGAATTACATTAGTTACACTATTTTCTAAGTGATTAAAACATCTTAAGCGCTTTACTGTAGGCTCCTGGGGCAAGCAAGAAAACTATGTGGGTAAGTCTTCTTAACATATACTTTCTGTTACTATGTTCATGATTATTCAAATCAATGTTTACGTTTTTGATAACAGTACAACAGTATGCTAAATATGCATGCATAAGGATAAGGTGATATGTTACTGGTAATATGTATTGTGTTGAATGTCCAGTCTGTTCATTTTAATAGCGTCACTTAAGTTGTTTTGTTTTAAATGTTGCGCCTGGTACTAAAGTTAAGATCTCTATCATGGCAGTTGCATGATATACCGGTACGTGTAGAATATAAAGCATGGCAGTAATGAAAAGGCTCTGTCAAACATGTACAGATGAGGAAAACTCCGCAAACTTTGCTGGAAAAATGTCTTAACTGTCTAACTCAATTTGCTCAGACATGTAACCATAGAATTTAGACAGGACCGATAAGCTAGGGCAATACAAGTAGTCCTTTTGCCAGTGATATTAGGGTATCTGTAGGTCTAGTTAAGGCTGTCAAAAATAGACCAGCTTGAAATGATGAAACTACTTGTAAATGGAATGACTGAAGTATCATAAGAATTCAGGAGTTTTGAAAATGCTCACTGACCTGTTGGGAAAGAACTGTACCAATTACTGGGACTACGATATTAACCGTCTGCTTAAAATTATGTTAATTTTGATAAATTACATAATACATCTAGTGTTTTACACTGTGATCATGTCTCACAGCTTTGTGCAGCTGGCTACTTCCATCAATATGTTAAAGCATAAAGTGACTACCGAATACATTCTACAGAGAATAAAAGTTGATTCATTTTGGAATTACTTTACGTGTGCAACTTGGCCTTAATATTTAAAGCCTTTATGACTATTGCCTGTGTTAAGTAGATAGACTACTTTTGAGCATGTTAGGGCTTTTTATCTCAAGATAAGGCATTTGTTTAATATGCGATGTACTGTAAAAACATACAGTGCTTAAGGTGGCCAATCCAATAAGATCCCAACATTTTCAGCTGGTATGTATCTTACTGTTAATTAAGACACAGACGAAATAGGTCCACTTCTAAAACCTCTCACCTTTACTTCTGGCCAATTGAGAAGGCCTGAGAGTATGATGAATGTTGCTTTCACCCAGCAGGGCTTTGCATAAATAACCTGTTCTCAGTGACCAAATGGTTGAATAATAAACATCAGCATTGATGTATCCCCTAACTCTATGTAACTATATGTAACCAATATGTAAGACCTTCACGAAAACTTAGGGTTTTTTTGCCTGAGAGGGTGGCTCTGGTGTGAATTGAACCCGGGCCTTTTCCATTAAAGAAAAATATCTAATGCTATATAGCATAAAGAGACAACGCCCCAACCGCTTTCGCCATCGAGGCTGCTGGGATCGTCGGTCATTTGGTCCATATTTCGTGTCTCGGCTCGCTATCCTTCAATACAGTAAAAGGCAAGGCCTGTGCCTCCTACATATGAGTGATGCTCATACAGCATATAGTAGTGAGTTCTACGTCAATGTCTTGCATGAAGGAATTACCCCAATATGGATAATGTTACTGAATGACTTCAGTCGACCAATCAGCAATCACTAAATAAAAGTAACATACCAGTACAGTAAAATCTCTGCTGATAGGTCACTTGTCTTTGATACCAGTGTTGAAAGACCATACATTTCTGGCAGTAGGATCTTGACTTCAATATACCATGGTAATTGAACTGGTCACACAGAGTCATGACATTTCCTTGGGCAGTAAAGACAAGATATACATTTATTGGCAACCATAAAAGTACAGTTGGATTGGTGAAGTCATGTAGGAGTGTCTTCCAAGACAGGTTCTACTGTATAGGGTAAATAGAGCATGAATCAAGCACGGAGTACAATTTTACTTTTCTAGGGTTGAACCAAAGGATTTGGATGTGCTACTTGCTGAAGTGACGTTGCTTAACACACGAACAGAACTGTACATGCGCTTCGTTAGAAGACGTGTCGCTGTGAGTGAACAAACTGTCTGCTAGTATATGTTTATAGGATTTAACTTTAAAATCTTTGATCTATAATAATTAATGGTGCCAGTGTAATACAGACTTCTTTCTGGCTGCTGTGTCTCATGAACAGCATGAATTTGGAGTAAAGCAGATATATTTACGACTATTGTCACTAAAATTTCTGGTCAGATGCTGGTATAGGAAAATCTAAAGTTTCAAAATGGATGTGAAAACAAAGGTTGCTAGGTGATTACTGAATAAGAAAGTAGCTCCAGGTGATCTACTGCCAGAATTTATTATTAAATTCTGTGCACTTCTAAATAATGTGCACCTTGGTGGTGATCAATAAGTAACAGTATTCTTTATATAAAGCAAAAGAGGAAGTCCTGGGGGCAGTTCTTCAAACATCCCAAGTGCGGAAGTGAAGTTAAGTAATTTATTTCCCTAATTATCACTGTGATAACCATTGTGTTTTCTATGCTTGAGAAGTTTTGGGGCTTGTTCAGATATTTCTACGCGGGAAACAGTTCCTGGCTGTTTTGGAACTGTGTAACCGTATTTATCGTGAGTGCTTTTGAAATATTTTCAGAATGACTTGGAAGTGGCAGCTAGAAATGAAGAGGAAAAAGAAGGTAAATCCCATGCTTAAAGAAAAAAAAAGATAAACTGTGCCATTGAGTCAGCCACACGGCATTTACTGCAGTAATTCATAATGAAATTAGAAATTCATTTTAAAGGAGTTAATAATTCTCATAGAGTTTGTCGTTTCAGACATTCCCCAGCAGGTGGAGCAGTTTGTCGTGAACTGCGACCTGAGTCGACAGCTACAGGAGTTGATTGGCAGCTACATTATGATGGAGGAATACTTCATGAGAGAGATGGTTGTCAAGGTAAGGAAACAACTGTTTGGGACCTTTTGTATTCAGAAACTCTTAGTGATAGCATTGCGAAGGACAACATAAAAAAAGGAAATCTTCAAAATGGAAATCTATTGTTAAAAACCTTATTTCAGCTTACCCCAGCACAGTGCACTTCTAGCAGATGGGGATACACAATGTACACAGAATTGAGGTTATCTATTTCCATATGTAGAATTCTATATAGGATTCCTCCTTAAGGCCACCATACTTACCAAGAAATTGTGGCTGCATTTAGAGAGGTGGCCTTTGGCAAGAGGGAGATGTAACTGTGTTTACAGAAGTCGTGGCAAAGACTTTTGGCTACATTAGAAGAGGTGGCCTTCGTAGAAAGTGGCTGCTAAGACATGGACCCCTGTATAATCTCCATTTGCACATTGCAAGGTCTACAATAGTTTTATATGTGCAAAACAAAATTTTCAAATTAATCAACACCAAGGTGCACCATTGAACATGATGTTTTTGGTTTGCATAATATTTTGGATCATTGGGATTTTCCAGTCTAAAGAATCAAAATGAACCTTGGCTTAACTTTGCAAAAATACCTAATTCTAAAGTTATTTGAACTTAAATCAAATTCTTACTCAATGGAATTACTCAGATTGGTGACTTAAGTCAGAACTTAGACTTGTAACTGTAGTTTGTAACTGTAGTGTTGACTAATAACTGTAGTTTGTGTCGGTTTTTCTGCCCAGGCGATGAGTATGGATAACATGGAAGAGGGAAATATGACGTCCAGCATGGTCGACGATTCCTTCTTCATTGTTAAAAAGTGTATAAGGTATGGCTGGATATGTGTACATGTAGTGGTCTTCAGACCTTTAGAGCCAGTCCATGAGTTCTCTCAAGGTTACAATATCAAAATGAATTTGAGTGTATAGATTCTCAGGTTTTTTGAAACAGCAAATGTCAACCTAGGTTTTAATTTTTGGCCAATTGTGATGATTTAAGCACAGTTTAAACCAAAACCAGGCTGGGCTTCACTGTTTTGTCACCCCGCTTCTACCCCGCTACCCGCAGAAAAGTAGGCAGCCATGTGTTAGGAGCTAAGGAGCACACAAGGGAACAGCCTGTTGTAAATACAGTAGTCCCTCCATTTTACAACCCTCTATTTTAAGACCACCCTTTATTATAAGACCACTTGATTTGGTCCCAAAGAACAATTTTCTGTGTTAAATCACCTTTATTTTAAGACCATCTCCAATATTAGACCACATTTTCTTGGTCCCATGGGTGGTCTTAAGATAGAAGGACCACTGTACTCTGTAATGCCCCACTGGTGAATAAGTTCCGAAGTAGGTCAATGTGGTCAGGCCTAACAGCTGATGGAGAAATTGAACCCTAGCAAGTTAAGCAAGAACCTGAGCCACGACACTTTGACACACATAAAAAAATTGTTTTTCCCCATTGCAGGCGCGCTCTGTCCAGTTCGAGTGTCGATGGGGTCTGCGCTATGTTAAACCACGCGTGTTCTCTGCTAGAGCAAGATTTCCGGGAGATCATGTACGGCAAGTTGCGGCAGGGCTTCCCTTCCGGCTTCGATTTCACTCAGGCCTACAACCTTGTCCAGTCCAGCATTCAGAAAGGACGGCTACAAAACGTTGATGTGGAAGCGGAGAAATCAAAAACAGCATTCCTGGTATGCCACGCAGAAATTTTTATATGCAGTCAGGGAGCTTACACTGATACAAACGGCATTGGTCCCATAAAGTACACAGTTCGTTCAGAAAATCTTTACCTGGTTGACTTGTAGTTTAAGGCTGCCAATTCATGGAGAGGACACTTCATGAAAGGCCTGTAGGAAACATAGCATGTGCTTGCTAGAGCATGTCTGTGCACTTAATATGATGAATATGGTATGCGAAGAACAGCAGCCACAAATGATAGTCAACTTATACTTCTTTAGGATAGGATAAGATATTTATTTTCACCTTGTTGGTGTAATAATGAACGTCTATAATGATTAGGACAATACATATAGCCAATATGGCGACGGACATCCAGATTGTATTGCTGTTAACTAGCTGGATGCCTTACAAGGTTCTAACATATCAAAGAACAAAAAATGCAATAAAATATATTTCACCAATCGGTTTGGACTTCAAATCCAACAGTAATAGTAGTAAACTTGCAGTCATATTTGCTTCATACTACAATGACCATCAGTTTACAAAGATGAAAAAAATGCACCTTCAATTTAGCCAGGATTCCGCCGGTATGTAAAGTGTACAACATATTTACTACTGTGGTAGATTTTAAAGAATTAGCTTTGACAAAGTTGCTTTTAACTGTTAAACAGCCAAGAAAGGTTTAGGTATCAGTTATTTTAGTGCTCATGTAACGTATGACCATGATGACCACATGGTGTAAAGAGCAAATTTTTTTTTGCTGAGCAGGACGATGTTTTTGGCTGCAGACCAATGGGTCATGAGTTTGAATCTACTTACCTGATTGCCCACAGGCTTTTTGGCCTACTTTAGCCAGCCATCTCTCAGTTATGCAGAAATTTTGACTAAAACCAAATGTCATTTCACTTCCTCATGGTGAAATTCATAGCGCTACATAAACAGTGTATTCTCCCCCTCTCAGCAGATTCCAACAAAAATTTTGGGGAAAAAAGTTTGTGTACAACATGTGTTGTTTCATCCTTTGGTGTCTTTTTTTTTCAGACCACACTGAATAATGCGGAAGTGAGCTGTGAATACATCCAAACACTGAAAACAAGTATTGAGGTAATGCAAAGCAGTTATGTGTAAAATACAATTTATTTTTTGCTATACAGTTTGTGGTTCATAACACAATTGCCGTATTCAGGATATGCGTAGGGCTACAACATTGCAGAACACAGCAGCCTAGCGTTTGTGTAACCATACTCTCACGGTGACCAATGACTCCATTTGATAATATCCAGTGACAAACAAATGTGTCATTTGTTGTTACCTGCACTTAAGGCAAAGCTTGTTGAGTTTGATACAAAGATATTAGGTGTAAGGTGCATCAAAACTTTTAAGTCGGTCAGACTATGGTGGTTGCCCTTGTTCGTAGATATTTTTAATGATACTGCACACATGAGACCATTTTAATGCGTTCTGAGTATTAATTCCCAAATACTGGGGATTTTATTGTGTACATTGTGTCAAAGTATTGAGGTAATGCAAACCTCACCTGGTGACCACCTGGTGAATTAACTATCAGCTGTGTAAATGAACAGGAACATATTTATATATAAAATTTACTGCAAGTATTACTTGAAATGATGAATGCATTGTTGAAACTTTTTAGTTTACAACTCTATCTACAGTCAAACCTGCTCTAAAGACCACCTGCTTATAAAGACCACATTTTACAGGTCCCTGAGGGTATACTTTCCATTTTATTGAACCTGCCTATAAAGACCACCTGTGTATAAGGACCACATTTTGTTGGTCCCTAGGGTAGTGTTTATGTACAAGTTTCAATGTATGATAAAATGCCCAGTATTTGGTGACCCAGTATTTGGCGACAGCATATCCAAAAAAAAAAAAAAATCCTTAAATCCTTGACGATCATGCATGTACACCCTAGAAAAAAACATGTATGATTTATGAAGTAGTCTGCAGTGGTCCCTCTATTTTAAGAACACCCATGGACCAAGAAAATGTCTTATATTGCAGGTGGTCTTAAAATAAAGGTCATATAAATACAGAAAATTGCCCTTTTGGCACCAAAGAAAATGGTCTTATAATCAAGGGTGGTCTTAAAATAGAGGGTTGTAAAATAGAGGGATTACTGTATTACTGAAGCATTTTTACTAAAGCTTGTGCAGTGTTTCCCCACCCCCCTCCCCCATGGTTGTGTAGCCTAAGCAAGCTGCTGTATGCTGTAACATGTTTTTTGTGTTGGCTTTGCTCAGGAGGAGATCAGTCGACTTTATGGTCAGGTTGGGGACCAGGCCAAGGCTAAATTACAGGTATGGAGATAGCTAAATTACAGGTATGGAGATAGCTAAATTACAGGTATGGAGATATGGGATACAGGGCCAGGTTTAGAACAATCCCAAGTCCAGAAACAGACTTAAATTCACTAAACAAAATAAATTAGTGAATAGTCAGTGGGTGGCATGGCTGCCATTTACTAATCACCTTGATATTGATTGCATTTTCAATGCTTAAGATCACCAGCAGACTGAAATTTTTAGGAAAGTGGCTCGTTATCACTTACTCAAGCATTATTCCTTTATGATAGCTATGCTGGAGACAGCATGATACCACAAGTGTCATCATATGAGCCTCTCACGAAGGCTTACTTGGTGGCGTTATAAGGATAGCATTATGATATCCCATCACTGGCCAGTTTTAGACTTCTGGTAAACCAGTCTGCTAAATTAACACCCAACTGTGGCCGGCTATTCTTGTGTAGACCCGATAGATATTGCCATTTTACTGGCCAGTTTTAGACTTCTGGTAAACCAGTCTGCTAAATTAACACCCAACTGTGGCCGGCTATTCTTGTGTAGACCCGATAGATATTGCCATTTGCTGGACTGGCAGGTAAATTTTTCTCAAGCAACTTAAAGTCTGGTTAAGTATCTTTTGATCTGGCCAAACACTTTAACCAAATTGCCTGGCCACGTAGCTAATTCTATCCTCAACCCCATACTCTGTTGTAAACTTTTGCATTGAAAGTTTTTTCTGTTTCTGTTAACCATTGATTACAGTTTTCAAGCTCGTATTGTTGGCAACTGACTTTTTGAGTTTCCTTCAAAAATGTTCTATAATATTAAATGATCTTACTTACTACCACAGAGTTGTTTGGCAGACCTGGGAAGTGTATCGGCCAAGTTCAAGGATGTCCTAGAGTTTGGATTTTCCCAGTTGGGAGCCAGCGCCATCAAACCCCGTGTCAAACCGCTGGTTGATACCTTTGTGGCTGCCAGTCACAACATCACTGAGGTATTAACACAACTTGTAAGACTTACATTAGTTGACAGTAGATGTAAACGCTACACTGGAAAAGGAGCAGAAAAACACTGGTGACTGCTATCTAAGCATTATGGGGAAAACAAATGAAAACAATTTCTACATCAGATGTCCTTTGGTGTTCACTACAATACACCAGACTGAGTATAGTCTCCTCTGAAGGTCGACATTGACTCATAAATTATATATGATATACCGGTATATGGTGTGACATACACTACACAAAAAAGTTAAGGATGTTTGTCAATATCTGGATTTAAATACTAAAATTAAGGCCAATTCACGAAGCTGCACAAAAAAAAATCAAATCTTTAAAAATATCCTTAACTTTTTTTTTGTAGTGCATATGGTGGGTACACCATTTGGATTTGACATACACATATTCTGTAAATTTTGTAACATGATAAATTACCAAATACTTTTGTACTGAATGTTACCGAACACGTGAGACCATAGCAGCTTATTGAGGAGTGTGCTAAATTCATCATTGAAATGCTATTGTTACCATTCGAATGTTAGTACATTGCAATGTCATATCCTTATTTCTCCAGGAGGACTTCACCAATTTTGAAGCGAATGATCCATGGGTGCAGAATTTTATTTTCAACCTGGATAGTCTGCTGCTTATGTTCAAGGTACGCATCCATACCTTAATTTACCAGTTTGTTTTAATTAATAACTTGATGTATGTTTTTATTTCCCTGTTTCATCTCCTACCATTGCCATTAAGCCTAAAATGACTATGTTTTGCACTGCAGTATAGTAGTGGTGTTCTGGTGCTTACATTTTGTTCCTGTAAGATAAAAGTACAGCAGTGGATGTTATTTTCTGTACATGTATGTTTTTATGACATATGTTCTGTTGAGGGAACATGGTATTGAAGTATATGTAGATGAAAGTAACGTGGTAGGTATCACAATGTAGATACAGTAGTCCCTCTCTATTAGGGTCACCCCATCCGTATTGGAGAGGTGTCCATTGGCGAGAGGGAGCATCACTTACATCCATGGTACTTGCTGCCAAGAAGTTGTGTCCTTTCTAGAGATATCTACATGTACACTTCTTTGTGTGTGTTTGCAGAATTCCTTGACAAACACAAACTACGACACATTAGTCAGCCACATATCAACAGAGATCACGACCCAGCTCGAAAAATCTGTCATGAAAACCACCTTCAACCGAGTAAGTGAGCCTAGTCAATAACATCGGCTTGCAACAGTGACACAATCTTGTAGCCGGAAATGAGGCGAGAATATAAAAATTGAAAAAAATCACACTAACAGTTGCCTCCCATCTGTATTTATCTGCAATGACGTCAGTAGCAGCGGCTTGTTTGGGAGAATTAGCTGTCATGGCATTGTCACAGTAGTTAAATTTTCTGCTTCCTTGGCCATTTATGCTTGCATATATTATGTACTTTTGTCTAGAGCTACCATAACTATTAAGGAACTTTTAATATTGTAGAGAGCCCTCAACTTGGCTTGTTTCCTCAAAGGCCTTACAGAATACACATTTATAGGCCACACTAATTGGGGCATCCCGTCCTCTGACGGGATCCCCTATGGGCTTGCCGACTTTTTTTTTTTTTTTATTTTTTTTTATTTTTTCTCCTTCCGCCGCCAAATATGCCATTTCCGGAGGCCAAACAAAATGAAGGAAACCTTGTATTGACCTGGTATTTTAGGA